>JAEIGA010009991.1_pt1 | contig 14381 bp, 19 predicted proteins | sample 9270691 | NCBI WGS metagenome assembly JAEIGA01 (sample SAMN17057246, study PRJNA624740) | gut metagenome | biome: biome; isolation source: fecal sample | host: Bos grunniens | place: China: Xizang | collected 2019 | reverse complement strand
TGAATATTCCCCAACTCGCTCTTGACAGACTCAACTGCTACATAACTGCTTACAAACTCCGTATATCTGCATACTCAATTATACGCTCATCCCATCCAACAGGTGACGATCCTCTCCGCCCCACACTTATAAAGGGACCGGTACCGGACAGAAAATGTCCGATACCGGTAATCTGCTACTGTATCGTCAAATTGCGCAATACTTTTGCAGAAGTATCTCACAAAGGATATCCATAAATACGATATCATTATCCATATAGGCAGCCTGGACAGACCACCAGTCCCTCCGGAACCGCTTTAGGCTGGTCTCATCTGCCAGGTAGAGAGGCGGCGTGCCGGATCGGTGATCGCAGCAGTACATGAGCTCCGGATCGCGCTTGTGCCTGTACAGTGTGATCTCTCCGACCGTGACCAGAGGTTTGAGCTCCGCCAGTGGTATGGTGCCCTGCCGGCTGCAGATATCCTGTGAAAACTCGTTGCCCAGGCTCATCTCAGCGAACTCACCCTGGCCTGCCAGCTTATACAGGCTGGTCTCAGCCTTGGCCTGGGAGATCGGGCTGGCCGTGATGTTGACCAGCATCAGACCTCTGTTGGGATCCGTCCAGATCTGCCTGCCGGAGGACAGCATCCGGTCTACCGTTCGGATGATCCGGAGCCCCAGGAAATAGGGATTGCCGAGGCTGTTGGCATTGCTTAGCCCAATAAACTGGACCGGAGGCCTGCCCTGCAGCTCTCTGTTTCGGCCGATGGTTTCCATAGCATTGAGGAAAGCCAAATACTCGTCCTTGATCGGCCTCTCGTGGGGCTCCGGGATGTACTCGTCATAGATGATGATGTCTACGTCGCTGAGGTCGATGCCCCGGACATTGTGGATCGTAGACAGGGCCACCGCATATCCTACCGGAGGCCCTGCAGGGACAGGCTTGCCGTCCTCGATGACGGCATTGTAGAATACTCCGAGATCCTGGTCCTTTTTGCAGATGGTCTCGCTGCCATGTGCCTGGTCTACAGGCTTGAATGGGTTGAATGCCGGCTTGCGCAGCAGGTCGATCTGCTTTTGCGTCCTGCGCAGCAGCAGAAACTTGCGCGGATTGGTATAGCGCACGTCCTCCAGAAAACCGTAGGTTTTGCCGGTGCCGCGGCCTCCCCATATCCATGTATAGGGGTGGACGTGCCCCAGGAGCTGAGGCACGTCCAGGTAGCCGGCACCGTTAAAAGGTACCGCATTGATCATTACTCATCATCCTCCGGCACACCGGCATCATCCTGGTCCTCGCGCTCCAGATACTCGGAGATCTGCTTGCAGATCTCACCGGTCTGGTCCTCGGTGAGAGGAGCGTAGGCGATGCTCCACCACTTGTCCGGATCCTTTTTGTCGCGCTGCTGAGGGAAACCGACGAACGGCACCCCGGCCTTGGTCTCGCACAGGCGGCAGCCGTAGATGGTGACATTGTTGAGCATCATGTCGAACAGGATGCCATACTTGCCATCCAGGACGCGGAGGATCTTGATCTTATACTCGTACTGGGGACGCTCGCGCTGGGGCTTGGCCTTGGGCTTGGAGCCCTTGCCTCTCCGGGACAGATTGCGGATATTGTTGTAGTTGGCAGCCATGGTAAAAACCTCCTTAATATTATTTTGCGCTTGGCTGGAGCGCAGTAAATACTCTGTTATCGTGCTGCTGCTGTCGCAGCACCTTGATAGCTCGGATCAGCTGGCCGTAATCCTGGCCGAGTCCGAGCGTATAGGTGGACGGGTGCAGGTAGACGTTGGGTCCGATGTGCAGCCTATGGCCGTCTATCTCTACGTCCATATCTGTGTGATCATTGTACTTAGGATCCAGGCCTCCGCCGGCTTGGAATATGAAATCCTCCCGAAACTCCACCAGGCCTCCGGCATCCTTGAGCTCATGCGCCCCGGACTCCTTATCAACTCCCGAAACCGTGATGAATAGATTATCTCCCGGCTCACGGAATTTGGGCAGCCTGTCATCCGGGAGCTCATAAGCATACTTTTTGGCTCCCATTGTAACAAACCTCTGATACCGGCCCTCATCCTCAAATACGCCCATATAGTGGGTGTGACCTTTGGGATCAACGGCATATGCTCCGGAGGCCTTTGAGGCTGCGATCTTGTCCTTATTGATCTGACTTAGATCCAGCTCTCCAACATATTTTACACTGTCGGTATCCGCATAAACGAACTGATCACCGGCTGCGTCTATGGCAAGCTGCAGCTCGTACCGTGCCCATGCTGTGACCCATACACCCCACTGGTATGATCCATAGGGCTCATGCCGGCTTTTGGCCAGCAGCTTGGGGATGTCTCCCTCCTGCTCAGTGTACAGGTCCGGATCCTCAGGATCGTAGACTGTTTTTGGTTTGCAGGGATCCTGTGCCATGAGGCCATAAATGGAGTTGAGTAATGCCTTACTTAGGTTGTAGATCAGCTCCTGGCCCTCCACTCCCTTGAGGCGCGTTTTGTCGGTGTAGTATTTGATGATCAGCGCACGGAGCATATCCGGCAGATAGTCATAGGAGGTGGTCCAGAGATCCAGGACCCTCAGCTCGTCCCATACATAATGATCCTTGATGATCCTCCAATCTACATCTGTGATTGTGGTATCGCAGCTCTCACAGCTCATAATCCTGCCGTTGTCCAGGTATACCGTGCTCATGTCCGGAGACTTGAGAGGATCTGTGATATCCCGGACCTTGCTGTAACTGATGTACGGACATGGGTCATACGGATCAGACAGCCGGAGCCCGGTAAACCGGAGCCGTGCCAAAAACGGGATCTCCTCTTTGATACACTGATCCAGGTACCTGGGATATCTGTGCACGTTGCGTGCCAGGTGCCCCATCGGCATCGGCCGATTGATGCATCCGTCCGGATAGGCGGAGGATCTGTCTGCTGATCCAACCTCCTCCAGTATGCAGCCGGTATACCATCGGTTGGCGTGGGTATTGCCGCCTCTAAACGCCTCCCGCAGTGCCAGATATACCTCATCGGAAGGCTGCACTGCCTGCATGGCGTGGTAGGACCAGCTCTTGATCACTCGCTTAACATCTCTCCGGACGTATCCGGTGCTGGTTAATGGGATTGTGGCCAAACTGTCCCCGTGCAGATCCAACTGCACCTGCAGAGCCTCCACCAGTCCCAGCACATCATTCCGGCAGTATCGCAGCTCCTCCGGTGTGAGCTCTGACCAGGGATAACGGATCAGAGTATGATCATACTCCTCACTGTCCTCTTTTGGGTGGGCCACCTGCATCTGCTCGGTCCAGGCTCGCAGTCCCATGTTGGTGAGGATGTAGCTGCAGCGCAGTTCAAGTTTCTGCTGCCGGAGCCTCACCCGGACCGGCTTGCGGCTCTTTACGGCAAACACATCCTTAGGATCTATCGGCTCCACTCCCCGGAGAAAATGGAATTCGTACGATAGATTGTGGACGTATATCACCAGTGAGTCCTTAGGCTCCAGCTGCGCACAGAGGCGATCCAGGAACATGGGAAACTCCTCCAGATACCTGCCGTAGACCGTTGGCTGATCCGGACCCAGCTGAAACTGCCAGTGATAGACAGCCGCCTCCTCTGTGCCTGGGATTCGTGCCGTCTCGATGTCCCAGGCACAGCAGAGGTTTTTGTAATTGCGTACCTGTCTGGTCTGCTGGTTTCCCGGATTTCTCCGGGAGGTTTCCACCTCCCGGATCCAGGACAGCGGGATCTCTGACCAGTGCACCCACTCCATCATCTGCGGCCCTTCTTCCGCTTCTGCTGTTTTTTGTTCTTCCGCTTCTGCCGTCGGCCTGCTTTCTTTTTGGCCGGATACCTCCCGGCCTTAGACGGTTTTCTGGCAGGCTGGGGCTGGGGCTGGGGCTGATCGGTGTCCTGCTCATCGGCATCATCCTCATCTGTCTGCATGGGCTTGAGCTCGTCGCTGTTGCCCTCCAGCCAATCCTCAAATGCCTGCTGCATCTCCTCACCGGCCTCTGCCAAAGACTCCTCATCCTCCTCATCATAGGCCTTGATGAGCTTGTAAAACATCTGTTTTTCGCTCCGTGCATCCAGCCAGCCCATAAAATCGAAAAAATCCAGGGCGTTGTCCATGGTGACCCAATCATATCCTGGGCTGCGATGCAAACTCTCCAGCTTTTTGCGCAGTATGTCTCTCTGTCCGGATGGGCTGCTGCGCTTGGCCGTGACAAACCTCTGAGCCTGGATGATCTTGCGCTCCAGGGCCCTGCGATCATCCCCGATCTCCTTCAGCGTGGGATACTGCCCGACGTTGGACCGGTATGCCTCTGTCTGGCTCCACAGCTTGGATCGCCCCAGGGATCGGACGCGCTCCGTGGCCTCCCTGCGGAGGCTGGCATACTCGTGCTTGAGCTCCTCCGTGCTGTAGGCCCTGAGCCCGACAGGATTATAGGAGGCCGGATCCAGGCCCAGCTGGGCAGGTCTACGTTGCCTGGCTGCCATAATGATCCCTCCTCACTCCGCAGATCGTCATATACCACTCGTCTGCAGGGTAGTCCAAATACCGGCCTCCGCCGATGTGCAGCCGGTGCACCAGGATGCCCTGCTCGTGATCTGCCACGGCCTCCACGTCCTCGACACCGCTGATCCGGTGGATGCACTCCGGCAGCTCGATAGACTGGAGTCTCACCTCCATCATCTTATCACCTCCATACTGTTGTAGGGCTGAGGCCCTCAGTAGAGCCCACCACGTGGATGGGCTCGGGCTCAAGGTCTCAGACAGTATGAAATCTGGGATCGTGGAACCACTTTGGATTGTTAAGTCCCTCCCGGATCAGCTTGGTGTCGAGCTCACAGAATTCCGGGTAGGTGATCGCTCCGAGATCCGCTGCCATGCAGACCTTGCCATGCGTCTGGTAGACCAGCGGCAGCGAGTAGCTGTTCCAGGCGTATTCTACCTCTTTGCGGAGCTTATTGAGCAGTGTATCATGATCCATCACGCCACCTCCTTAATCGTGCGGATCTCCATGTATTTGCCTACACGGCACACATCCAGATGCAGGTTGGACGGATCAATGCACTCACGCCACAGGGATGCCAGTGCATAAAACAGGCGGTCTACGTAGATCTCCGCAACGACGTGATCGTCACTCGCACGGAGGGCCCCTCTGAGGGCCAGGATGATGTTGTCCCAGTCACGGCTGGTAAGACCCTCTCGATCAAACCACAGGATCTCCTCTGCGCAATCGCGCTCACCATTAAACTCGCGGAAGTGGTGGATCTCTACTCTGTACTCTTTCATGGCTCAGTCCTCCAAATTAAGCTCGGAATTCCCTCCCGGCATCTATATAATACCATAATTCCAGCTATAAGTCACGCCCGAAAAACTTATATTACTTATAAGTAAAACTTATTATAACCCTTGACAATATCCTTAGCTTGCTATATATTAATAGTAGGAGGAGGCCCTGCCCAAGAGCAGCTCCGGAAGAGCGGGCATGGACCGGCTCAGTCCTCACAGGGGCCCCTCCTCTCGATACCATGGAGGTGATCATTATGGATGTACCTGGCATCCTGCAGCTGATCGGGAGCTATGGTTTTCCGATCGTCATGTGCCTGCTGATCTGGCAGGACAACCGCAAACACTCCGACAAAATGACGGAGCTCATCCAATCCAATACCCAGGCAATGGCCGAGCTGACCAATGCCATCCGTAACAGGGAGGTGTAGCAGATGATGACCAACCTGGAGCTGGTGGATCGGCTCAAGGCTGTGGCCGGCGGATACAAAACGCTCTATGTCATGGGATGCTTCGGAGCACCGATGACGGAGGCCAATAAGCAGCGGTATATCCAGCATCATGAGTACAACCGGAGACCGGGACCGATGGCAGCTATCAAGGCAGCCAGCGCAGATACCTTTGGGTTTGATTGCGTCTGTCTGATCAAGGGGATCCTCTGGGACTGGAAAGGAAACAAAAACCATGTGTATGGTGGTGCCGTCTACGCCAGCAACGGAGTGCCAGACATCGATACCGAGAGTATTATTAAGGTATGCAAGGACGTCAAAAGCACCTGGAGCCTGCAGGATATGGTCCCAGGTGAGCTGCTATGGAAATCCGGCCATGTCGGCATCTACATCGGAGACGGCAAAGCCGTGGAGTGTACTCCCTCCTGGGCCAACAAGGTCCAGATCTCCCACGTGCAAAATCTGGGAGACAACACCTATCCTGCCCGGACCTGGACCAAGCATGGCAAACTCCCGTATATCACCTATGAGGCGGAGCTGCCCTTTGTGGACGTGCCCGGTGATGCATGGTACCGGGATGATCTCGTAACCTGCTACCGAGTAGGCCTGCTCAAGGGCACCGACGATACACACTATAGCCCTGCTGCCAGCGTGACCAGGGCACAGATGGCCAGCATCCTGGCCAGGATTTTAAGGAGGATCAACTGATGACTTATGCCGACATTCTCACCCTGCTCCGTGCAGGCTACACCAAGGATGAGATCGATGCCATGGATCAGCCCGAGGCTCCGGCAGCTCAGCCGGAGACCCAGCCGGCAGATCCGGCCCCGGAGGCACCTGCCGAGGAGCAGGCTCCGGAGGCCCAGCCCCCTGCGGATCCTACGCAGCAGATCCTGCAGCAGCTGACTGAGCTGGTGAGATCTATGCAGGCCCAAAACCTGGGGGCTGCCGAGATCAAGGGTAACATCATCGAGCCGGGTGCCCAGGCCATGGACACCCTCAGAAGTCTGGGCGGAATTCCCGCCGCCCCGGAAAATAAATAAGGAGGTACACAATTATGCAGGCACCCAACGTGCAGCAGTCTGCCACCGTGCTGGCTGCTCTCTACCAGCAGATCACCGGCCTCACCGTGCCGGCACCGCTGGATCTCAGCGGATTTGTAAGCACAGCTACCAACGTGCTCAACCTGGGCCTGGACAAGGTCCATAATGCCCTCTGGCAGATGGTTGGCCGTACCATCATTGCGATCCGTCCATATCGTGGCCGCTTTGCGGACATGGAGTTTGAGACGGACACCTGGGGCATTGTTGATCGTAAAATCAGCTATCTCAGCCGGCTGCCGATGGACAACCTGGCCTGGCAGTATCCCGTCACCTATGACGCAACTCAGACCGTGCCCTCCGGTGACGGACTGTCCGTCGATCAGTACAAGATCAACAAGGACAAGGTGGTCCAGACCGCGTTTTACGGTCGATCCACTTATGCCTACACCAGGACCAGGTTTGCATACCAGCTGGAGACTGCATTCCGCGGTCCCGATGAGATGACTCGTTTCTTGGCTGGCGCCGTGACCAGCCTGGACAATGACCGTGAGCTCTGGCGTGAGGGCATGAGACGCGGGATGCTGATCAATGCCATCGGTGCTCTCTATGATGAGGCCCAAACCGGCAGAGTGATCCACCTGCTCACTGAGTACAACACCGAGACCGGCCTGCAGCTCACGGCCACCACCGTCAAGCAGCCGGCTAATTATGACGGTTTTGTCCGCTGGCTCTATGCTAAGATGGGAGACATCAAGGCTGCCCTGGCACAGGACAACATCCTCTATACTACGCAGCTGGCCAGCTATCCCTCCGGTTATGGTGTGCTCCGGCATACCGATGCTGCCAACCTGCGGATCAAGATGTCCGCCCCGATGCTCAACCGGATGCGGGCGGCCGTCCTCTCCACCACCTATAATCCGGAGATGCTGTCTCTGGATGGCGTGGAGCCTGTGGCCTACTGGCAGGCACCGTCCATCCCTGAGCAGGTGCAGGTGCAGCCCGTCTACACCGGCACCAACGGACAGGAGACCCAGGCTGCAGCTGCCGTCACCGTTTCCAACATCGTAGGCATCATGTACGACCGTGACTTTGTGGGCTGCACCCGGATCCGTGCCGAGGCCGTCAGCACGCCCTACAACGCGGTCGGCCATTACTGGAATGACCATTATACCGAGGAGTACAAGACCAGGTTTGACATGACCGAAAAGGCCGTCCTGCTGCTGCTCGACTGATCGGAGGTGATCCCGGTGTTTGACGTTATTCTGTACACGTTTGCCAAAAAGCAGCGGAGCACCGGGATCCCGTCCGGGACCGGCCTCACCGTCTCCTGCATGGCCAAGGAGCCGCTGGACATCCTCAATCCCACGATCCGGCTGCAGCTCACCGGCGGAGCTGCAGCCAACCCCCAGGCATACAACTATGCCAGGATCAACCTCCTGGAGAGATGGTACCATATCCGTACCTGGCGCAACGTTGGCCCCCTGTGGGAGGCGGATCTCCAGGTGGATGCCCTGGCCAGCTGGAGACTGACGATCGGAGCGCAGAGTATCTATGTATACAGGAGCGCCTACAGCTATGATCTCCGGATCCCGGACACCGTATATCCATCTACGGCCAGGCAGCACCGGTTTAACGTGACCCTGCCCCGGCCCTGGACCATCGGCGGAGCTTCGGCCTCCGGAGCTGCCGAGGGCTCCGGTGTGTTCGTGGTTGGGATCCTCACCAATGACAAGGGCACCGTCTACGGAGCATTTACGCCAGCCCAGTTTGAGACGTTTATCAACGCTCTGTTTTCAGATCAGTTTTATGAGACGGTGCTGGGAGTATTCGGCGCTACCGAGTATCCGGAGGCCAAGGTTGCCGTCAATCCGATGCAGTTTCTGACCTCTGTAAAATTCTGCCCTGCCGGTCTGATCAGCTCCGGATACTGGGGGATCCGGTACATCGACCAGGTATTCGGCTGTGACGTGGGCCCGGCAAATCTGGATTTTCTCCAGACCGGCGTGAGCTGGTACCGTCTTACCACAAGCAGCGTGCCGTCTGCAAATGCGTTTTCCCTTACCGACATTGTAATTAGCTCTGACTTCCTCCACCCGCAGGCAGATGCCCGTGGGGAGTGGCTCAACTATGCACCCTATACCAGCTATGAGCTGTACTATCCTCCGTTCGGCCTGCTGCAGCTGGATCCCGTGGAGGTATCCTCTCATGACAATCTGCGGATCCGGCTCAGTCTGGATGTGAGGACCTGCACCTGTACATTGGAGGTCCAGGTGTATGATCTCCCTGCGGATATGAGGACGATCCTCAAAACCACGGCCTCATTTGGCATCGATGTGCCGGTGAGCAACATCATCCAGCCAGGCACCTCTACTATGCAGATGGTTGGGGCAACCATGGGAGGCATCAACTCTGCACTGGGCAGCCTGGCCTCCGGTGATCTGCTGGGAGCTGTCGGTGGACTCTTTGGGGCATTTTCCGCCGGTGCCGGCACAGCCGTCATGGGTCAGATCCCGCACGTCTCCCAGATCGGAGGCCCTGGATCTACCGCGTCCCTGGATGGTACTCCCCAACTGTACGTCACGCACTGGTATATGGCAAACGATGACCTCAACGATAAAGGCCGTCCCCTCTGTGCTGTCTGGCAGATCTCCGCGATCCCCGGCTATATCATGGGAGATCCCGACAGTCTGAGCATCGCCTGCACCATGCCGGAGATGGAGGAGATCCGACAGGCTGTGGCCGGTGGTTTTTATTACGAGTGAGGTGATGATCCCATGCCCCTTACTCTGTTTGATCTCCAGGGAGCATATAACTGGATTGAGGGCCAATGCAATGCAGCCAACGTCCGATACTCCCAGGCCTACCGCAATTATATGACTGTAGACGGCCTCACCTATTTTGACTGCAGCAGCCTGGTATTTTTCGGCATGTGGTTGGGAGGCGGGCTCGATGTCGGTGCCCTGGGATACTCTACAGATCTCAGTGATTACCAAAATTGGAGAGCAAACGCCTGGATTGTCCAGACCATGGAGCCGCAGCTGGTATCCCTGGGCTGGGTGGATGTCCGGACCGATCTGCCGGAGGAGTGGCTGCCCGGTGACATACTCATTAAGCATAACCAGTGGCATACAGAGATGGTATATTCACCTATGCCAAATCTCATGCAGATGGGAGCTCGTAACAGCAGCCTGCCGGCTGCGGACCAGGTGGCCATCCACACATTATATACCGGCTATTATGATCGGATCCTCCGGGATCCGACACAGCCTCCCCCTACTCCGGGACCCGGCCCTCATCCCGGTCCGACCAAGCGGATGCCGATCTGGCTGATCAAGAGGGCCAAGCAAATCAACGGAGGTGATCCGAGTTGATTCCGTTTTTCGCTGACTACATCAACGGTGCAACGTTCTCCCAGCTGGAGCCCAGCCAGGTGCACGTGGCCAACACCTACCTGTATCAGTATTTCCGCCGGTATCTGTTGCAAAAGGCTGTAGCAGTGTTCCGGTGGCAGCTGCCGCAGGAGTGGCAGAGGACCCTATTTTTGTACTGCCTCTATTGTGATGGCCATGTTGCCATCGTCAATACTGACTCTTTTGGTGTGATCCCTCAGCCCTGCACCCTGGGCGGGAGAGGCGTGCAGTATCAGCCCACCTACGTGCTGATCACCAACCCTCTCCTGCAGGGCATCCTGCAGCCCAGGATCGGGACCCAGTGTGCAGTGATCCGGATCATGCCGGATTACGGTGGGATCATGGATATCATCAACTACTATGCCAGACAGATGGCCCTGTGCTCCGAGACGCTGGAGATCAACCTGCTCAACAGCAAGTTGTCCTATGTGTTCGGCGTGCCAAAAGGAGGCAACCGCAAGGCTGCTGCCGAGACGCTCAAAAAGCTGTTTGATCAAATTATGAGCGGCGTGCCGGCTGCCTTTGTGGACGAGGATCTGGTGGACCGCAACGGCAAACCCACATGGCAGATGTTCCTGCAGGACGTCGGATCCAACTTTATTGCACCAGACGTCCAGGAGCAGCTGCGCAAGTTAGAGTGCGAGTTTGCAGCCAAGGTGGGCATCCCCTCCAATCTGGCTACCACCAAAAAGGAGAGGGTCAACCTGGCAGAGGTATCGGCCAATGACGTAGAGACGGCTGTGGGGCCGTCGCAGTGGCTGGAGCTGGCCCGGGAGGGCCTTGAGACGGCCAACCAGCTCTTTGGGCTGGATCTCTCTGTAGATTGGAGGTATGAGCCCGATGTCGGATCTGACACTGAGCCTGTTGGGGATCTATAACCAGGATCCCACCATCATGGACGCGCAGCATCTGATCCTGCCGGAGGACATGAGCAGAGATATCCTGCTGCCCATCGTCCTCTCCGAGAGCGCGGAGCTGGAGGTTGTATATCCGGATCCCAATACTCTCAAAATCGTGATGACTGCCTGGTCCAGGGCTCGCTGCCCGTCCTGGGAGAGGATGCTGACCGCCCTGGATGAGGAGTATGATCCTCTGCACAACTATGATCGCACCGAGACGGAGACCGGCAGCACCACCGGCACCGACAACGGTACCGAGACAGAGGTCATCGAGGACGAGCTGTCGGAGGACGTCTCCGACACCACAACCGGCAGCAGCTCCTCCACGCGGACCGGCAGCCAGGATACAACCCGGTCCAGCACCGGCAGCCAGGATACCACCAGGACCGGCTCCGGATCTGAGCTCACAGAGGAGGATATCGCAGATAGCGGATCCTCCACCAACTCCGGCACCAGTACAGGCCAGGTTACCGGTTTTAACGTCCAGACCTTTGCCGACAATGACAAGCAGATCACTTCCGGCTCCGGCAGCACCACCGGCAGCCGAGACAGAAATCAGACTGTCACCAGCACCAATACCGAGACTACCGGCGTAGAGTCCTCCGGATCCGAGACTGAGGGTATGGCATCCGAGGCGTCAGAGGCCGGCACCAGCAGCGGCACTGCCGTCCGGGATCGGGATCAGACCTATGGCAGAGATCGTACCGTTACCCGGACCGGGCAGACCGGAGGCACCCACAACCGGAGCCTGCGTGCGTATGGCAACATCGGAGTCACCACCAGCCAGCAGATGCTCCGGGAGGAGCTGGAGATCCGGATCATGGATATCTACAAGCTCGTGGCAGATGAGCTGATCAGCTATTTCTGCCTGCGCATCTATTAAGGAGGTAATTATGGGCATCTTTTCCCGTTTTCCGTACACGGATTTCCATCGGCTCAATGCCGATTGGATCCTGGACAAGGTCAAGGAGTCTGCGGAGGCTGTGGCCGAGTCTCTGGGCCTGGTACGGCAGTCCGCGGCTGATGCGTCTGCTGCTGCCGAGGCCGCACAGCAGGCAGCAGGAGGCTGTGTGCGGTATGATGGAGCACAGCAGCTCAGCCAGGCCCAGCAGGCCCAGGCCCGTGATAATATCCGTGCAGCTCCGTCTGTTGGTGTAGTTCGCTATGATGTTGCCATGGGCCTCGATGTCAACAACCAGGCCCGGGCCAGAGACAACATCGGAGCAGCGACCGACAGTGAGCTGCAGATCCTTAACAGCCAGGTAGTCAAGACAGTGAGCCAGGAGCTCACTGAGCTGCAGCAGGGCAGAGCCCGAGCTAATATCGGAGCTGCATCTGCTGATGATCTGGATGATGTAGCTGATATCGCCGCAGGAGCTGTCCGCTATGATGCTGTGCAGGAGCTCACCTCCACACAGCAGGCAGCTGCCCGAGCTAATATCGGCGCGGCTGCTGAGGGCTCCGGCCCTGCTCCCGTCGGTGCTGTGCTCTATGACCAGGCACAGAGTCTGACCGCCGCACAGAAGATCCAGGCCCGGGCAAACATCGGAGCCCTGCGTGTGGTTGATCCCAGTGTGAGTAACCTCTACATCACCGAGGGCAACCAGGATATCCAGATCTACAGCGACGATCCTGCAACCGGTCCGGTGCTCATCCTGGAGGGCAGCAACCAGGGCAGCAGCGGTCTGGATGTGCAGATCTCCGGCGTGGCCGCTCCTACCTCCGGCAATGATGCGGTCAACAAGGATTATGCCGACAGTATCCGCGGGCCCCTGCTCTCCAACATCGCCGGCGATGATGTGATCCTGCAGCCGGATGCCTCCAACGCTAAGCAGAGCGTCCTGTATGTCTGCACTGCGGAGGAGCTCAACAGCCTGGAGATCATCCCTATTGCAGCTCCTGCAGCCAACCGGGAGTTTACCGTCCGGTTTACCTCCGGTGCAACGCCTACAGAGCTGGATACTCCCCTCACGATCCTGGGTCTCGATGATCTGGTGCCGGCAGCCAACACGATTTATGAGATCAACGTGCTGGGCAACCTAGCCGTCTGGCACTCCTGGGAGGTGCCGACCACATGAGCAGGCGGAGAGGGCTGATGGCCACAGCAAATAGACCTCTTTTTGAGCTTACAAACACAACCGTAACCAGAGGTCAGAGTTTTTCGTCTGGCGTTTCCCCGTTTAAAAGCAATGAGCCCTGTACAATCCTGATCGATTTTACCAACACAGAAAATCCAACCACCACACCGGCAGATAGGTGGAAACTCCTACGATGTTATGATGAGGCTCTGAACAAATATCCTGTTATGGCTGGTAAGGCTACAGCAACCACTGCATATTTCACTGCTTGGTTTTACAAAGCGGCGAACGATCCTGCAGAAATGGTAATTGGTGCCAACCCGGAACCGCACAGACACAGATTATTGTTCGTACATGATGCTAATAGCAACTCTGCAACTATTATGTACAAAGCGGACAATGAGACTATTTCAACCATCATTTTGTCATCAACATACTCAAATTCCGATGCCATACTTACATTTGGTGGGCCAGCAAATGGAGGTCATTCACTTCCGGCAGGAACGATCAATTTGGCACAAGTATGGGACCGCGTACTTTCAACCGAGGAAATCAACGCATTTTTCGCATAGGAGGATTTTATGAGATACGCTAAACTGATTGAGGGATCCCCTGTTTTCGCGCCCAATCCTCTCAAGTACAACGGCAGGAGGATCGCCAATCCCAAGCCGGAGCTCCTCCTGGAGCTGGGCTATATGCCGGTCACCCAGGCGCCGTATCCGGTGGAGGATCCTCCGGATGGATATTACTGGTCCCCGGTCTGGGAGGAGATCGATGGTTTCATTGTCCAGAGCTGGAGAGCCCTGCCGATCCAGCCGGAGGGAGGTGAGCCGGCATGACTTACGGCAAGCTGGTCAACAACAAGCTGGAGATGGTACCTCCCCAGATCACCTACCTGGGCAGGGTGTTCACCAACCCGAGTGCTGATCTCCTGGAGGAGCTCGGTTACAAGCCGGTTATCTTCACGGTGCCTCCGGAGGTACCCGATGGCAGCATCCTGCTGGTCACCTGGACCGAGAGCACCGAGGCAATCACCCAGGGCTGGAACGTGGTTACTCACTGATACATGGCCGGTCACCTTTCGAGGTGGCCGGTCCCTTTATAAGTGTGGGGCGGAGAGGATCGTCACCTGTTGGATGGGATGAGCGTATAATTGAGTATGCAGATATACGGAGTTTGTAAGCAGTTATGTAGCAGTTGAGTCTGTCAAGAGCGAGTTGGGGAATATTCA
>JAEIGA010009990.1_pt1 | contig 14381 bp, 8 predicted proteins | sample 9270691 | NCBI WGS metagenome assembly JAEIGA01 (sample SAMN17057246, study PRJNA624740) | gut metagenome | biome: biome; isolation source: fecal sample | host: Bos grunniens | place: China: Xizang | collected 2019 | reverse complement strand
GAGTATTTTACAAAAATGGAAGAACGGATTAGTAAAGTTGAACAAGCGTTTACTAAATCCGGAATGGTTATTAATGGAGTCCTTATAGGTATTGGTCAGACAATTAATCAGTATATTAATAAAGGTCTGGCTGCTCTTACTCAGGGCATACGCGGCGGTTTCGCAGAGTATGAAACCCAAATGGGTGCTACCCAAACAATCCTTGCAAATGTAAAAGACGAAGGAAAAGGTATTGCTGACGTAACAGCAGCATTAGATGAATTAAACACTTATGCAGATAAGACAATATACAATTTTACGGAAATGACTCGTAATATTGGTATGTTTACAGCTGCTGGTGCAAATCTTGACACTTCAGTTGCTACAATTAAGGGTTTGGCTAATGCTGCAGCACTCGTTGGCGCTAATGCTACGACAGCAGCAAGAGCTTGGTATCAGGTCTCTCAGGCAATGGCTGCTGGTTCATTTAAACTTATGGACTGGCGTTCATTGGAAATTTCCAATATTGCCGGCGAAGGTTTTAAATCTGTCATAACAGAAGTTGCACGTAAAGATGGTGTTGCAATTGACGATATGATAAAAAGATACGGCTCCCTTAGAGACACTCTTAAGGATGGGTGGCTTACTGCTGATAGATTTGCAGAAGCAATGCGAATTCTTTCTGGTGATCTTGACGAAGATGCTATTAAAGCGCTTGGTTATACGGATGAACAGGCAGCGAAATTACATGATTTAGCAGAAGAAGCTGTCTATGCTGCAACAAAGGTAAAAACCTTTAGTCAGTTAATGGAAACAACAGCAGAAGCTATCGGATCTGGTTGGGCTGTAACGTTTAGAAATATTATTGGTGATTTTGAGAAAGCTAGAAATTTTTATACTAGAATTAGTACTACAATCAATGGCGTTATTGATAAAATTTCCGATTATAGAAATCGATTAATAAGTTATGTTTGGAATACTGATGGTTATGATGGAAAAGGTTCAGCTTATAATAATATTAAAGACACATTAGATAATATACTTGCTATATTTAGTACATTTGTTGGAGCTGTAAGAGCTGGATTTGATAATGTGTTTCCTTTTAATGATATAAAGGAAAATCTTATTAAATTCACTAATTTTGCAAATAAAACAACAAAGGCATTAACATTAAATACTTATAAATCAGTTAGTTTAGGACATGAAAAAGTAGCAAATGAAGAAGCTGAAATTGAAAAAGATGTACAAAACATAACAGATGCCGCAAATGATTGGGATTTAGATGCAATAAATGATAATATAGTAAATCTTATTAGAGTATTTAGAGGACTGTTTTCTGGAATAGATCTTATATTTAGAACTGTTGGAGACAGTATAGAATTTGTAATAAGTCTTATACCTGGTGTTGATGATTTTTATACTAATTTAAAAAATGGTAATACAAATCTTATAAGTAATCTCGCAACTATTATGGATAATGTCACAAAATTTAGAGACATTGTCGTTAAAATGAAACTCGTTCCAAGAATCCTTAATCTTATAAAACAAGAAATAATAAAGATTATTAAAACTAATCCATTAGCTCAAGCAGTCATTAATACAATAGCATACGCTATAGCATTAGTCAAGACTTTAATACAGACAATTTCTAAAATAGATATTAATCCATTAAATGTAATTCTTGGAATGGCAAAACTTATAGGTGGTGCATTTATAGGTTTGGCGTCACTTATTGGACAAGCTATAGGAAAAGTTATTGAGTTTTTTAATGGTGCTACTGGCGGGGATTTCTTTAAAGATCTTGGCGAAGAAGTATATAAGTTTATAAAAATATTAGACGAACTTGGAAAAGGAACGATAAGTGTTGCTGATGTTTTTGATTATTACAAAGCAAAAGTAATAAAAGCATTTGAATCAATAATGCGTAGCCCATTTGTTGAAGGCTTTATTAAATTCTTTATAACTGCCAAAAATACAATAGAAACTTTTTGGGAAAATGTTGTAACGAATTTTGAGAATGCAAAAACAGTAATAGCGAGTTTCTTTGATCAATTAGATATAGATTGGAAATCTATTGGTGTATTTGGGGTTTTAGCCGCTATTGGTGTGCTTCTTTATAAATGGTTTACCGATATCGAAGGAATAGTTGGTCTTGCTAAAAGATTTGGAGAAGTATTACAAGCTTATGCTAATAAAGAAAATTCAGAGGCATTATTAAATGTTGCATATGCTGTAGGAATATTGGCAGCAGCATTGTTTGCATTATCTTGGGTTCCTTATCAACAGTTATTAGATGCATCAGCAATGCTTATAGCAACATTGTTTATGTTTATAATGTTGTCAGCAGTTCTTGAAAAAACATTTGACGCATTAGAAGCTGTTAAGACCGCCATAAAGCCAGTAGAAAAGATGTTTTTAAATCTTACAATTGGTTTAAAGAAATTCTTAGCTAGATCTGGAACAGCGATACTTCTTGAAGCCGTAGGTGATGCGTTTATAAAGATAGCTATTGCAATTGTTGGTATGGCGGCAGCATTCGAGTTCATGCCAAAGTCAATGGAAAAAGCAATAGTTGTTTTAACATCTCTTGGCGCAGCACTAGCGATATTGGTTACTGTACTATCGTATTTTACAAGTAAAGCCAATTCGTTAAAAGGATTTAAAGGCTTTATAGAAGCTGGCAAATTATTACATTTAGGTATTACAAATTTTCTCGATTCTCTTTCACAATCTATTAGAATAGTTACAATCTCTATAATGATTGAGGCTTTTGCTGATGCGGTTGTTAAATTGGCCGCAGCCTTTGCTATAATTGCTTATGTGGTTGATGATAGTGATAAATGGATAAAATCGCTTGTGGCATTATATGCTATAGTTGCGATGATGGCCAGTGTTGTATTTATGATGACACAGTTTGTAACATCTGTTGCTTTTGGAACATTGGTAGGTTTTTCGTTAATGATGACCGTGTTCGGCACAGCTGTTGCCGCACTATCCGGTGTTGCGTACTTAATGGGACAAGTTGATTGGGATGTATTATTTAAAGGTGTGGCATCTGTAGTTGCAATAACTTTAAGTTTAGGAGTTATGATGTCTGTTATGGTTGGTGCTATTTCCGTTGGATTTGCACCAATGGCGGCTATAGCTTTAATATTTGTTGCTTTAGGAACAGCTCTTGCTGCCATAATAAGTACTGCATCATTAATTCAAAATGAGACCCAAACTACTGCTTTAATAGCATCCCTTATTGGTATGTTTGCAATCATAGGGGCTATATCAGGTTTGGCAGCACTGCTCGGTAGTTTAAGTGGTTTGAATCCAACCTTAATATTATCACTAGCAGGTATTATTGTTTCTATGGCTGCATTGTTTGTGGCTATGGGATTCATGTTTGAAAAAATAGATAATGTACGTATAAATGATAATACGATGTGGACTTTACTCGGCATGCTAGCAGCTGTAGGATTAATCACTGGTATAATAGGCGCATTAGCTTTAGCTATTGGTATTGCTAGTGAAACAAATATTGAGGTTGGTATAATTTCTATATTGGCAGTTCTTGGCATGTTCCTTGGCGTTACCGCTTGGAGTTTTTTAGCATTATCTATTGCCGAATTAATATTAAATATTTCTCAAGCAACTTTAAATCTTGAAGAAGCATTAGTTAACTTTTATGATATACTTCATTATATGGCAACATATGGTGATGAATTGGTTATGACTTTTTATGGTTCCGCAGTCGCTTTGTTAGCTATAATACCGTCCTTCTTCCCATTATTTGTTGAAATAGGTGTTGCTTTTGGAACTGCCGTTACTGGTTTCTTACTTGGATTCCAAATGATGATTGAAGGAATAGTGCTGCAAATATGTACGATGTTCTTAAAAATAATTTCTCAAATCGCAGACTGGATAAATTCTAATGCTGATTTAATACAGTCAGCATTAATAAAAGTATTCAGAGCGATAATGAATATTGGTATAATTGCTTTAAACTTAGTACTTCATGAAGCATTACCCAGATTAATAGGATTATTAGTTCAGTTTGCTGCAGAAATATTTTCTGTATGGAATGGTCTCTTATTAACGATGATCGGAGATCTGTTTTTAGAATTTTCAAAATTTATAGAACCATATAATGAAGATGTTGCTAAGTTCTTTGAAAATTTAGGATTAGCTTTAAAACTAACTGCAGGCCTAATAAAGGTTATTTGTGAAAAAATAATTGAATACATCTCTGGTGTAGTTGATGGAATAACAGAATTCGATAATACAATAAGAACAATAACTGGAAATGTCGAAGAGGATGTAGAAGAATTTGATAATGTTATTGGTGATGGCGCTGCTAATTTTATGGCTACTGTTGAAGCCTTAAAAGCTGGCGCAGAAAATGGCGGCAAAGTAATTCTTGAAAAGAATGATGAAATAATTAAATCTGAGAAAAAAGTACAGGATACAAGTACCGAGACTGCTGAAAAATTAGGAAAGAATTCTAAAGTAGTTGTAGATAGAAAAGCCGAAGAAGCAGACAAATATAATAAATATACAAATTCTGAAACGCAGACCCAAATAGATGGTGCTAAGATTATAGAAGATGTACTTAATGGTAATTGGGAAAATATTATTAACACATTTACCGCAGGATTTTCTACAAATCTTGAGAATCAAATGGAATATATTAATTCCATGATTAATAATGATGAATATTTGGGCGAACAACTTAATAATTCAACAGCTATAACTCTCACAAAAAATAAAGATCTGTATGCAGAATTTTATGGCAGTTTGTCTAGAGAAGCAGTTCAATTTCATCAAGGTTTGTCTGATTTTTCTAATGCTGTATTAACTGGTCCTAAAGATCAAGCTAGTTTAGCAAAAGCTAATCAAGACTACTTAGTACCAGCCTATAATGCTGCAAAAAAAATAATGGACAAATCTGATAAAACCATGAAAGATATACTTCTTGGTAATGATGGTCTATATTTAGGTGTTGCAACACATACTAAGAGCTTAATGACTGCAACTTTTGACTCTTGGGAATCTGTAATGAATGACTTCACAGATATGTGGAATAGTTATTCTGTTGATGATGTTAATACTAATGCATATTCACCAAAATATGGATCGAGTAGTAGTTTTACAAACACAGATGCTCTTCAAGATGAACTTAAAAAGCGAAACGATATAGTTGGTAAGGCAGACTCTGAAATTCAGCCTAAGGATCTTACACCTACCATTGACCTTGACCAACTTAAGAGTGAGGTCAATCAGGCTAATGGTATTATGACTGGATCTCTCTTGGCTGCTCAGAATGCTGCAATAGGTGATTATATTAATACTGATTCGGAACTCAATCCGTTCCTGAAAGACAGATGGCAAAATGTTTATAATTTTACACAAAACAACTATTCTCCTAAGGCTTTGTCTAGGATTGATATTTATAGACAGACACAGAATCAGTTGAGACTTTCGAGAGGTATGTAACAATGATTAGATCATTTGCAGTTACAAACTATCGAGATGAAACAATGAAATGCGTACTCACGAATCCTTCAGAGGAGGGGTTCGTGGTCGCATCCATTGATGGTTTAGGACCTAATGATGCAACGGTAAATGTATCTGATATTTCATCGATCGATGGTGGATTGTTTAACTCCGCCCGTATTGGGTCAAGGAATATTGTCATTTCTTTGGTGTATTATTATGATTCTAAATGGTCTATAGAAGAATTAAGACATAAGAGTTATAGATATTTTGCCCCGAAGAAAAAAGTACAACTATTAATTGAAACAGATTATAGATTAGTATTTATAGATGGATATGTAGAATCAAATTCTGTTGCAATATTCAGTAAACAGGAAGGTTCACAGATTTCTATAATTTGTCCAAATCCTTATTTTTATTCAATAGTAAAAGAGTATAATGAATATAATAGTTATGCAGTTCCAGCATTTACATTTCCATTTTCTAAAGATTTGGATAATGAACAGAATTCAAAACTTTTAATGGGCATGATTCTCGATTATAAGTTAACAGAGGTTGCTTATAGTGGAGATGTTGATACTGGATTAGTTTTTGATATAGCATTTAAAAGTGCCATTAGTAATAATTCCACAATTCAGATAACTAATGGTAACACTAGTGTTCAAAATACTATATCCATAGCAAAAATTATAACACTTGTTAGTGGAATGTTACCTGGTTTTAATGCTATAACAAGTGGAGATTCATTACTTTTTTCTACAGTAAAAGGCGATAAATATTTAACATTTCTTCATGATAGTAAAGAATATAATGTTCTTGGTGCCGTATCATCTAATGGTGATTGGGTCTATTTAATACCTGGAATTAATCGAATTAGAATTGATACATCTGATACCGAAGCTAATGTTGACGTATCATCCGAAAATAGAATATATTTTAATGGAATTTAATGTGCTATTAAATTGTCAAGAAGGGGCTGAGCCTAGTTCGGTCCCCATCTTGACGATTATTTTTATTATAATGGAGTATATAATATGATAATAACAGTTTTGGATATGAACTTCAACGCTGTTGCGATAGTTGAGGCATATAGGTCTTTTATATGGACTGATCGATACGATGATGTCGGGGATTTTGAGCTATATGTTCCAGCATCTGCTCCATATTTAGACAAAATTCGCAACGATTTTTACATCTCATGTACAGAAGCAGATTATACTGGATTCCGTAGATTGATGATTGTAGAAAAGAAAGAATACAAAACAGATTTAGAGAATGGAAATAATGTCGTGATTAGTGGACGATCTCTAGAATCTGTTTTGGATAGAAGGATTGTTTGGAAAAAAGATGGTTCAATAACAGAAATAAATCGTAAAACAATTCATGATAAAATTCCTAGTATTACATATGATGATTATGATACAACAAAGGAATTCCCACTTCAAAATGGTATCCAGTATTTACTAGAAATGAATGTCATTGATCCAACAAATGATCCTCTTAGGAAAATTAACAGTTTTAGTTTTGAAAATTCTACGGATTCCAGAATAACAAGTTTAACATTGAGACCATGTTCTTATCGTGGTGATAATCTTTATAATGTTATACGTAATATTTGTGATATGTATGGAATTTCGTTTCAAATAGTATTTGATGAATCAATATCTAAATTTAAATTTAAATTATATAAAGGAATAAGTCATTTATCTTCTCAGACAGAGAATGGTTATGTTTGTTTTTCAAGAGAATATGACAATCTTCTTTCTAGTGACAATTCAATAGATATGTCGACTTATAAAACCATGGCTTATTTTGTTGGGAATCGAGAAAAATGGACAGTTAAAGAGTTTAGCGAAACAGAAAAAGTCGAAACAGGTTATATTAGAGTCTATAATAATGCATTATATGCTTGTAAAAGTGATGAAGCAGGAGAAGTAGTTCCTAAGATTCATGTACCACCGGATGATCCAACAACCTGGGCATTAGTTACAAGTTGGAATTTACAAACAGCATACACTGTAGGTTCTTATGTTACATACGATGTTGAGATTTATAGAATAAATCACGACGTTGTTAGATATGTTGGCGGAAATGTATATGCTGCTGGAGCAGTTGTTCTTAATGGTACCGATGCCGATTCTTGGATGTATGTTAGTTTAATCGATGATAATGATCAACCAATACCAACCCCATCAAGTGAGTACCCACATGGTCAAACAAATGACTATTGGTATGTGTGTAAGGATGAGGAGCAATGTTTTAATTCACAAGATTGGAATCAGGTTCAGTCAATCGGGAAAGAAACAGAAGAGGTAATCGGAAATGTTCAAAATAATTCTACTTCAGATATGGATAGGAGAGAATTGTTTGTTAACGCTACAAATGTTCCGTCTTCGTATACTTATTATCCAAATCCATATGTAAATAATTCTAGAGATTATATTTTGGATAAAGGAGTATTTGAAGCTACCCTCAGAGATAAGGCTTTATCGGAATTGACAATACCTAACTGTAGACCGACCAAGAATTTTGATTGTGAAATTGAAACACAGGTGGGTTTTAAATACAGAAGAGATTATAATATTGGTGATATAATAGAAGTAAAAGACGCTTTTGGATTTATAGATTCAGTAGTTGTGAATTCTTATATTATTTCACATGACGAGAGTGGAATATTTAAAGCTTATCCAACGTTTGAATCTGTAGAAGCAAGCACTATAGTTACAAGATATTTGGAACTTAATGATGACTTGTCAACTGGTACGTTCTTACTTAAGATCCCTGAAAGTACAAGATTCAATGATAAGCAGATAATAGCAACATCTAAGAAAAATAATACAACATACTATCTTATGTCATTCGTAAAGAAAATTATATCAGATTCAGAATTTACAGATGGACGAGTAGATAGAGAAATGCATATGGTAGCTTGGTGTACTGATACTACAGTGTATACTGATGGTAGATACCAAACACAAGAACAAGCAATGACTATTGGACCAGCGATAGTTGGTCAACCGATGTTTTATGTTGATATAGAAGGTAATATTGAACTTCCAGCAATAATAAACCCTAGCTGGGAACCACCGACGAATATTAATCTTGGTGTTATAAATGAAGTTCATTCTGATAAAGATCAATATAAAAATATACTTTTAGCAAATTTGTAAGGAGAATTCAAAATGGCAGTAAGAAGTGGTTTTTTCAATGCCAGAATTGACGAGTATCAACAGCTTGATAGAACATATGGTTCTGAACAGTTTGGTTCGTTGTTCGACGGTGTTATATCTGATGGTATATTTGAAAATTATGAAAATGCTTTTAATGTAACCATTGCTCCTTACTCACAGACCGAGGGATTGGGAGTATATGTAGATAGCGGAAGAGCTTGGTATGATAGAACATGGACTCTTAATACATCGCAGTATCGATTACCAATTGAAGATCCAGCAGGAGATAGTTGTAGAAGAGATGCTATATATCTTAGAATCGATAGATCTCTTACAAACGAAGGACGACGTAATTCTTTTGTTGTAAAAAAAGGTGCACCGTGGTATGATTGGAGTAAAGCAGTAATTACAGCTGCCGATACAAGTTCAACCATAACTGAATATTTGATAGCTATAGTAGAGGTTAGTAGAGCGGATGCTCCTACAGTATCAGCACTCAAGGTTGTAGACACTAGACTTCATGGTAAAGACACAAAAATTAGTGATGAATGGAAAAGTTGGGGTGTAACCAATGAAAATGTATCTAGATTTGCTGAAGCAATAGTTCCAACAAAACAAACTGTAGAGGGCATAATCTCATCACTTGAACAGGAGTTTTCATCATATCAGAGCGTTTACCAGGCAGATTTCAATAGATGGTTTAATAGTATTAAAGATCATCTTGGATCACTGTCTGATAGTGAGGTTGTAAATCTTACAATGCTCGTTGGTGAAATTTATGAGAGCGATTATGTATCTGGAACATATCCTTTTATAGGTGAGTTAAATGGAAATAAGAAGTTATATCTTTCTCCATATGATGACGGTAAACTTCCGGAAGTTAACATAAATTTTGGTTATGCTAGTTTACCATATGCTGCAAATAATAGATCGGTAGAAGTAATATTAAACAGCAAGCCAATAATTTATAATGACCAGTACACGTATGAAGTTGGCGATTATGTGCACTATAATTCCGCACTATATAGATGTATAGAAGCTATTAATTCTCCAGAACCATTTGATTCAGAGAAATGGAAACTGGTTAGATATTACAGCACATCAGAAACATACTCTGTTGGAGATTGGGTGCTTTACGAAAGTGTTCTATATGAATGTATTGTTGCGATAATGGAAGCAGAGGAATGGAATCCTGAACACTGGAGTGCTGTAACATAAAAGAAGGTGGTATTTTATGCCTAATGATCATGAATTAGAATTTGGTTTTTTTGATGGAAAATACACATCAAACACCTATGATCGTTTATATGATTCTGGACAGATTTCTGAGATGTTCGATGGCGTTATCATGGATGGCGTTTATTTGAATTGGGAAGCCGGTTCTATGGAGATCGATGGTGTAACATACGAATGGAAATCGGGTATCATGTCTGTAAAAAAAGCAGAAACTGGAAGTAAACTAATATATGTTGAACCTGGAAAAGCTTGGTATAAAGGAACGTGGACTATAAACCCGGATAATTTGTATATTAATGCGGCTCCCGAATACAGTAATGAATCTGTATATAAAATAAATCAATTGTGCGTTTACAAGTCTGTTGGTGATACAAAGTATAAACTCTATAAATGCACAACCGCTATTCCAAACCCTGAAGAATGGGATAATTCCCACTGGACAGAGATTTCGGCGCCGGTTTCTGCTGAAGACGTTATTAAAGTTGAAATGGCAGTAGTATTAGAGGTTAATAAAGGCGGTAATGATTATAGCGATGCTTTGACATATGTTGTTGGTGATTATTGTGTTTACAAGGATGAGACAGATTCAGAGTATTGCTTATATGAGTGTAATACTGATATTTCTGTAGCAGAATCCTGGGATTCTACGCATTGGACAAAAATCTCCGATACTACTAGATTGAATGATATTTTATTGAAATTAAAAACCGACATTGTTCATAATAAAAATATTGACGATTATGTACTAGCTTATGTTACTATAGAAGTTACAAAAGATCACCCAGAAGGTATAATAAATGAATTTAACATACGAAATGTCGTGGGTTCTGAAGAATCTCCATATTTTTCATGGATTCTTCAAGATCTTAATGTCTCATCTATTATAGATGAATGGACTTTAATATTAGGAAGAACAACTATACCTTTTATTAAATGGTTTGATACTGTTCAAAGAATGCTTGATCCAGAATATGAAGACAGTAGATATTCTTCCATGTATCCAGTTATAATGGAAGCGTACAATCATCCATATGTTAATAGAATACTTCCAAGAGTAAATGAATATACAACCACAACATTTGATCATGAACCTGATGGTAATAGACGAACGTTTACAGTTACACAACCAATGGTTAGAATTTCAAATGTAAGGGTTAATGGTATACGAGTTCCTTATGATGTTTCTAACGATTGGACAGGTAGTTCATTTACATTTTTAACTGCTCCAGCAAGTGGGGCTACAATAACAGCCAGATTGGTTCCTATTAGGAATCTTTATGACTTATATTTTGAAGAACCCACATAAAGGAGGTTATTAAATGGCATTAGTTGGAAAAACCATCATTAGATCAGATGATAATGAGAGAAATTTTATTAAAGATGTTTATGATTATATTATAAACTTAAAAATTAGTGGTTTATCTGTTATTTCTTGTGACACAACAATAGAAGCTCAGTTTGATAATATTGAAGTTAATACACCAACATTTAATTTTACGCTAACACCAAACATTATTCTTCAGATGATAAGACCTGCGGTAAAAGAAACGGCAGTTCAGGATTATATATTTAATGTAATAATTAATGATGAACAGAAATTTACAACAACTATTCCATTTGCTAATACCACTAAGGCAATTGATAGCGCAGAAGAAAGGAAGTATTTCATAGGATATGTCGTCTCTTCGTCTGTTATCTATCTTTGGTTTGGTTCTTATGATAATGTTACATCAATAAGAAATGCTAGCATTGCTATTTGTTCTATTTCAGATAATAATAGCGTTCCGAATAGATATGGAGCTGGTAATACGAGTGGTAATCTTGAGACTGCAACATATTATAAATCTGGAGTTACTGGTGTAGAATATACACTTGCAAATCTATTTAATTATGCTGTAGAACCTGGTTATATTGAGTATATTACACATCAATCGTTTGTTAATGCTGGTCAGGAACAGTTTAGAAGTGATGATATTGTAAATTGTAGTGAAATTTCACAGGGTAGATCTGTAGCGATTCAGCCCGGTAATTACTTCTCTGTGGGCTCACATACGCTTATAGCTTTGAACTAAGGAGGTAATTATGGGTAATTTTTATACAGAGACGATACAAAATGAAGCAAAAGAAATAGATTTTTTAACTGCTGTGTATAATAGAATAATGGGAACTCAGGAAAATCCTTCAATTTTTTGGTCTGGAATAACATGTTCAGTTACTCCCGAAGATGGTGAGACTATAGAAAATGCAACACCGTCAGATATGGTATATGAGTCTGATAAAATATGTAATATGGATTTTTTGTTAGATAGTACTAATAACATAGTTTTAAGATTACAGATTAAACCATCCTATTATTGGTATATGAGAAATGCTTGTTATAATTTTATATTGTTAGTAAATGGTGAAAAAATTGTTAATAAAAAAGATGGTTCTGGAACACGTAGATATGATGGCGATGGAATCAGATATGCTGATGGCGGTAGTGATGGACAGGTAACTACATTTGATGCGCATAGAGAGTTAACATTTTCTAAGTTTACTAATAGTGATGGTACATTTATATTTTGGGTAACTCCGAAAACTAGTACTTCATTTAAGGATGCATCTATATCATTCATGAAGTTTAAAGATATGAGCAATAATGTATGCTGGGCTGGAAACGAGGCCACGTCTCCAATCGAAAATGGAAAAATTATAAATTTAAACGATCCAAGATTAACTACTAAATCTTCGATGTTCCCATTCGAAGCACGAACTGGCTACCTTGACTTTATCTCACATAGCAGCTTTGTATCTGGTTCAACAAAGGCATTCACTTCTACTGATATTTATGACTGTACGACAGTAAACTTTGGTGACACACTATCTCTTAAAGATGGTGCTAATTTCTTGGCCATTGGAGCACATTCAATGGTAAAACTTGATAATTAAGGAGGTTTAAAATGTCTGACAAATATACTGGATATGTTGACGAAATGTTAGTCAAAGGTACATGGTGGGCATTTAATGGTGGACCTAAACCTCGTAATTTTACCGGTAATATTGATAATGATCCAGAAAGTATAAGGAATCTATCACTAATAATTACGGGTGCGTCACAAAGTAATGGTCATTTTCCTAACGATAATTATGGCAAAAAATATGCAGTCCTGACAATTAGATATGGCGAAAGCGATAATCGATTATATATTCAGAAAGTAATAGATATTGATTCTAAGATTGAATATGAGAGATATTATCAAGGGAGTGAATGGGGAACATATGCTAGAGTAACTTCTTGGCCTGATTCTAATGATAGAGCTCAACAGGCTTATGATCAATCGCGGATGAATCTTGGTGCAATAAATAGCATCAATCAAGCGATTGGTAGAGAAGGATATGCGGCCACAGGAAATACAGTAAATGGACGATTAAGTAATATTGAAACAAACATTACTGGAACAAATGGCATCAATTCTAAAATTACTAGTTTACAAAACGGTAATTCAAATGACAACTATGCTAGAACATTGGCGCAAGATCTTCAAACAAAAGCTGGAAAACTTCTTAACCAGAATGATAATAAAATAATCAATGTGTATCAAGGAAATGCAATTATAGATATTCCTGGTTCTGGCGATTCATCCCCTTTTCCTATTTGGAATAATGTGGATGAAAATGCACAATGGGCTAGAAATCATGGTTGTACAGCATATAATTCCATCATGTATATAGCTAATACAAATGCTGATGGTGTTAATGGTCATGAGATTCATCTTGAGGGCACACAGTTTAGAGGTGACATAGGTTGGATTTTAACATATGATAGAGGTACTCTTACTTCTAGAACAGATGGCGTATATGGTTTGTTGTGTACTTGGATCTTGTTTGTAATTGGTGGAAATTGGAATTAAACTTCAAAATGGGAGTGAAAATTAGCAATGCCTATACTTAATGGAGATGGAGTGTTGGATCCATCAGAATTTTGGGCTTTGGCCGGTGCTTTGTGTGCCGGTCTAATAACCCTTTCAGCAGTGGTTAAGATCATTGTTGATATTATTAAGAAACTGAAGGAACCTGTCGATACGCAGAACCAGAAGTTTGATGAAATTAATAAACGCTTAGATGGAATCGAGGCCAAAATGGAAAAGTATGATGAATATTTTGACAACGATAAGAAGCGTATAGACCTTCTACAGGAAGGTAATCGAGTGACACAGAAGGCTATACTCGCATTGATGTCACATGCACTAGATGGTAATCATACAGAAGAGCTTGAAGAAGCTAAGAACAAATTGCATGATTACCTATTAGATAAGTAAAGGAGATATTTATGGCAACAAGAGAACAGGCAGTTGCTCAGGCTAAGGCTTGGCATGGTAAGAAGGAATCCGACGGCTCTTATAAGGAGATTGTAGATGTCTACAACTCTGCTGCTAAAGAAAAGGCAAAGTATTCAACCCCTTGGTGTGCTGAGTTTATCTCTGCGATAGGTATCAAGATTGGTGCAGACTTCCCTATTAGTACATCTTGCGG
>JAEIGA010009989.1_pt1 | contig 14381 bp, 16 predicted proteins | sample 9270691 | NCBI WGS metagenome assembly JAEIGA01 (sample SAMN17057246, study PRJNA624740) | gut metagenome | biome: biome; isolation source: fecal sample | host: Bos grunniens | place: China: Xizang | collected 2019 | reverse complement strand
TTATAAATCAAGGCATTAAAAATAAACCAAAAGCGCAAGACGCAAGACGCAAAGTGTATTTTTTAGTCTAATCGGGGGAGGGAATTAGTCGAATTAGATTTGAAGTGTAAACACACACTCTCATTGTGTATTGAAAATGATTGTTTCCTTGCTTGAAGGTAGCCTGAAGGTTGCTGTTGGGGAGTACACACTGTGAGTGGGTGTTTCCAGTTGGAAAGTTCGCAAGTTTTAATTCCAGAATTTTACAGTAACATCGTTCATATACAAAAAAACCGACCAACTCATCTATTGTTGTGAGTTGGTCGGTTTAAATATATGTTTATTCCTAAAAATAATATCCGTTTTATGGTGATAGCCTTTAGCTTCTGTCTTTGAAGTCCAAATTGGATATGAGCTTGTAATGGGGTTTTCTTTACAGAGTTTACAAATGAAGAGTGTGAAAGTGTCCGTTTTATTCGACACAGGTTACTTGAGGCTTACTATGTGGTAAGATCAAAAACTACAAATTGTGAAGGAAATATTGATGCATGATATAATTATGTTTAGTTTATGTTAATTTACATAGTAATTTTTATTATGGCAAATTAGAAATGAAATTTTTTATGTATTTAATTTCATTTTCACATAATAAAGTTTTATTTTTTAGTCTTTTATCCCATTCTAATTTAATTCTTTCACAATAATACAAATATGCATTAGTTTTTGAAAAATGATACTTCATTAATTCTATTGCTGTACATTCTGTAGTGAAATCAGATATTATAGTACTTTTACTCTCTTTCTCAGACATTACAGACATACTATGATGTCTGTAATAATATAATCTATCGTCTATGAAACAAATTGACCTACACAAGGATATGTATTTTAATAGTGTTATAAAGTCTTGTCCTCTTCTTAGTGATGGAGATAAACAAGTTTTTGCAATATTAGATTTTATTAGTTTATCCCATAAAACAGGACTACAAATATTATTAAAAAAATCTATTTTTACTATTTCGCTCTTAGTATAATATCCTATTATATGATTCCACATTGTCAATTGTGTGAATTGTTGATTATATTCGTCAGTACAAAAGGCTTTGCATACAACGATATCTGCTTTTGTTTGTTCTGCTGTCTCATACAAAATTTGCAATGCATTAGGATGTAAATAGTCATCAGAATCTATAAATTTAACATATTTTCCCTTTGCTATAGAGACCCCTACATTTCTAGCTAGTCCTTGTCCTTGATTTTTTTGATTTATAACTATGATGTTAGTATATTTTAGTGTATATTCTGTAAGAATTTGTGGCGTTTGATCTATGGAACCATCATTTATGCATATAATTTCAAAACGAGAACTAGGAAATGTTTGGTTTATAACTGAATCTAAACATTTATTTATAAATTTTTGTGAATTATATATTGGAATTATTACGCTGATATCACACATTAATTTGTATTTTTTTTAATATAACTATTTTTTTTGAAATATTGCAATTATCTAATAATTCTTGATTTATATTATCATTGCATAAATATATCTTTGCATTATTATTTTCCCAAATTTTCCATTTTGACCATTCGTATGCAGTTTTAAATCCTAACCAATCTCCTCCGAGACACATATAAATATAAACAGGTATGTTTGCTGGATAGTAACTAAGAATTTGTTTAATGTCATTTTCAGTAACCATAGTTACATCAGTTCGTTTATAACATACCCTTTCTTCATCATATTCATCTTTTAATTTATTAATAATATTTTCTTTTAATTTATTAATAATATTTTCACTTTGTTCAAGTAAAACAACTTTATTTTTATTGACATTTTTATTTAATATTTCTTTTCCTATTGTTCCTCCTCCTAGTATAATTAATAAGCTATCTTTTGTGTTTTCTAAATCAATACTATAGTTTGATTGGCATATTTTAATTTTTTCATCTTTAAATTCAAAATTTTGCAATTGTTCTATACGTATATACATCAAGAGTTCTTGATGTTGACTTCTTATAATCATTCCTAATTTTAGGTTTATATAATCATTATCTGTTGCAATAATAACATTTTGAGCTCTTTTGAAAACACTAGACATGTAAGTTAAAAATTCTTCATTAGCTTCTTCTTTTAAAGAAATTTGATTAAATGAATATTTTGTTTTTTCGAGGCTGGGATCGACAATAATAACTTTATGATTTTTTTTATTACCTAATTTTTTTTTAATTTCACGCCCAACTTGACTATAACCTAAAATGATGGTATGTTCTTTAAAAGTCCATAAACAAAATTCTTTTAATCCAAATACAAGTAATTGAACACCGCCAAGAATTAAAACGAGTGGGGCTAAGAAACGAGCGATATTAATAAAAATACTTTTTTCTGGTATTGGAGCTCCTAGTTTAAATAATTGAATGGTTTGATAAATTGCATCACCAAAACCTATTGCATCATCAATTATAAATCCATATAATGACAAAATAATAGTAAATATAAATAAAATTAATGCTAAATAAATTAGCAAATTTGTTTTTTTATTCATATCTTTAAAAACTTATATAACATTAAAATTAAGTTGTTGATATCTTGTTTGGAAACTATTTCAGACGGAGAATGCATATATCTAACTGGATATGACACAGTAACCGTTTGTATTCCTCCATGTTGTAATTGAATACCTTTGGCTTCAGTTCCACTCATGTTAGGTTGTACATCTACTTGATGTGGCACTCCTTCAGTTTTGGCTATATTCATTAATGAAGTTCGTAAACTTTCAGAAGAATCAGGACTTATACATATGGAAGGTCCTTTTCCTAAAAAAATCTCTCCGTATAAAGAAGTCCTTACTGAAGGATAATCTGTAGCATGTGTTGCATCTATTATAATTGCATATTCAGGATTAATTGTTATAGCGGCAGTAATTCCTCCTCTTAGACCTATCTCTTCTTGACGTGTTGATACAAAAAATAAATCATATTGAGATTCTATTTGTGTCATTTTACTTAATAAATCCATCAAAATTGCACTGCCGATTTTATTATCTGCAGAACGAGTAGCAAGGTAATCGTTACTCATAAAAGTAGGTTCAGACATAAATGTTATCGGATCTCCAATAGAAATAGAACACAAAGCATGTTCTCTATTGGTAAATCCACAATCTAACCATAAATCTTCAAAAATAACTTTATTTCGTTCTGCCTCATTTAATAAATGTATTGGTTTTCTACCTATAATCCCTAAAAAAGCATTATTTCCATGATGAATAGCTAAACGCATACCAGGTAATAGCATAACATCAATGCCTCCTATTGGGAGTATATAAACATACCCTTTTTCATCGATGTGCTTTACAACAAATCCCACTTCATCAATATGTGCAGACAGCATCAACTTCGGTTTTCCATGATTTATTTTATGAGCTATAATATTGCCAAATTTATCTTCATATACCTCGTCAGCATATTTACTAGCATATTCCTTAAAAATTGTTTGGCATTTATTTTCATAACCAGATGGTGATGGTGTATCAACTATTATTTCAAAATATTTTTGTACTTGAGTGCTAAACATTGTTGCTATTTTTATTTAAATGGATTGAATATTGAGTCTCCAAAAAACTCTGCCGTTTGACGCCATGTTCCTGGACATGAATCTTTTAGTAAACATTTTGCACATGGTGAAAAATTTGCGCCACCATCACCTTTTAGATTATATTGTATTTTAGGAGTTATTTGGTTATCTTCTGATGGTAGTAATAGTGCAGTCATAGATTCTTCACTTTCATATTTTCTTAAAAAGCGCCAATAATATGGATCAATATTACATAATGGAACGTTAAATATCGACACATTACGATGATTTCCTTTTATTGATTGCTCAATTACAATGTCTAATGCAGACTCTAAATATTTGCGAAATTCATCGAAGGCGACAGCTGTTAAATCACTATTTATTAATGCTTCGCCACATAAATCCATACCACATATCACCCATGAAACATTATTTGGAAAAGTTGTGTATATCCAATTCGCAAATTCAGGTATTTTGTTGTATGACAATTTATTAATAATATACTTTATAGTGACATGAACACCTGCATTTATTAAATTTTTTATTCCTATTAAAGATCTATCAAAACTCCCTTTTATTCCGGTAATTTTATCATGCTCTTCTGCTATATTGCTATGAAATGCAGTAGTCAATTCAAAATTATTACCAATCGCATTAATAAACGACATATAAAAGTCTTTATTAGCAAATTTTAGAGAATTACTAAGTATACCTATCTTTAATTTAAGTTGTTGTGCATGAGTAATTATAGGTATTAGATCTTTATATAGCGTTGGTTCTCCTCCTGAAATTAAAATCATTTCGATATTTTCTTTTTGCACAGCCTCTATTATACTATTTATTATGATTTCAGATGCTATAGGATAATAATTTTTGTGTATTTTGTGACAAGGGCAAAATACACAACTTTCATTACATTGATATGATGGAGAAACAAATAAAGTTTTCATATTGTATTTTGAATTTCATTGGAGAATGTTGATTATCAGACATTAAAAATTTTTCAAATGAAACTATATAATCTAATAATCTAATAATATATTCTTTAATATAGATATTGTTTGTTTACAAAATCGAGAATCAGGTATAAATAAAGAATTATATTTTCGCTCGGAATTTATTACACAACCACCACCACATACTCCTAAAGCAATGCAGTTTAAACAAGAATCCATATACAATGGACTTCTTTTATTCCAAATTAAATATTGTTTTGATTGCCTAGGATCAAAATCTGCATCATAAACTGATGTAATAAAATGTTTTTTATCCATAATGTGCTCGTGACAAATTCCAACATCACCATTAGGTGCAACAGCAATTTGTCTACCACCAGATGCATTACAATCAAATAAACATGGGTGTTTTTGTTTAAATACATCTATGCGACGTCTTGTTCTATTTTCAGTTATATTATTTTTTGATAAAATTGCATAGGATGTTGTTACAAATTTAGCAGCAGCAGCATCATAATTATTATCTAATTGTATTATACCATTATCTAAAATAACATTAAATCCTATATTAGTAGCACCAATACTAATAAAATATTCTAATACTTCTTTTTGACGAGAGATTGTTTCTGGAGATAAAGTACATGCAATATTTAAGTTTATACCAGCTCTTACACATTTTTTGAACGTTTCAGTAGCTAATTCCCATGCTAATGTTTTACCATCAGCAAATACTCTGTTTTTTGAAGCGTTTTTATCACCATCTAAAGAAAAAGTAATAGTAATATCGTTTTCCTTTAAAAAGTTGATATCTTCATCAGTTATTAATGTTCCATTTGTTACAACTAATAATTTTGTTTGTTCTGGCAATGTTCCCGCAATTTTACGTTTTTGAATTTCTGTTATTGCAGAGAAAAGTAATTTTTTATTATGAAAAGGTTCTCCTCCATAAAAAATGATAGTTTTTCTTTCTTCAAATCTATCTTCATCAAGATGGATTAATCTTTGAAAAAAGTTTAATCCTTGTATAAATGTATCATAACTCATAACTCCTTCTGACGAATTTTTTATTTCTGATTGTTTTTCAAAACAATATTTGCAAGCTAGATTGCAATTTTTCGTCAAAAAGAAGTATACGGTTGAAATATATGGTTCTTTTATTTCTTTGCGACAAGATTTTAATATATCATTGTCTGTATCATCACTATCTATAATAAATCCATTATTTAACAAGTGACTTCTTTTTATTTCATCAATATTATCTAAAGTCCTATTTGTTTCGTTGTATATAGCCCCAGAGATGTCTTCTATTAACATTTTGAGAGAATGATAAATTAGTGTTTTATCATTTTTTTTATATATGTGGCAAAATTTTGATATTTTATTACTCATATAATTTGTAAAAAAAATATCTATAGGAGAAATTTCTCCTATAGATATAAATGAAAACATTAGTTACAAATTGCACCCCAATTGTTCCAACCATTGTTCATCCATGATTCCCATGCACGATTTTCGAATTTAGAAGCAAGTGCACATTCATTTGACTCGTTAGTAGAGTCATACATAGCAGTAATACTTGCTGCATTACCTTCCAATTGAATGCTAACCTCAGCACCTAATTTTTCAGAAAAAACTTTTACCGTTTTCATAGTTAAAAAATTTAATTGTTAAACAATAAAAACATTTCTCCAATAGTTATTCAGAGTGAATGCTTTTTAATATAGATTCATCGAAATTATTCTTAAAACTATTCCATGTACCAGGACAATATTTGTTTAATTCACAATTTTTACATGATTTGAATAAAGGTCCACTATCACTACTAATATCCCACAATAAATCACTATTGGGCACCTTATAAGCTGTTACATTTTCCTGAGTTGAATTTTCTATAAATCCCCAATAATAAGGATCGACCAAACACATAGGAGTTGTCAAAACTTTAACTGTTCGTTTATGCCCAAGTTTTCTTTGATCTATAATAACATCTAGAGCCTTTTGTAAATAAGGAATAGAATCTCGAAAATCAACAGCAACATTGTTTTTGTTTGAAGATGCAGTGCCATTGATGTCAATATTGCAAAATAATAAAGTTACTTGGTCATCAAATTGAGAAGTCGCCCATTTGACATATTCTGGTAAATCTTTGTATGTGTAATTAACAATATTATTTTTAATAGATAGTTTTACCCCGTACTTAAGCATATTATTAACACCTTTTATACTTCTTGCAAAACTACCATTATGCTGTGTTAGAAAATCATGTTTTTCAGGAATGTGACTATGAAAAGCTACTGTGACGTCTAATTTTGAACCGTCTATGATAGAGAACATTTTATCTGCAAATTCTTCATCTGCAAGACGTAGAGCATTGGTAAGTAAACTTACATTTACATTACAATTACGAATGTATTCTAATATGCGGAAAAAATCAGGGTGTATTGTAGGTTCTCCACCAGACAATAAAATATTCTCAACACCTTTTTCTTTTATTGATTTTGAAATAGCAGAACAAATATCATCGTAACTTAAAGATGGAACATTGGCAGACCCTTCAGAACAAGGACAAAATCTACAACATTCATTACAAATATATCCTATTGCACAATATAAAGTCTTCATTTGTCAAAGATTTTAATGCGATTTCTAGTTAAAGCTGTTATTGCTTCGGAATTTGTTAGTATTAAATCTATTAAGCGAGGATATAAAGATAAATTAGCGAGGCATTCTTGATTATCGACACCTTTAACTTTGCCTAATTTATATTTTATTGCAGTAGTGCATCCTCCTTTACAAAAGAACCAAAATGGACATTTATTACAAATATCGCTATGCTTTTTTGCAAAAAAATCGTTATTGGCGATTTTTGCGGCTTTAACTAATTCAATAAGATCTCCGCTGGTATGAACATTCCCAATAGACTCTTCTTTGTAATCTGTGACATCACATGGATAAATTCTTCCGTCTTGATCAAAAGCAATCATCTTCGTTCCTCCCATACACCCTCTAGATGTACAAATGTTAGATTTACTTCGAACTAATAGATTCATTAATTTCTCTTGAACATTTAGTTCTGTAATTTCAAACCCTCTATTATTTAAATCAACCAACTTATCAATCAAGATATTTTGTGCTGCAATTATTTGTTCCTCACTAAGACATAATTGCGCATCTTTCATCACTGGATTATCTTTAATTAAATTTAATTTAAAACACTTTATTTTTAGTTCGGTTCCAAAAAATTCTATTATGTCAGATAAATAAGGAAAACTTTTACTAGTTAAGACACAGACAACTCCATAATTTTTTAAATTTTCAAATCGAGAGATTATTTCAACCCCCTTTTTCATTTTATCAAAAGAGGGAGCTCCACTCATAAGGGGACGATGCATATTCTGAATATCTGGATATCCATCAATACTAATGCCTAACCTTATATTACGCTTTGATGCTTCTTCTGCTAATTGCTCTGTAATCAAACTAGCATTTGTTTCAATGGAAATTAACGGATTTAAACCAGCATCTTTGAATGCATCATCCATACGTTTTATTTTCTCAAACGCAATCAAAGGTTCTCCTCCCCAAGGTTGAATGCAAAAATCTTTTATATGGTACTTCTTACAATAGTTAATTATGTATTTTACTATTGCATCTAAATTGTCATCCGATATTGTTGTTACTTTATCTTCAAGGTGTCTAAAACAATAAACACACCTAAAATTACAAGCTTGAGTTAAATCAAATATGAAAAAAGTAGGTTGAATATGCTCTTTTACAATAGGAGTCATACTATTTTTATTGGTAATCAATCCTCTTTGGATTAATCTAAAAGCTAATTCTTCAGAAATAGTATGACATAAAATTTGATTAGCTAAAATAGTTTCTAAAATTATAGAACAACCATTTTTTGAATTTAATAAAAAACTAAACTCTCCTTTTGTAACAATATATGCCCCTATAAAATCACCAATCTCTGGTGAAACATTAAAAGACTCTATATACTTGTAATTTTCCATCATTCTATTATTTTTTTATTAACAAATAAAGAATATACCGATTGTGGCGATTGATTAAATGTTTTTTCTATTAAAGATAAGACATCAGTACACCCTTGTTCTAATTTTTCAACAAAAAAAGTCCCTAGTTCTATATTTTTAGGTTTGACAATAAGAACGGAATCGAAAAGTGTATTATAAAACATCAAATCAGAATCAATAATTTTCCATTCTACATTTTGAGCCAAAAAAAACATATTAATGTTAGTTTCTCTATTATAGTGTACGTAAATTTGTTTCATATTAATAGTTCATTTTACATAAATTATTTATCCCTTTGTAAGGACAATTTTCTTTTGATTCATGAATTTTAAATTGAAAATTATTTTCATAAACATTTCCAATACACAAGCCGTTACAATATACAACATCTCCTTTCTCTGTTATGCGTGTATAATTTTTTCCATCAAAGCAACGAGTACCAGTCCTATGTGTCCCAATTTGCCAATCATCTATACTTATATTATACTCACATACAATAGAGAATAAATTTTTTTCTTCTTCCGACAAATTTAATTTCGATTTTACAATTAAATGTTTTATCTTATCTAATTCGTCTACACTATAATCCTGAGGATAATCTTTTTTATTGTCGCGTCCTCGCATTAATTTAGGTAAAACAAAAACACCTTTATCTATAAGCATATCTGCTACCGACAACAATTCATCAAATAGGTTAGGAATCATCACAATTGTAGCATATATAAATATACCCGCTTCACGTATTTTCATATAATTTCTCACGAAAGGTGCAATATGTTTTTTTCTATATACATAATGATAACTCGCATTCATAAAGAGAAATTTATCTTTTCTTATTAGTTTTGCAAAATTTTCAGTTGAACGAGTTAAATTTGTATTCATGCTAACATAGTGTCCTTGGGTCTGTATTTCATTTACCAATTCGATTAAATTTGGCACTAAAAAAGGTTCTCCCCCTGTTAGATGAAATAAATATGTTTTTTTTATTTTTGTTAAAAAAGTACTATCTATAGGGTTACATTCTTTTTTTCTTGTATCTGTGTGTTGAAGACAATAATAACAATTTAGATTGCATTTTTCAGTTAAAATCCAATCTACAACCATTGATATTTTATTATCTTCAGTATACAACATAATTTCAACTTATTTTAAATTTTCTCCTATTTTTTTTTACTTGTTTCTCATCTTCTATTTCAACATAAGAGTAAGTACCTTTACAATCTAAACATTCTCTACAATATTCAACTTCATACTCATATTCAATATTAACGGACTCATCATCACAAACATCAATCTGCTTTGGAGTCTTTCGTTCTTGTCGATATATAAATTTAGTATGCAAACTTTTACAATGAGGACAAGTTTCTTTTCTTAATCTCTCACGACGTTTTCCAAAATAATAAAACCAATATATTAAAACGCCAACAATACTAAAGGAATATATTAAAAGAGCAAAAACAATTTTTTTTAAAAAACTGGTATCCAAACATATAAACATATGAAGAATTGTAAAAATTGCAATAGCGAATGATAAATAAAAAAACAATTCAAAAAACATATTACCAAAATATAATCAATATTAACTAACTTAAAACTTCTTTTACTAACTAATATTATTATCTCATTTTTTATTCAAAAAACACAGCACCAGATTGTCCGCATTTTTTACATTTGTAACCAACCCAACCATCCTTTTTGAATGTTTCTTCTAACCAATAAGACTTACAATTAGAGCATTGCACATCTGTTCTCCCAGAAGGAGACTTAACTCTTGCAAAACTAGCTATTTTCAACAATATACCCAACGCAAAGAACCAAACAAGTGCAGAAACCCAAATTTTGGGAATCCAAAAGAAATAACTTAACAAACTAATTACTAAAGAAAGCAACCAAGGCAAGCTAGACCAACGATTAAAAAGATCACCAATTAAAGCAGCCGCCACAAGAATTACAAAAAATAAAATTAATAAGCCTAATATAACTAACAATATCTCCCACATAATTAATTATTTTTTAAGATTATCATCCGATTGTCCTTTTTTGACAAAAGAATTTTCTTTTTCATCAACATTATTTTTACTACCAAACAATGAAACAATATTTTCAAAAGTTAAAACTAATAAATTCCATAGCCCTTTTATTAAAAAACTACACAAATTTAAAACTCCCTTAAAAACGATGTTTAAAATCCATCCAAAAAAACTCATGATTCCATCTAACATAAAATCAATGATATCACCATCCTTTTTTGACATAACAATTTTTTTAGCAAAAACATTAAATAAATTTAAACATTAAATAAATAATGTTCGCAAAGATACATATTCATAATACAACTACAAAAATAGCACATAGACAAATAAACCTCACAATAGGGTAAATATTTCCCTATTGTGAGGTTTGTTTATCTTGATTTGTTTCGAGATTGAGGGTTTGGGTGTATTGATTTGAGTAGTAAAGGAAGAAGTCTTCTTCGAGAATAAGAGAGATGCGAAAAAGGAGGTCGGTGTCGATATATGAGCGTTTTAGCATTTTGGATACATTTGATGAATCCATGAATAGTTTGCGAGCTAACCATGCATTACTACGCTCTTGTTGACGCAGTTTTTCTTTGATTAGATTTCCGATGTGAATTTCAGACTTCATTAGAAAGTAAGATTATATTTACACTATTGAAAAAAGACATAAAAAAAGCGTGAAGCTTTCGAAACTATCGCTCGCTTCACACCTTGAGGCTCTGGACTGCCCATCGTAGTAAAGACGAGCAACGTACAGAAAGCCCACGCATAATATGTAATTGCACTACGTTATACCCATCGATGCGAACACGGCGTGCCGCATCCCTACCATATAGGTACAACGTAGGCGTGCAAATATACACACCTACGGGGCATTCACCGCTGCTTCTGATCTTGACTACGATTTTGAAATTGTCCAGATTTCAAGGTGTCAAAACTAAAACGTAAGTAAACGCCTAATTAAATATGTCTTGCTGAAAAGATTCAGCAAGCGCAAAGATACAAAAAAAACTTCATTTGCCAAATATGCAAATGAAGTTTTTTTATTGTAGTGACTATATATCTTATTGATTACACCATCATGTTGAGGGCTGATGGGATGATTTCGGCGGTATATGGACCGTGACCATCGATGACGATGCCATCGATTTCGACGAGTTGTGAGTCGTGCCCTTTGATTTTGAAACGTTTGGTGGTGCGCATATGACAACCCGAGAAGTTCCAAAGTTCGCCACGAAAAAGATATGTAAGCGCCCCGAGGATTACTTTGAATGTTGGACGCGGTATTAAATTGGTATGGAAAATACCATCGGTTGGGTCGGCAGGGACTTGTTTGAGTCCACCACCACAATAACATCCGTTGGCAACGGTGATAGTGAAGACTTCGTCTTCGAGCGAATCATCGTCGTAAACGATGTGCATAGGTGTTGATTTCCACTTGAAAACTGCAATGAGCAGACTGAGTGTGTAGACCCACGAGTGTCCACCATAGAGATGCTTCATATGGTCGGTAGTTTGACACACTTGCGCGTCGAGACCTACGCCTAAAGCATTGATAAAGTAGCGAGTACGCTCTTCGCCATCCTCATAATAGGTAAGGCGACCGATATCGACTTTCACTCTATTTCGTTCGTAGAATCGATCGGAGAGTTTGCGTTTGGACTTGTGCAACCCCCAATAGCGCGCCCAGTCGTTGCCTGTTCCATAAGGAATAAGGGCGATGGAAACTTGATCTTTATCTTCGATATTAGAGGTGTAGATACCATTTACAACTTCGTTGAGGGTGCCATCGCCGCCCACGACAAGCAAATTGCGGAAACCACGTTCGACAAGGTGACGGGCTATTTCGATTGCGTGAGCAGCATATTCGGTTGTCCACACTTGAAATTCGATTTCGGCGCGTTTGAGGGTGCGATACATTTTTGCCCAATCACGACGCAGACGTTGTTTGCCTGCTTTAGGATTGAGAATCACAGCCCATTTTTCGTCTCTCAAATTTGCCATAATTTTATAGTTTATAGATTATAAAGGTTAATTTTTACATAAAAGTTGGTCGATGAGTGTGAGTGCTGCCATGGCTCGCACTACTGCTACGGCACGTGGAGCCACACAAACATCGTGACGACCAGATATTTGCAAAGCAATAGGTTGCTTGGAATCGGTGATTGTGCGTTGTGGTTGTGAAAGTGATGAAACTGGCTTGAAGGCTACACGGAAGTCGATTGACTCGCCTGTGGTGATGCCGCCAAGAATACCACCGGCGCGATTGGTGTTGAATTTGACTTTGCCTTTGCGGATGAGCATTTCGTCGTTGCTCTCGGAGCCTTGAGCGGCTGCAGCTGCCATGCCAAGACCATATTCGAAGCCTTTGGCTGCTGGGATTGACATCATAGCTGAAGCTAGTTGAGCTTGCACCTTATTAAATATAGGCTCGCCTACGCCAGCAGGTACGCCTTTGATACTACAACGCACTGCCCCACCAATAGTGTCGCCCTCCTCGCGAAGTTGCTCGATGAGGTCGAGCCAAAGGGCTTCGGTGAACTTATCGGGGCAACGGAGTGGACTGCTGTCGACGTCGTTGCCATCGGTTTGGTCGGGGATGAGGATTGGTCCTATTTGGTCGACATACGCCTCGATGGTGACGCCCATTGCTTGCAAGAATTGCTCGGCAATGGCACCAGCTACGACTTGAGCCACAGTGGTGCGAGCAGAAGCGCGTCCTCCACCACGATGGTCGCGAATGCCATAGCGCATATCGTAGGTGTAGTCGGCATGACCTGGACGATAGATATGTTGTAATTCGGCATAGTCTTCGCTACGAACATCTTTGTTGCGCACGAAAAAGGCAATCGGAGTGCCGAGAGTTTTGCCCTCGTAGATACCAGAAAGGAACTCTACTCTATCTGCTTCGGTGCGCTTGGTGGCACCTGCTACGTTTTGAGGTGAGCGTAGTGCTAGTCGATGTTGTATGGCTTTGAAATCGATACGTATGCCTGCGGGGCAACCATCGATGACACCTCCTATGGCTGGTCCGTGACTTTCGCCAAAAGTGGTTAGTCGGAATATATGACCGAATGTATTCATAATCTTGTGTAATGCATAGTGCTGAATGCACAACGCATAATTTATTGTTTTTAGAATTGAAATATCAAATAAATTGACATTATTCCACCTGATGATACACACTGAGAGTGTGTATTTTTGAGGTAGGGAGCACCTTGCTTGCAGGTTGCTGTATAGTATATTTAAATTTAGGAAATTTAACAATCAAATACACACTGAGAGTGTGTATTTGAAGTTAGGGATTATTAGCAGCAACCGCCACCGCAACCTGAGCAGCCACCATCGCCACATGAGTCGCATGAGCAACCGCCACCACAGCCGTGGTGCATCATTGCGTGGAGTTCTTCTTCGGATGGTTGAGTTACGCTGATGATACGACCAGAGAAATAGAGGTCTTCGCCAGCTAGTGGGTGATTGAGGTCGACTTGCACAGTGTCGGCTTTTACTTCAACGATTTCGGCATTGATGCGGTTGCCTTCGTTGTCGACAAGAGGTACGATTGCACCTGGGAATACTTTTTCGCCATCGAATTCGCCGTCGATCATAAAGATGTTTTTAGGGAGTTCGATAACACTTTCTTCTTCGTATTCGCCGTAGGCATCAACAACAGGAATCATGAATTCGAATTTGTCGCCTTCGCCAAGTCCTTCGAGGTTTTCTTCGAATTTAGGGAGCATCATGCCCATACCGTGGAAATATTGAAGTGGTTGTTCTGGAGTTGTTTCTTCCATGAGTTCGAGTTCACCTTTTTCAG
>JAEIGA010009988.1_pt1 | contig 14382 bp, 9 predicted proteins | sample 9270691 | NCBI WGS metagenome assembly JAEIGA01 (sample SAMN17057246, study PRJNA624740) | gut metagenome | biome: biome; isolation source: fecal sample | host: Bos grunniens | place: China: Xizang | collected 2019 | reverse complement strand
TGCTTGGCTTCCCCACAGCCAACATCTCGCCTGCCAATGCAGAACAGATTCTGCCTTTGGATGGTGTTTACGAGACCGATGTCCTTGTCGACGGCCGGGCGTTCAAAGGAGTGATGAATATTGGTGTGAAACCTACCGTCAACGGCAAGGAACGTACACTCGAGGTGCACATCATTGACTTCGGTGGCGACATATACGGCAAGGAGATTGCAGTGCAGTTTGTGCGCCGCCTGCGTGGTGAACAAAGTTTTGAAAACATAAATGCCTTGCGTTTCCAGATTGAGGTTGATGTCGCAAGGGTAAAACGTGGAATATAATCCTATGAAAAGAGGCTTGCGTGTCGCATCTTCAATCGCCTTTCTGTTGGTGATGTACTATCTGTTGCAGATGTTGTTTCTTACCATCACAACCAGGCTGGCTGTGATGGCGGGAACCAATGCCGGTGTCTTGCCACCCGGGACAATGGGTCTTGTCAATGATGCCGCTTTTGTCAAGGAGAACCTGGCTGTTGAGACCTGTCTGGTGAACGCCCAGGCATTGGGCATATTCCTCTCTACCGTCACAATGCTGCTGTTTGTCCATCTGACGGGTGCCTACAGGTTACGCCTTGGGCTTTTACGTTCTATTGCCCCCAAGCCACTGCTCATCTCCACCCTTCTTGTATTCTCGTCAATGTTTGCCCTGAATATATTTGTACAATGGTTCCCGCTCAAGGATAATATGTCTGATGTCTTCTCGGGCCTTTCGCGTAATGTGCTTGGAATATTCAGCCTTGCACTTCTTGCCCCGTTGCTCGAGGAGGTGCTTTTCCGTGGTGCCATACAGGGTGTGCTTATGCACTATTTCGGCCGTCCCTGGCCGGCCATCATTGTGTCGGCACTGGTGTTTGGAATCTTCCATCTGAATCCTGTGCAGATAGTGTATGCAACGCTCTTGGGAATTGTGCTTGGCTGGATATATTATCGCACCCGCAGCCTGCTGTCGGTAATCGTTGGGCACGTTCTCAACAACTCCCTTGCCGTTGCAACGACGGTGTTTTATGGCGCGGCCGAGGAACAGGCTGTTGCCAACAGCACAGCCGGCATTGTGGGCTTTGTCCTGTTTGCAACGCTTTCAATCTACCTTGCCGTGAAGCTGAACAAGGAGATGCAAGAAATCTGAAAGGTGAAATCTGAAAAGTGAAAGCTGCGAATGAGTGAGCAAAAGCTAAGCTTGCTTGAGTAGGTTCAATCACACTTTGTGAGGTTAAAACTGAAAACTAATTTACTCGCGGCATTATTGGAACCTCGGTTTTCACCTTTCCGCTTTGACCTTTCACCTAGAACAGTGTTCTGTACCCTTTGAGTTTCTTGCGCAAATCCTTTGCCTTTGCCGGGGCTGTGGCCTTGTCCATCAGTGCCCAGAATCTCTCGCTGTGGTTCATCTCCACGGTGTGACACAATTCGTGTAGTAGAACATAGTCAATGAGCTCGTCCGGGAGCAGTGCCAGATAGATGCTGAGGCTGATGTTGCCCTGTGCATTGCAGCTGCCCCAGCGGCTGTGTACATTGCGGACAGTGCAGCGGTTATACTCAAATCCTTTCTCTTTGGCAAGCCTCTCCAGGCGTGGTGGCAGCATCTCCTTGGCGCGGCGCGTCAACGCTGTGGCAACAACCTTGCGCAGCCACTCCTGCATCCTCCTGTCGTTGTAGCAGGTGCCGGCCGGGCACAGCAATACAGCCTCCTTGCCGCACTGCTTTGTCTGGAACACTGTGGCGCAATGCTCCTCTATGTGGAAAATGAAATTGTCGCTCTCAATGCGATAGTTGATGTCGATGATGCTCTCCTTCTCTTTCGGCTTTCTCTGCATCAGCTTGGGAACGCAATCGGCAATGGCTCTTTCAATGTCGCCTTTGGTTGCGAAAAGTGGAACGGTGATGTGTATGCCGTCGGTGCGTGAGCGCAGAATGATGCGGCGCGCCCTTGCGTTGCGTGTTATGATGATTGTGCCCCACCGGGGGTGTTCCATTGTGCTCTTTGTGAGCTTCATAACCCTATGCATTTATGTGTGTGCCCTGTGTGCCGTCAATAGCATCGGCCTTGGTAATGATAACCTTTGCCACGCCATTGTTTATGGCGTTGAAGGCATTGTCAATCTTGGGAATCATACCGCCGCTTATTATGCCGTCGGCAAGCAGTTCCTTGTAGCTCTCGCCGGTAATGGTGGCGATGAGGCTGTCGGCATCCTCGGGGTTACGCATCACACCGGGCAGTTCAAAACAGTATATGAGCGTTGTGTCATATACTGCAGCCAGCGCCTTTGCTGTCTCGGCAGCCATTGTGTCGGCATTGGTGTTCAGGATTGTGCCCTTGCCATCGTGTGTCAGCGGTGCGACAATGGGAGTGATGCCTTGCTCAATGAGCCTTGAGAGCATATTGCCATCGGCACAATCGACATCGCCCACAAAACCATAGTCAATCTCCTTTACGGGACGCTTGTGGGCTGTGATGATGTTGCAGTCGGCACCGGTGAGGCCAAGGGCGTTAATGCCGCGTGCCTGCAGGCCTGCAACAATGTTCTTGTTCACAAGCCCGCCATATACCATTGTAACCACTTTCAGTGTCTCCTTGTCGGTTATGCGTCGTCCATCGACCATCCTGCTCTCAATGCCCAGCTTCTCGGCAATGCGTGTCGCCGAGCGGCCGCCACCGTGAATGAGCACCTTGCGGCCTTCGATGGCTGCAAAACGGTCGAGGAGGGCAACCAACGAGGCCTCCTCCTCAACAATCTTTCCTCCAACCTTTACAACGGTAATTTTCTCCTTCATCAATAGTCAAGGTATGTATATCCGTACAATCCCGAGCGGTAGTTCGAGAGGAACTCCTTGCCCTCCTCGAGGGTGATGCGGCCGTCCTTTACGGCGCTTGTCACCCAACGCTCGAGTGTGCGCACAAGTTTGCGTGCATCATACTGCACATAGTCGAGCACATCGGCAATTGTCTCGCCGTCGATAATCTTGTCAATGTGGTAACCATTCTCGTCCACGCTCACGTGAACAGCATTTGTGTCGCCAAAGAGGTTGTGCATATCTCCAAGAATCTCCTGGTAGGCACCAACAAGGAACACACCCAGGTAGTACGATTCGTTCGACTTCACACGGTGAACCTTCAATGAGTCGGCCTTGCTGTTGTAGTGTATGAAGTCGGTTATCTTGCCGTCGCTGTCGCAGGTCATATCCTGGATGGTGCAGCTGCGGTCGGGGCGCTCGTCAAGACGGTGAATAGGCATAATAGGGAAGAACTGGTCGATACCCCAGCTGTCGGGCAGGCTCTGGAACAGCGAGAAGTTGCAGAAGTATTTGTCGGCAAGCAGTTTGGGCAGCTTGCGGAAGTCATCTGGAACGTGCTTCATAGTCTTTGCAATGGCCAGTATCTCGCGTGTCACGCTCCAGAACATACTCTCAATCTGTGCGCGTGTCTTCAGGTCAACGATACCGTGGCTGAACAGCTCCAGTGCCTCCTCGCGAATCTGCTGTGCATCGTGCAGTGCCTCGAGCATTGTGCGTTGGTCCAGCTCGCACCAAATCTTGTACAACTCCTTTGCAAGTTCGTGGTCGTTTGCCGCAACCTCCCAATCCTCGTCCATCTGTGGCAGGGCTGCAGTCTCAAGCACTTCGAAAACGAGCACCGCGTGGTGAGCCGATACCGAGCGTCCGCTCTCGGTGATGATGTTGGGGTGGGGTATGCCGTTCTTGTCGGCAGCGTCAACCATTGTGTATATGGCGTCGTTCACATACTCCTGGATAGAGTAGTTCACGCTGCTCTCGCTGCTCGATGAACGTGTGCCGTCGTAGTCCACGCCAAGGCCACCGCCAATGTCGGTGAACTCGATGTTGTAGCCCAGCTTGCGCAGCTGCACATAGAACTGTGAGGCTTCGCGCAAGGCTGTCTTTATGTGGCGGATGCGTGTCACCTGGCTTCCAATGTGGAAGTGAATGAGGCGCAGGCAATCCTTTATGTCGTATTTCTCAAGAATCTCGAGTGCCTCCAACAGCTCGCTCGATGTGAGGCCGAACTTGCTTGCGTCGCCGCCGCTCTCCTCCCATTTGCCGCTGCCCTCGGATGCCAGTTTAATTCGGATACCGATGTTGGGGCGCACACCCATACGCCTGCCAATCTTTGCAATGCGTTTCAGCTCGTTGAGCTTCTCCACCACAAGGAATATGCGGCGTCCCATCTTCTGTGCCAGCAAGGCAAGCTCAATGTAGCTGTCGTCCTTGTAGCCGTTGCAGATGATGAGCGAGTCGCTGTCGGTGTTCATTGCAATGACAGCGTGCAGCTCGGGCTTCGAACCGGCCTCGAGGCCAATGTTGTAGCGCTTGCCGTGGCTTGTAATCTCCTCTACCACAGGGCGCATCTGGTTCACCTTGATGGGGTAGACAATAAAATTCTCTCCCTTGTAGTTATACTCCTGGGCTGCAATCTTGAAACAGCCCGCAATCTTCTCGATACGGTTGTCCAGAATGTCCGGGAAACGTAGAAGTACCGGTGCTGCCACATCGCGCAGCTGCAATTCATCCATTAACTCCTTTAGGTCAATCTTGATGCTGTCCTTTTTTGGTGTCACAGCAACGTTACCTTTCTCGTTGATGCTGAAATAGGATGCTCCCCAACCGTTGATGTTGTAGAGATCCTCCGAGTCCTCAATGCGCCATTTTTTCATTTCGTAAGTGGTGTTTGATGTCGGGTTATCAATGGTTCTTATCTTGTGTCTTCACTAAAAATATGCCTTACACTCCGAACTCGCGGCGGAATGCTTCGACCGAATCCTTTATCTGTGTCGCGTCCTCGAGCTTGTCGGCCGTGAACGTGTACTGCGCCTTGCTGTAGTGCGGTGCTCGTTTCGCCAGCTGCTCGATGATGAATGTCATCAGCTCCTCGTCGTTCTTCTCCTTTATGAGCGGGCGCTTGCTGCGGGCAATGCTCAGCCTAATGTGGAGCCTCTCCACCGGCACATCAAGGTAGACGGTTGTTCCCTGCGAGTTCATATATTCTATGTTGTCGAAGAAACAGGGTGTGCCGCCACCTGTGGAAATTATCACATCCTCAAACTCTCCCACCTCGTGCAGCATTCTGCGTTCAATCTCGCGGAAACCATCCTCGCCATTCTCGGCGAACAGTTGTGCGATGCTCTTGCAGTAGCGCTTCTCGATGTAGTGGTCGAGGTCAATGAATGGAATACCAATTTCGGTGGCAAGTGCGCGGCCGAGTGTGGTCTTGCCGGCACCCATATATCCGGTTAGGAATATGCGTGTCATTTGCTCTTTTTTGTATATCGTCTCTTGGCAGGAGCCTTTCCGCCCTCCTGCTGTTTGTTCACAATGTCAAGACACTCGGGCAATGTCAGTTCGGCCGGGGTGACGCTCTTGGGTAGCTTGTAGTTGCTTCCCTTGTAGGCAATGTAAGGGCCAAAGCGTCCGTTGAGCACCTGAAGCTCCGGTTCCTCGTCAAAGGTCTTTATTATTCTCTCGGCCTCGCTCTTCTTCTTCGCCTCAATGAGTTCTGTCGCCTCCTCAAGTGTAACGGTGAGCGGGTCGTGTGTCTTTGGCAGTGAAACATATGCGTCGCCATACTTGATGTATGCACCAAAGCGTCCTGCGCCAATTGTTATTGTCTGTCCGTCAAGCTCACCAAGGGTGCGTGGCAGGCTGAACAGTCCAAGAGCCTCCTCAAGGGTGATGGTCTCGAGTGTCTGGCCGGGCTTCATCTGTGCAAAGCGTGGCTTCTCCTCGTCGCTTGCCGAACCAATCTGCACAATTGGGCCAAAGCGTCCAATCTTCACCGATACGGGCTTGCCGCTTGCGGGGTCGTTGCCCAGCACGCGCTCGCCAACCTTGTGCTCCTTCTTTGTCTGTATTATGCTGTCGACCTTTGGCTCGAACTCCTTGTAGAAAACCGAGATGTGGTCGGCCCAGTGTCTCTTTCCGTCGGCAATTTCGTCGAACTCCTTCTCCACGGTAGCAGTGAAGTTGTAGTCCATAATCTCGGGGAAGTACTCAAAGAGGAAATCGTTTACCACAATACCAATGTCTGTTGGCATCAGCTTTGCCTTCTCGGCGCCGACTGTCTCCTTGCCCTCCTTGGTTGTGATTTTGCCGTTCTTCAGTGTTATGATGTTGTATTTGCGTGTCTCGCCTGTCTTGTTGCCCTTCTCGACATATCCGCGCTGCTGTATTGTGCTGATTGTCGGTGCATATGTTGATGGGCGGCCTATGCCAAGTTCCTCGAGCTTGCGCACAAGGCTTGCTTCGGTGTAGCGTGGCTGGTGCTGTGTGAAACGCTCTGTTGCCACAATCTCCTTTGTGGTGAGCACATCGCCCTTGCGCACGGCGGGGATTGCGGGCAAGTCGCCGGTGTTCTCGTCGTCGGTGCTCTCGCGGTAAACCTTGATGAAACCGTCGAACACTGTAACCTCGCCGGTAGCGACGAAGGTCTCGCTGTGGCCGCTGATGGAGATGCTTACTGTTGTCTTCTCAACCAGCGCATCGGCCATCTGTGAGGCGCAGGTGCGTTTCCAAATGAGCTCGTACAGGCGTTTCTCGGGCACTGTGCCATCAATGGTGGTGTTGCTCATATATGTAGGGCGAATAGCCTCGTGAGCCTCCTGGGCACCCTTTGTGCGGGTGGCATAGTTGCGGCTCTTGTGGTACTCCTGGCCGAACATCTCTGTGACAACATCCTTGCACGACCCGATGCACAGTGATGAGAGGTTCACCGAGTCGGTACGCATATATGTGATATATCCCGATTCATACAACCTCTGTGCCACCATCATTGTCTGCGACACGGTAAAGCCAAGCTTGCGCGCGGCCTCCTGTTGCAGTGTCGATGTGGTGAACGGCGCTGCGGGGCTCTTTTTCAGTGGTTTTGTGCTCACATCCTCAATGGTGAATGTAGTCTCCTTGCACGATGCGAGGAAAGCCTCGGCCTCCTCCTTGGTCTTGAAACGCTTTGACAGCTCGGTGTTCAGTATGTTGTTCTCGCCATCCTCGCCGGGAAGCTCAAACTGTGCAGTAATGCGGTAGCCGCTCTCGCTCACAAACTTGTTTATCTCGCGTTCGCGCTCAACGATGAGACGCACAGTGACGCTCTGCACGCGGCCTGCCGAGAGGGCGGGCTTTACCTTGCGCCACAGCACCGGCGAGAGCTTGAAGCCCACAATGCGGTCGAGCACGCGGCGTGCCTGCTGTGCATATACCAAATTGATGTCAATCTCCCTTGGATTCTCAATGGCAGCCTGTATGGCGTTCTTGGTAATCTCGTGGAATACGATACGTTTTGTCTTTTCGGGTGTCAGTCCCAGTTCTGTGAACAGATGCCAACTTATGGCCTCTCCCTCGCGGTCCTCATCGGATGCCAACCAAACCATTTCGGCCTTCTTCACCTCGCTGCGCAAGCTGTTTACCAGTTTCTCCTTTTCGGCGGGAATTTCATAAAGCGGCTCAAAAGTCTCAGTGTTTATGCTGAACTCCTTCTTCTTTAAATCGCATATATGTCCGTAGCTGGACAGGACCTTATACTCCTTGCCAAGGAATTTTTCAATTGTCTTTGCCTTGGCGGGTGACTCAACTATAACTAAATTTTTCTGCATAGTGCTGGAACACGTTTCAAATTTGCCGCAAAAGTAGAAAAGTTTCCCGTATATTAAAATCAAAAAAACGAAAAAAATGAAAAGAAAATTCAGCCGTTTCCCCTAAAATAATATATTATTTTAAATAGGAGAAAAAAAGCGTCACTTTCCGAGCGGAAAGTGACGCTTTTAAAAGGTGAAATCTGAAAGGTGAAAACGGAAAGCTTTTCCGCTTTAACCGCACTCCGTGCGCTTGAAACTGCTGTCGTTCATCATTTGCCTGTAGGGGCAGACCGGCGTGTCTGCCCAACACATTGGCTGTTGTTTCCGCAGGGTCACGTTCGCGGTTTCCGGGCAAACACATTGTTCGCCCCTACCTTTCCGCTTTCACCTTTCACCTTTCAGTTTTCAGAAGTTTGCCGTCAATCCCAACGAAGCTCTTATGCCGCGTGTCATATATCCGGCATATTCATAATACTTGCTGTTGAACAGGTTGTTGCCCTCTATGTATGCTCCAAGGCGTTTGTTTACCTTGTAGCTCAAACGTGCATAGAGATTGTTCTTGTTGTTTATGCGGTTGCCTGTCTCGTCTTTTGTGTAACGTGTGAAGTCGTATCCCATACGCATTGTAATCTCCTTTGTAATTCTTGCCTCGGCATTCAGGTCAATTGCAAATGTAGGCTTCATAATGAGCAGGTTCTTGTCTTTGCAGCTCCAGGAATCGAATCTCATATCGGCGGCGAGCTTTATCTTGCCGTTCAGGTCACATCCAACCCCCAAATCCAAGAATAGATGGTGGGTGTTGCCCTGTCTGAAATTGGCATATACCATCGCACCCGCAAGCTGCTCCATAACCTCCAGCAGGTCGTCCTTTGTGTAGACATATCCGGCACTCGCCTTCATTGACAGCTGCTTGTATGAGATTCGGCCGCCCAGGCTCAGGTCGACAATCCTGTATGAGGGTCTGAGCCTTGAAACGTTACCCTCGGCAAATCCCCAATAGGGCGTAATACTGTTTAGCTTTGCAAAACTGTTGTTTCTCCTGCCGCCGGTGAAATTTCCATACACAGTGACGTTGTGCCTTAAATTATTCTCGACCATAATGTCGGGAGAAAATGCAAGAGCACCCCTCCCGCGGGTGATAAGGTTTATCTTCAATCCCGCCCTGAGTTTCCAGTTCCCAACCTTCAGGTTCGAGTATGGGTCGATGTCGAACGAGCAGTAGTTGTCATATCCGTTGCCCTTCTCCTTTAAAGTCCTGTTGTAGGTGAAGATGTCAAGATTAAGGTCTGCTCCAATGTCGTTTACCCATTTCGACAGCACTTCGTAACCAATGATGCCGCTGATTCCGTATCGGCCTTCACCAATCCTCTCTTTTTGTCCCGATGAGTATTGGCGCGCGACATATTCAAAATTTCCTTTCAGAGTGTAGGACAACGCATCCGAGCGCTTGGGCACTATGTTTATTGCAAGGTTGTACTCCTGCCCGCTCTGCTTGTCGGTGCCCCCCGGTACTCCGCCTCCGAAACTCTGGTAGTTGAATGTGTTGTTCTTGAATGAACCATCGAAACCAAGTTCCATTGTCCTCAGGTTGCGGGCATAGTTTATGCCGGTGTGCATCCTGTACCGGCGCGAGTTCCATTCATTGAAAAGACCATCAATGTCACTCTTGTATCCGTCGAGTCCGGCAAAGACATTCAGTCTCCCGCCGTTGTCAACAACAGTGCGGTATGCGCCCTTTATGTCAATGTCGTTGGTGATGCCGTATCCCAGACGGGCATATCCTGGAGCCGGTTCTTCCTTGCGCGGCAATATGTCGTTTATGTCCTTCTGGCTGGTGAACCCGTTATATCTCTTGCCCTCCTTTGAGAAAAGCAGTTCCATAGGGTCTGTTTCGGCCTTGACCTCGTCGGATGGTGTCAGGTTCTTCTTGCCCACCTCAATAACCTCGGGGGTGTAGTCGTTCTCTACATTCACAACGGCATTCTTTTTGTCGGTCTGTGCAGACATCGTTCCCGACAATACCAATGCCGAAATCAGTAAAAGAGCCTTTTTCATATCGTTTTTCCGTTTCTTATTCTTGTTCTTGTTCTTCCTGTTTGTTTTCGTTGGCAGCGAGTGCCTCAAGGCGGTCGGCAATTATTTCGGCAATGTTGTCATCGCCTTCATAATTGTTCTGCAATGAAAGCAGATACTGCTTTGCCTCCATAGTCTTGCCTTGTGCGGCGTAGAGGTCGGCAAGCAGAATGAAACTGCGTGCCATCCAGTATGTGTGTGGCGTGCTCATCTCGATGAATTCATTGATTTCGTCCTCGCAGAAGTCGTAGCTGCCGTCCTCGAACAGCATCTGTGCCACAAGGAACTTGGCCTCGGCACCCTCCTTGGTTCGTGTGTCCTCGGCAAGCCTGTCGAGCTCATCAAATGCAAGGTCCCGCTTTTCCTGTGCAAGGTACGACTTTGCCCTGTGCAATGCCGCCTCGCGTTTCAGCTCGGGCGAAATCCCCGGATGCTCCTCGACCATCATCGAGTATTCTATTATCTCATTGTTCAACTCCTGCTCAATAGCAATTTGCAGCACCCTTGTAAGGGCAACTTTCTGGCGTTCTTCGTTGCTGCTTTGTACGGCAATCTGCTTGTACAGTTCGCTGGCATTGTCAAAATCCCTCTTGTCGTAGTATATGCCGGCTGCAACAACCATAGCCTCCTCGCTGTATTGGTTGTTGGGGTATTCGAGCACCTTGGTGAAGTTCTCCAGAGCTTCGTCCTTTGCTCCCTGGTTGTAGCATATCAGTCCCTTGTAATAGTAGCTGTTAAGCCTGAATGCACCGTTGGGGAAGTTTTTCAGGTAGTCGTTGAATGCTTTCTTTGCCTGGTCGAGTTCGCCACGGCCATAGGCCTTTTCGGCAGCAATGTATGTCAGTGTGTCAATCTCGTTGCTTTCAACGGGCTTTGCCCCTTTGGCGCTCGCGGCATAATCGGCATACAGGTCAACCCTTCCCATATCTATGTAGATGCTCTTGAGGTCCTGCATCGCAATTTTTGCCTCGTCGCTGTGCGGGTATTTCGATACAATCTCCTTGTATGCTATTATTGCATTCTTCCTGTCACCCATCGAGTTGTATATCATCGCCTTCTCGGCCAATGCACGGCGTGCTGTCGCGCTTTTCGGGAAAGCGGCAATCAGCTTGTCATATGCGCCGATGGCCTCCTTGTGCTTCTTCAGCTTGATGTAGCAGCGTCCCATCTCATACAGCGCCTGCTCAATGTGTGGGCTGTGTGGGTGTTTGCTTACAAGTTTCTTCAGCGTGTTGATGCTCTCGCTTGGCTTGTTTCTGAGACTTTGTATCTGTGCATAGCGGAAAAGCGGATAGTCGGCACTCTTGCTGTGGGTGTCTGTCGCCTTTGCATAGAAATCCTGGGCTGTGCTGAATTTCCTTTGGTAGAAGTGGCAGTCGGCAATGCGGCTGTATGCATCGGCAAGCGTCTCCTTGTCGCTCTTGTCGGCAGCCTTGGTGTAGCGTTCGAACTCCTTGAGCGCATCCTTGTAGCGCTTCTGCTTGAAGTATGTGTAGCCGGTGCCGTACATCGCCAGGCTGTTGGTGGCGCTGCTTGTGTTCAGCGACTGCTTGTAGCAGGAGCGTGCATCGTCAATCTTGCCCTTGCGGAACAGAGCCTCACCCTTCCAGAACAGGGCATTGCTCTTTGTGGTGGCATTGTGCTGTGCCAGCTCCAGGGAGCGGTCCATATACCCTATGGCTCCGTCCATATTTCCGTTTATGAACTCCTGCACACCCAAACGGTAGAGGATATTCTGCTTTGTCTCAAGAATTCTGTCGGACGGTTCCTTTATCTTGTTTATCGACTGCAATGCAACATCGTAGTTGCGTGTGTTGTCATACACCTCAATGAGGTACTCGCTCACTTTGTTTGAGTGTTTCGAGTTGGGGTAGTCGTTCAGGAACAGCTCGAATGTCTTTACGCTCTCGGCAAATGGCGAGTAGCGTGTCTGGTGTATGCACAGGGCATAGTTGTAGAGAGCCTCCTCGCGCACCTGGTCGTCATAGGTCATTGTGGCGGCCTGCTCCAGGACAAGACGCGCGTTCTTGCTGTTGTTGTTATGTATGTGTATGAGGCCAATGTGCAGCAGGGCGCTCTGTGCAATAGCGTCGCTCAACTCGGTGCAGGGAAGCAACGATTTCATAGCCTTGTCATACTCTCCTGTTGCATACAGGCTTGTTCCCAACTGGTACAAGGCGATGCGTTGGGGTGTGTGGTAGTTCTCTACATATACTGTCAGCGCCTTGGCTGCCTCCCCGTAATTGCCCTGTATGAACTCTGCGGCACCAAGCATCTGCTGCATCTTGTGTCCCTCGGTCTTTGTTCCGTGGTCCTGGATAAATAGCTCGGCAATCTTCTTTGCACGTTCACTCTCGCCCCGTTTCAGGTATATGCCGGCCAAGTAATATGGCACTTCGAGATGATATTTGTCATCGAGTTCCACGCTCTTGAAGTCTTCGTAAGCCTTGTCAAGCTCGTTGCGGTTGTATTTTATGATTGCCAGGTAGAATGTCGCGTCATTGCCGAACTCCTTGCTTGTCGATTTCAGGCCCACAAGCAGGCTCTCGGCAGCGCCCTCGTTGCCGTTGTTTAGCAGCGACAGCGAGTAGTGGAGCGTTGCCTCGTCACACTCTCCGGGGGCAAGTCTTTTTGTGTCGCACAGGTCGAACCAACGGCACGCCTGGTCATATTTACCGGTGTGGTAATATGATTCTGCTATGTAGCAGTATAGCAGTTCGCGCTTGGCGGTCTCGGGGTAGTCGTCAAGATACTGGAGCATCATAGCACGCCCCTCGAGTACGTTGTTCTCATATACGGTCAACGCCCTCAGCAGTTCAAGTTCCTGTCTCTTTTCCCTGTCGAGTTCCTTGATGTCTATTTTTTCAAGTATGGAGAGTGCTGTGCTGTATGCGCCATCGGCGTAGAGGCGCTGGCACTCGTCAATGAGCCTTTCCTTGTTGTCGGTCTGCGCCGTAGCCGTAAAACCGGCAATGGCACACAACAGTAAAACAATGCTTCTTTTCATTTCTTATAGTGTGTTTTTTATTTCCTTCAATCTTTCTATGCCTTTCCTTATTGATGCAAGCCCGAACTCCTCGCTCCTGAGCCTGTCAATGGCAATCCATTGCAGCTCGGACACATCGTCGTCGGCAATCAGGGCATCGGCATTCTTTACCGTGCACTGGAAGAACATATCCATCGTGTGCAGCTCCATACCGGAGTACACATATGTGTTGGGAATGCTGAACAGGTAGCGCGTGCCAGTGACCTTCAGCCCGGTCTCCTCCTCAATCTCGCGCATCACCCCCTCCTCGGCAGTCTCATAGCTGTCGCAGAACCCTCCCGGCAAGTCAAGCGTGCCCTTTGCCGGCTCCTTGGCACGGCGTGCCACCAGCACCTCGCCCCTGTCGTTGGTTATTATGCCCACTGTGGCTGCCAATGGGTTAAAGTAGTAGGTGAAGCCACAGTTGCCGCAACGCTTCGACTTGAAATCGTTCTCGGAAAAATCATTGCTGCCACATTTGGGGCAGTAGCTGAAAAGGTGTAACGGGTGTTGCATATGCTCCTTCCTTTCGCGCAAGCGTGCTCCGCGGGCGCATTATTATCCTAAAATTTATATAAATTTTCGCGAAGATATTCAATTTTTGTCACTTTTCCCCCAGATGTGGTGCTTTTTGTATATTTTAATCAATATTTAAATGTTTTTGGGAAATTCTGTCAAAAATGTCGCTCACGCAATGCCTGGGAGTGTGCAGCATCGCCTGCTGCGTTCCCCGGAAAGAAAAACATCCATCGGGCTCCTGTGAAAATCAAAGGAGTGACTTTTTACTATTTGCAGTGCTTTTTGTACATTTTTCACGCTTTTGTGCCTTAGTACTGAATAAATTGTTGTATCTTTGCGCCGCATTTTTTATGATGCCGTTGTCGCGGCCGTCTCTGCGGCAATGGAACTTATTAAAAATTAAAACAATAAATACTATGGCAAACAAAGCATTATTGGTAATTCTCGACGGTTGGGGTGTTGGTAACCACGGCAAAGGCGACGTTATTTTCAACACACCTACACCTTACTGGGATCATTTGACATCCGTTTACCCAACATCACAGCTCCAGGCCAGCGGCGAGAACGTTGGTCTTCCTGCAGGACAGATGGGTAACAGCGAGGTAGGTCACCTAAATATCGGTGGCGGTCGCGTTGTATATCAGGATTTGCTCAAGATAAACCGTGCCATTGCCGATGGCTCTATCGCGCAGAACCCACAGTTGGTTGCTGCTGTAGAGTATGCAAAGGCTAACGGCAAGAAACTTCACTTTATGGGCTTGACATCGGACGGTGGCGTGCACAGTTCACTCGAGCACCTCGAGGCAATGTACAAGTTCGCGGCAGAGCAGGGCGTTGAAAACGCTTATGTACACTGCTTTATGGATGGCCGTGATACCGACCCAAAGAGCGGCGCGGGCTTCATCGAGGATTTGACATCAAAGGGCCTCAAGCTGGCTACAATCGTGGGTCGTTACTATGCAATGGACCGCGACAAGCGTTGGGAGCGCGTGAAGATTGCTTACGACCTCATCGTTGGTGGCGAGGGCAAGCCTGCTGCCGATATGGTTGCAGCCGTTAAGGAGTCTTATGCCGAGGGTGTTACCGACGAGTTCATCAAGCCAATCGTGAACACAAACTTCGACGGTCGCATTGGCGAGGGCGATGCAGTAAT
>JAEIGA010009987.1_pt1 | contig 14383 bp, 9 predicted proteins | sample 9270691 | NCBI WGS metagenome assembly JAEIGA01 (sample SAMN17057246, study PRJNA624740) | gut metagenome | biome: biome; isolation source: fecal sample | host: Bos grunniens | place: China: Xizang | collected 2019 | reverse complement strand
GATGGCGAGGAGAGTCGGGATAGAGCAGGCGCACATATCCGTTCTTTATAGCTGGAGAAAGTGAATACTCTATGAAGTTAGGACGATCCTTTAATCCGATTGCTGCCATCATCTCCTTTACTGACAGTTGTTGCTCTGCAATAGCACCAATCAGACACTTGATATTTTCATTCTCTGGGGGATAAACTCACGCACCGATGACATGGTACCCGTAGCTGCCAAGGCGAGGCGAGTATGTTCGATGTGGTAGTCTTCATCATCGGTCTTGCGGGCAGTGTGTAGCGACTCCTCATTCTGGGCGGCAAGGAGGATATACATGAAGTCACCGAATGCTCCGCGATTGGCTGCGGTCATCTACGCTGAATCAGAGCAATTAGATACTCCATACGATGGCATTATCAATTATAGGGACTTTAAGTTTTAAGGCATTTACAGAATAAAGAAGCATAGTGCAGAAGTTGTAAGTCTCCCTTTCCCCGTCAAAAGCATGACGTACACCACACCGTCTACGAAGGCTACAGCCACTCATTTGGATTCTACGAACGAGGCTATTCCGACCGTGTTCTTGGCAGTTGGCATGCAAATATCGGCAAGTACAGGAATATGCCGATGACCGACATTACCATTCCGCCGATGGTGCCAGCAGCCAATGGGAACCAGAAAGCTTCCTTACCAGTGCCTACCATGAACGGTACGAAACCTAAGATGGTCGATACCACAGTCAGAAAGATTGGGGTAACCTTGGCATTCCATGCTTTAACAAATGCTCGTACTCCTGCCAACCTGGGGTAGTGCTGACGTACGGCATTAAATTCACTCAATATGTATATGCTCGCATTTACGGTGATACCACACAGCAGTACAAACGAAGCGAAGCCTCCCTGGTCAAAGTTCAACCCGAACAGATAAAAGGTGAGGAACACACCTATATACGAGATAGGTATCACGAAAATGATTGCCAACGCTTGCTTCAGTGAGTTGAATAGTATGCTGGTGGTAAAAAATATAATGCCTATCACGATGAGTAGCAGTGTATATTGTTTGCCGTCCTTCTCTCCCCACGACCAAGATTGCTCCTCATGTTCTGCTACATATCCCATCGGTAGAGTTGCATTAAACTCTTTCAGGTCTTTTTTTAGCAGTTTGTATCCTTGTTGGTTCGAACCGATATAGTCATATTGCAGACATAGTCTATATTGCTGATTTTCTTTGACAATCTTTTGTGGTGCCTGTACCTTCCTTATCGTAGCAAAGTCGTTCAGTTTGTATGAGTTGTCGTTTATCTTGATGGGGATATTGGCCAAACTCCATACATCATACTCCCCGCTTTGTCGCGAGGTTAGCTTCAGCATCTCGGGCTGCCCATCGTGAACGATGCTTCCGCACGATATGTCTCTACCGAATATGGGGTGTAGAGCAGCAAACAGTTGCATGCCTGTGATGTTCTCCTCAGCCAGACGGTGCCTGTCCAAGTCCAGGAAGAACTCGCTATAGTCATCCTTGTAGAACGAAAATTCCGAGTTGATGGTTACCTCCTTAATCCTTCGTCTTGCCAGTAGCCTCTCTTTCAATCTCTCTCCCCAGTAGGCAAGTTCGTCATAATTGTAGCCATACATCTTAATCTGCATACGTCCTGCCGTCTCATGTACGTCGTTGCTGAATCCTTGGTCCTGCAATCCGTATACAGCCCAGCTTCCTCCGCCTAGTTGCAGCGCCTTGCCGATGATGTCATCTTTCAGCACATAGGGGAATCCGCTATGTTGATGCTCCTTGGTGAAATATATTTGTATGCCAGCTCTTCGGGCACTGTAGATAGAGGTCTGAAACGACTTGATTTCATTAAATTCGCTCAGATAAGTCTCCATCTTTCCTATCAGTGTATTCATCTGCTCCAGCGTACTTCCGTTTGGTAACGATGCATACACCGAGAGTATCGTTTCATTCTCTTCACGACTGAAGTAACTACCAGTATAGACCTTTTCAGCAAATAGGCGTAGACTCCCTCCCAGAACCCTATCTACAATGGGCTTTATCTGCTCCTTGTATACTGTGCTGCCAAACATCTTATTGTACTGTTTGGCAAAAACTCCTTCACCATCTACTTTATCGGGTAAGAGAAAAACTGGCAGTCCGAATGCCAATACCAGTACTATACATGCCAGAATCCGATAACGGCACAGGCATCCTATCAGTCTTTCGTATAGGTGAGTGAAGCCTATAGTTCTGAGCTTCACCCAACGGTTCGATGCAGCATGTTTTGTCTCTTCCAGTCCTATCCTCTGTATCATGGCAGGTACGAATAGTAGCGCCACCAGCAGTGATACCAGCAAATTGATAATCATTACTGCAGCGAAGTCTTGCAAGTCGAGTCTCAGCTTGTCATCAAGGAAGAATATGATGACCAATGCCCCAGCTGTTGTCAAGGTTGCAGCCAATATGGGCATAAAGGCTTTCAAGTCTTGCTTTCGGCGGATGTGGTCAATCATCACGATGGTATTGTCTATCACTAAATTCAGCGATATGGTGATACCTGCCAGTGAGTAGAGCTGCATCTCTAGCCCGAAAGCATAGTAGAAGACGCAAGCGATAGCCAGATTCACCGATAAACTGGCAACTATTAGCAAGAGGTAACGCAGGTTCCATGTAATCAGCGCTACAAAAAGCAGTAATATCAGCACCGTCAACCCTGTACGGAAGTATATTTTATCCAACTCCTTACGGATGTGTTCCGTAGCGTCATAGCCGATATGTACCTCATAGCCTGGTGGCATTTGCTGCTCCAGCTTCCACATCGTCTCTTTCACCTCTTCAGCCAATTCCAACTGATTAGCAGTCTCTTCTGCAGTAATGTTTAGGTATATAGAGTTCAGTCCGTTGATACGGTAATAGCTCGTAGGGGCTGCCTCTACATGCATTACTTTGACAAATTTCTCCAGCCCCACCAGTGCGCCATCCGCAGTTTTTAGCATTATCTCTTCGGGACAAAATTCTGTATTCTTACCTGTTGCCGTTCGTATGAGTCTTATCCACTCCTTTTCTCCTGGTCCAGTTTCTTGAGCGCATACACCTAAAAATTCATTTTCATAATGTTGCGACATGGCCGATTGTATTTCGGCCAGTGTGATACCCAAGTGTGCCAGCTGGGTATTATCATACTCCAACTGCCATTCCATAAATGTAGCCCCCGTCAGCTCCACCTTATACACACCCTTCAATTGTCCCACTACGGGTTTGATATACTCTTCAGCATATCGCTGTATAAGGATAGGGCTGGCCGGGGCATTTAGTGTATAGGTCATGAAGGGACGCTCTGCTTTTGTACTTGAGTGGTTAGCTCGTATTTGCGGATAGCTCACTCCCTCGGGAAGTTGTGCCCATGTCTGTCTCACGATGGCTGATACCTCAAAGCGTGCCACCTCCATATCTGCGTGTTTATCCATCTCCAACGTGATACTTCCGCTACCATTATCTGAGGTGGAATAAACATTCTTTACACCCTTAACACGGCTCAACATCGCTTCCAGTCGGCTGGTCACCTCTGCTTCAATCACCCTCGATGAACTAGCTGGCATCGTAAACGACACCGTCAGTCTGGGCAAGGTACGAGAAGGCGACAATTTTACAGGCAGCTGCGGCAGCAGCGCCAACCCCACTAACGATAGACAAACGAATGTCACTATCAGTGTAAAGGGTGAGAAGGTACGTATTTTACTCATGGATGCATACCGTGTTTCAAATCAAAACTATCGGAGAGAGATACTCCGTTTTCAAAATCATACAATGTCAGTCTGCGTATTCTGTAATAGCTGAGCCAATAGTTCTGTAGTGCCGATATATAGTTTTTCTGCGCAGCCTGCTGACGATTCAGCGATAGTGTCAGGCTATTCACATCTGCTTTGCCAATGATAAACCGTTGACGTGTCTGTTCATATGCCATCACCGCCAAATCCAATGCCTCTTCTGCACTCTTGATGAGTCGTTGCTGAATATTAAAGTCACTCACCGTCATCGTCACCTCCTCTTCCAGTTTCAGTTCCTCCTGTTGAGATGTTATGGTCATCACGTTGAGATTATTTTTTGCCATGTTGTACTTACCCTTCCTAACTCCCCAATCGATCAGGGGTATCGACACGCTTACATTTATCAGATCTTGCTGCAAAGGGTCCGTGTAGGCATTCTTGAAATTATCTGCTACTTGGTTGAATCCGACGCTGGCATTCACGCTGGCATTGAACTGCGATTCTATCCGTGTCTTGTCCACATCACGTTCCGTTTCCAATATATTCTGCCGTTGTTGCAGAAACTTCGGATTGTTGTCCTTTGCTCTCGTTAGCGCCTCTTCCATTGGTATCTCCAGCGGGTGTGGGCAGCTTGGCATGTCAAGCTCTATCTGCGTATCCCTTTCCATGCCGAGGAATGATGCCAATGCAAACATCGCTCTTTTCAGGGCTATCTGCGCATTCTCCAGCGTGTTTTGCGCATTCACCCTATCCAGCTGTAGGGTCAGCAGGTCGGCTCTTGATATGGCAGCTATCTTATAGCGCTGCAGTCCGATGCTATACAGTGTATCTGTCGATGTCATATTCTCCTCGGCCAGTTCATAGTCGGCTTGTGCCATAGCCAAACTGAAGAAGTAGCCTACCGCCTCCTCCGCTACTGCCTCAGTATTGTAGACAAACTCCCGCTTCACCTTCTCGAACTTCAGCGGTTCTATCTTGCGTTCCCAACGGAAGGGGTTGTAGCCCAGTAGACTCTGCGAGTAACCTATGCGGAAGGGGACGCTTGCTATCTGCATCGAATGGGTATCACCGAAGTTGTGTAGGTACTCCATATCCGAGTCAATGTAGAACGTACCACCCGTAAGGTCAAAATTCTGTCTGATGCTCAGTCCACTGCTCGCGCTGAACATCTGCTGCTCACGATACACGTCCATGTCGTTATTCGAGTCATATCTTTGGGTGATGTAACGGTAATATTGCGCAGGCATTAAATCCAGTGTCAAGCTTGGTAATCGGTTGGCCCTGTAAGTGCGGTATTGCCAGTAGCCCGACAGGTACATGTTTCGGTTGCGGAATGCTGATAGCGAGCTGTCATTGGCCAGCTCTACAGTGCGCTTCAGACTGAGTCTTACCGTATGCTGCGCCTTGCCAACCGATGCCAACAAACACAAGCATAGACCTATGGTATAAAATCTCCATTTCATATTTTTCCCTTATTTATTATGATAAATCAACCAATAGATTAGAGGTATGATAAATAGGCTGACGAGTGTCCCCAGCAGCATGGAGCCGATCATCGCTATGGCCAACGGCTTCTGCAGTTCCGAACCCATGTCTGAGGAGAACAATAGCGGCACCATCGCCATGATGGTCGTCAATGAGGTCATGATGATGGGGCGCAAGCGCCTGATGCCTGCCGTATGTATGGCCTCCATCAGTGGAGTGCATGTCTTGCGCAGCTCATTGATAGAGTCAAGCTTCAGGATCGAGTCGTTCACTACGATGCCGCACGTCACGATGATGCCAATGGCCGACATCAGGTTTAGCGTATGTCCGAAAATCCACAGCGAAGCCAAGGCAAAGGCTACGTCAATCGGAATCTCCACCAGTACGATGAGCGGCTGCACGAAGCTCTCGAATTGTGCGCATAGGATAAAGTACATCAGTAGTATCGACACGAAGAGTATCACGGTGAGCTCACCTATCATCTTCTTGTTGGAGAAGAAGCTGCCGGAAAAGTCCACTTCCCAGTTCTCGGTACTCTTTACTGTTTTCTTTACGTCTGCCATCAGTGTGGGAGCATCCTTTACATCGTAGAAGCTGATGGGGATATATTCTCCGTTCTTTCCGGCTATAATGCTCTTCAGATCTTCCGATGACATTACCTTCACCAAACTACTCAGTGGTATCTCGTAGCTTTCTCCTCGGGCATCCTTCTGGGTCTTTACCAAGGTGGTGCGTAGTATCTCGTTGATGGTGCGCTCCTCACCAGCAATGCTTATGGGCAGATACTGCTGATACGACCGTAGGGTCGATACCTTGTTTTCCTTAAACGCCGTACGTAACACACGTGCCAGCTCGCTGTATGATACATTATAGAGTAGCAGTAGCTCTCTGTCCACCACAATGTTCATCTGGTTGCGGAAGGCAATGCCTTCGGTTTCTATCCCCGTACGCTTGGCAATCTCCGCTTCGAGCTGCTTCAGCGCTATAGGCTTAGGGGCTTGTGAGCGATTGGTGGAATGTAGCTGTGCTACCACATCAGCTTCTCCTGTCACGAAGAGTTTCTCGAAGATGGTCTCTGGTGGCGAGAAGGTCAGTACTGCCAACGGATAGCCCGTCTTCACAGCTCTAGCCAACTGTTCTTGCAGCGGAGCTATGACGTCAGGGCTCTCGGTCTTGAAGTACAGTTCTGCTTCGGTGCCCGAGAGCTCGCTACCTTCACTCAGTATATAGTCCTGCATACCCACGTATGCCGTGTGCTCCGTCACCAAAGTATCGACCATCTTTGTCAATTCATCCACACGGCGTCGGTTCTCTTCCACATGGATGTTCTCATTCCACTCGATGCGTATCACCAGTTCGTTCTGCTCAATCTCGGGCATACGTTCTTTCTTCAGATAAGTGAAGAGGTATACGCACAGTGGCAGTGTGACTACCGTCATAGCTATGCTCAGTACCTTATGGGAGAATACCCAATGGATACCTACGTTGTAGAAGCGCTCCAGCCAGCTGTTCTTTTCACTGTTGTCAAACCGATGGGTGAGCCACCCCTTACCTCGCAGTCCTTTGCTATAGAACAGCAGGTATAGTACAGGAAGCAGCATGATGCCGACGATGTACGACACGAGCAGACCTGCTGCGATGGAGAAGGCCTGATCCATGAAGATGGCCCCAGCTATACCACTCATGAATACCAGTGGGAGGAATACAGATACCGTCGTAAGCATCGAGCTGAGCATAGGTGTTATCACCTCTGTAGTGCCTACTGCACAGGCTCGCTTGAGTGAGTATCCCCTCTCGCGGTATTGCTCAATGTTTTCCGTTACAATGATGGAGTTGTCTATCATCATGCCCACGGCCAAGATGAGTCCTGAGAGGGAGATAATGTTTAGCGACACCTTGAAGAGATAGAATAGGGCAAAGGTCACCACCACCGATACTGCCATGCTCAGCCCTATCACTAAGGGCGAGCGCATATCGCCCAAGAAGTATATCGCCACGATGAATATCAGCAAAAAGCCTATGATGAAGTTTTCCTTCAGGTTTGAGATGGTGTAGTCGAGCAGTTCCGTCTGGTTGCGGCATATGCTGAACTCAATGTCGGGGTATAAGGAAGCGAAGTAGTCGGTCGTTTCCTTCAGCTTGGTCTTCATCGCCTCCATATTCTCATCGCTTTGCTTGATGATGGCCAATGTCACAGCACGCTTGCCCCCAGCTACCGACAGTCCCTGTTCCTTCTGCGATACTATGGTTATGCGGCATAGGTCCTTCAACTGCATCAGCCTGTCTCCTTTGCGCAGGTAAATGTTTTCCACATCCTCAGGCGTACGCAGCAGTGTAGCTATACGTATGTTATATTGGTAGTAGCCGTTGCGCACCAACATGCTCCCTGGCTCCACATTGTTAGCAGCCAAGACACTCTCAATATCTGCTATCGTGATACCTGTGATGGCCAGCTTCTCGGGGTCTGGTACTATCTGTAACATTCTCCCAGGCACTCCTGTAATGTCTGCCATTGCTACCTCGGGGAGTTGTTCTATACGACGTTTTACCACGTTTTCGGCCAGCTCACATAGTGTCAGAAACTGCTGATCGTCGGTCTCCTCATAGGGTCGGTCATCCTTTAGTGTCATGTTCAGGTACAGTACAGGTATATCCGTGGCGCTTGCCTTGATGGCGCGGGGACGCTCAGCCTCCTTGGGCAGGTAGTTCATGGCTGCATCTATCTTCTCATTCACCTCAATGAAGGCAAGGTCAGTGTTCACACCGAAGTCAAACTCCATGCGTATGATGCCTGCACCATCTCGTGTCTCGCTCTTGATTTCGCGCAGTCCTGCCACCTGGAGTAGCTGTCGACGTACAGGGGCCACCACCGTGTTCTCCAGTTCACGTGCCGAGGAATTCTCTCCTGTCACCTGCACCGTAATCTGCGGTATCGCGATGTCGGGTAGCAGTGATACTGGTAGCGTGCGGTAGGTTACCAGACCGATGATGAAGCATGCCGTAAAGGCCATCAGCACTGCTATGGGGCGTTGTAATAGAAACTTAATCATATTCTTCAATTATCTCCACTTTCGTCTCATGTGCCAGATTTACATTACCAGTGATTATCACTGTCATCCCTTCCTGCAGCTTGTTTTCCTCGTCCTCTATGAGTGTATATTGCGTGAGGTTCTCCAGTCCTGTCTTCACATAGTTCCATAATGCCAGGCTATCCTCTACGGTGAAGAGTACCTGCTTGCCCGAGCGCAACACGATAGCCGTCTTAGGTATTACAAGCTGCTCGGGGATGATGCGCTTCACACTGACACGCACGTTCATGCCGTCAAACAGTCCGTCGCTACTCTCTACTGTTGCTTTCACGCGTACCATGCCATTGGCATCCACCATAGGGTTTATCTCGCTGATATGTCCGCCACGTATCTCTACAGTCGAGGCATAGGGTGTTACCATTACCTCATCGCCAATCTTGATAAGAGGCAGCTCGCTCTCCAGCACGGTGAAGTCCACCTCCATGGTAGCAGTGCCGATGACTCGGCAAAAGGGCTCTCCGCTTCGGGCCATGTTGTGTGTCTTGTCAAAGAGGTTGGCCACCACTCCATCGTAGGGTGCCGTCAGTGTGGCTTGCTCTACATCGTGTAGAGCTGACTCATATTGTATCCTGGCCTGCTCGTAGCTACTTTTCACCTTGGCCAGCTCCATCACATCGGAGGGTATGGCGGTCAGGTCTTCGGGGGTGTAGCCCTGACCTATCAGCACATCTTGCAGTTCTATTGTTGCTTGCGATAGTGCATTTTTGCGTTGTGCCAAAGTGTTGTTGAGCCTGAAGATGTCCAGTTCGGCAAGTTTCTGTCCCTTGCTCACACGAGTACCATTTTTTACCCACACCTTTCTCACCACCTCTGATGTATGAAAGTAGAGGTCGGCATATTCCTTTGCCACCACCTTGCCATTGCTCACCAATTCGTGGTGGAAGTCGCCTCGGGCAAGCGTCATCACCGTTACCTCATCTACCTGCTGAGGAAGTACGGTTGCCACTCCTTCATTCTCTTTACTCGCTTTGGTCGCTTTAGTGCAGGCCACCAATATACTTAGCGCCATGCAACCAATGATAAATCTCTTCATATCCGTTTACTTGAATTTTGCCAACATAATTACTGGATTATCCTCTTCGCTCAACTTTGATGCTATCTCTTTCAGCTTACCTTGTAGCTTACCCTTTTTATATAATTCTACCAACTGGTATGCAGAATAATAGTGCATGATACAATTATCAGGGGGGCAATATCTATTGGCATTCGGTTCATATTTCCCAGGCATGCTGTTGTCTGTAATATTTCCATCTACTAGTTTGATTTGGGAACAGGCACCAGTATATCGGTCTTGTAAATAAGTTCTGTCATACCAACCGATCTTTTTCAGGTCCTTTTCAATAGCCCACCACAAGAAATACTTATCAGAAATGCCGTTAAGGGTTACGAGCCAGCATGCTCCATTCTCTTTCATCCAGTTCTGTTTCTTTGCGATGGGCACCATATGTCCGTCCCGATAGGCATACAGCGTATCCGACACAAAGGGGGTAATGAGCAGCTCTCCGTTGATTTTGGCCACGGGAGAGATATTTACACCAACGCACATCCCCTGCCCCGTTTCCTTATCAGGCGGCAAACGGAATGTGTTCCCGATCCTGTTTTCTACAGTGAGCGGAAGGCGTGTCATTTTACCATCGGTAACCGATATCTTGTAATAAGGCTTCGGATTGGTGGGTTTGCCATTGTAGTTACCTACATTGTCTAAGTCTTCCAATAACAGATTGTTTGAATCAAGAGGATAGAGCGCTCCATAGGCAAAGCTTCCTCCTTTAGTCCTCAAGGTTCGTTTGTATTTACCATCATACGAATACACTTGAATACGATATTTTTTTACATCGTTTATGTAGACCTCTCTCAATTCGGGGTTCACACATAGGTTCAAGCCTATCGGGGGGGAGTATTCCTCACCACTGCCACCAATCCTATTGAAAGAATGTGAGAAACGGCCATCGCGATGAAAGAACACGACATCCCAGGAACTATTGTAGGTTATGATGAAACTGTCTGTTATGGTTGTATAATGCCCTGCAACGAGTCCTTTATCATGAGTTTCTAATGTAATATATTCCACATCTGCAATATCCTGCAGTGCTATGGTCTTCTTCGGGTACTCCTTCTTCAGGTCGAGCACTGGCATGGCCAGTGACTCCCTTGTCTCCGTTTGGAAGAAGGGCTCTTTGCGATTTGTATTTACGCACGATGCAACAAAAATAGTGAATAATAACCAGAGTTGCTTCATGTTTCTATAATTTAAGTGTTATTAATTATTGTATGGATTTTCCATACAAGTATTTCCATTCTATTTGAATTTTGCCAACATAATTACTGGATTATCCTCTTCGCTCAACTTTGATGCTATCTCTTTCAGCTCTCCTTGCAACTTACCTCCCTCATAGAGTGCCAATAGTTCATAGGAGCGGTAATATTGCAGCACGGTGTTGTCTGGTAGTATGTGGCAATTGGCAGTCATAGGAGCGCGGAACGGGTATCCCTCAGCAGTGATGTTCCTGTCTGTCAGTTTCACCTGGATGCACTTGCCTGTATGACGATTTTGTAGGAAGGTTCTTGTCGGCAGTATCGTTTTATTGAAGTCTTTCTCTACTGCTGTCCACATGAAGAAGTCTTCTGTTACTGCATCGGGAGCCACAAGCCAAGGTGTGCCGTTTTCTTTCATCCAGTTCTCTTTCTTCGCAATGGGGACGAAGTGCTTGTCTTTGTATTGGTATATGGTGTCCAATGCGAAGTCTGCGAAGATAAGTCCGCCATTTATGTTTGATATGGGGGATATGCTTGTACCTATCGTAATGAACTTGTCCGCCTCCTTATCATAATAGCTGACACTGTTACCTATTCTTTTTTTTATTGTCAGGGGGAGTCGGGATACTGTTCCGTCCGTAACGGAAAGCATGTAATAAGGGCGAGGGTTGGTGTGCTTCTCTACTTTGTTGTTTACATTCATGAGGTCTTCCATGAGAAGACTCCTTGTGTCTTTGGAGAGGCAATGAATCTTTCCCCATGTGTACCCTTCAGCCTTGACCCTCAGCGTTCGCTTGTATTCCCCTTCGTAGGTGTATACCTGTAGCTTGTGACGTTGCCAATCGTGGATGTACACCTCACGCAGCAGGGGGTCTACACACAAGTCGGCGAATCGTGAGTACTCCTCACCACTGCCTCCCTTTCGGCTGAAGTAGTGGGAGAAACTTCCATCACGTCTGAAAAATACGACATCCTCCATCTCGCGCATCGTAATGATGAAGCTGTCGGTCATGATAATATCTTGATGTCCTACCAAGCCATCTTCATGGGACTCCAATACGATATATTCTACGTCGGCAATATCCTGCAGTGCTATGGTCTTCTTCGGGTACTCTTTCTTCATGTCGAGCACGGGTAGGCCGACCGTATTGGTTGGTTCCTTTTGGTGAAGGAAAGTCATTGTAGGATTCTCTTTGCGCTCGAGAACTCTTGCCTCATTGGCAGCTCTCGATTCCGTTAAGGTGTTGTCTCCTTTGCCGTTTGAGCAGGCTGCCAGCATTGCCAATGCCACGCAGCCGATAATTGTTCTATTCATGTAAATCGGTGAATTTATGGTTGAAACAAGAAACAGGCCTATCGTTTCAGATGCACAATCATCAACACAGGGTTGTCCTCTTCGTCCAACCCCTTCAGTTGCGGATGATTCAAAAGGTCGAGGTCGGGATTTCTTTCTGCTACGAGATGGATGTACGCAGCATCGAAGACGAGCACTAAGGTGTGCTCATCGAAAGCACGATGCGGAAAGTATACATAAAGGCCATTGGTGAGGTCATCTTCAATCAGATTGTTCTTCAGGCGATAGCATTCACCAGTGCGCTTGTCATACATTGCCATTTTGGCTTGATTCTTTTTAGGCCCAGCCCAATGGGTGTAGGGTAGGAACAGGTAGTACTCGGTCTCCAACACGGCATAGCGCATATTCTCTGCTGCCAGGCGGTTGAAGGCCTCCTCGTTGCCGTTCAAGGCAGGGTAGGTGTGCTCCAGCTTGATGCCGTATTTGCCCGTATCGATGATGTAACGCTTCTTCAGCCCTTCGGGAGTGACGGTGTAGACGGTGTCGTTCTCGTACTCTTTCAGATTCACCATGCCGTGAAACCGAGAAAAGTAGAAATCATGCGGGTTGCCGACCATATAAGCTCCTCGCTCCACCTCGAACAATTCGTGGCGTGGATATTCGTGCAACACATTTCCGCTCAGAGTGGCTCTGTAGGCCAGCGTCTTTACTTGTCCGTTGTCATTGGTTTTATAGGCAATCATCGTGGAATCGTTTTGCATCAAGAAGCTCCGCGGCTGTCCATGAGTCAACTTCCCCGACTGTAGGAACTCTCCTGTTTTCAAATCATATACATTGAAGCGTTTGCCTGTAGAGAGCACATACACCTTGCCGGCCTTCTCGTCCACATCTATCTGCTGGATGTAGTTGTATTCGCCTGGTCCCTGTCCGCGTCGGCCTATGTTGCGCACAAACTTACCGTCGCGGGTGAATTGCATCACGTTCTGGTGTTCTGCGAAAATATAGTATTTCGAGGTGCGATGCATCATGCTCATCAGAAAGTACTTTACCAATCCCTTGTCGGTAGTCTCCAAACGGAGATATTCTACCGATTCGGCAATGTCACTCAACTTCACTTCGCGCTCTATTTCCATACCTTTCTCAAAAGGAATGCGGATGGGGTACTGCGCTGTTTGCTTCTCTTCAGTCTGCTTCTGGTTTGTAGCAGACAATTGTTCATTGGCATAGCCTCCGTGTGTGTAGAGGAATGCACAAAGCCATAGGGTGTGGAACTTCTTCATTGTTGTTTCCGTTTATTTAGATGTTTTACGTATTGTTCGTTCACGCTGCAAAGTTATACCGTCAGGTATTCTTGTCCAAGAAAATACGATGTACATAAAAATTATCTATTTTGTTGTAATTCTGCTGTGTACAAATTGTAAGTGATGTACATTCGCCAAAGGGATGAGATATTTGGTGTCTTGATCCAATCTATTTTGTAGAATGCAAATCCCGTATGACATACTGAAAATAAAAGACCATATCCTCGGTGGATACGGCCTTTTTTGAATAAATCTCGCAGCGTTATTATAGGATTAATACGCGCGAAACTGGCATTTTTCAGGTGACAAAAGTTTATTTTTGGGGTGGCATGGCAGAGCTGAGGAGCTTGCAAATTGAAAATTTAGAATTAAAAGTTGGCTTCCGGCTTTTATTAAACGTGAGTTCGAAATCATGTAAACTTACCACTCCTAAAATCCTTCTCGGTTTGGGGCATAGAAGCGGCTGTTCTTGCGGCCCAGTGCACGGAGGCGCCCCTCCTTGACAAAGAGGTTGAGGTACTTGGTGGCAAGGTAGGTAGAGCACTCGCAGAGCTGCTCCATCTGTGAGCGGTAGATATAGTCATTGTCTTCGAAGAAGGTGCGCAGGCGGCGCTCTGCAATATCGCGTGTGAGCAGGGTACGTACGGCATGGCCTCCACTGACAATCTCGGCACTGCGCAGCGACTCCTTCAGCTCCTTGCAGGGGCGGAAGCTCACGCCCTTGACGGTGATGTCATGTTGGGTGACGTGGTCATTGAGGTGCTTGGCCTCCTTGAGTCCCAGCTTGATGCTGAATGAGCCTATCTCATCAATCTGTACGGTGCGTCCATCGAGCAGGGCTTGGCTCAGCTCGTGACCCAGAGCACTGAGTACAGCTACCACATCGGTTTTGTTCACACTGGTGGCAAAGCCTATGCGCTCTGCCATCTCCTTGGTGGTGACGGGAGGCATGGACACTACGCTCACTCCCATCAGGGGATTCTGTACAGTGGCTTCGCCCTGTAGGTCGAATCTCGGATTCAACTGGTACGCTATCGTACCGCTCTTTTTCGTTGCTTTGGTCTTTCTCATAATTTTTTCTTTATAACCACTGATTTCACAGATTACTCAGATTATTTAGTCTATCCCCTATGAAAAGAATGCTCATAGTACTCTTTTAATCCTTAAATCTGTGGTTTTTATCAAACTGGGAAAACACATTATAGAATATCGCTAATG
>JAEIGA010009986.1_pt1 | contig 14384 bp, 12 predicted proteins | sample 9270691 | NCBI WGS metagenome assembly JAEIGA01 (sample SAMN17057246, study PRJNA624740) | gut metagenome | biome: biome; isolation source: fecal sample | host: Bos grunniens | place: China: Xizang | collected 2019 | reverse complement strand
GTCTGCGTTGTCAACGAGATCTGTATCGAGGTGAATCTGCTCGTATGTCTCCTCATGCATGAAGTTGAATCCGTCCTCATCCTTGTAAAGGAACTGATAAGGTCGTCTCTCTACGTTGATGGTGTCGATCTTTGCACCTGCTGTGAATGTGTTCTCGAGGATACGTCCGTTCTCGAGGTTTCTGAGTTTTGTCTTTACGAATGCAGGACCCTTTCCTGGCTTAACGTGCTGGAACCATACGATCTGGCAAGGTTTTCCGTTATAGCTAAGATAAAGTCCGTTCTTGAAATCAGCTGTTGTTGCCATAAAATATTAAGTGTTTTTATTGTTATTTTCCAAAAGCGGGTGCAAAAATATAAAATAGTCTGCTACCTACCAAATTTTTACTGATTATCAGTGTTTTCACCACTTGCGAATTTCTCTTCCCAGGCAGGAACGTACTTGTTCAGGTCAAGAATATGCTCAGCTACATCTTCCAGAAGCCATTTGGGAGTGGAAGTCGCTCCACAAACTCCTACGCGGTCATCTGCCCTGAACCATTCCCTCTTGATCTCCTCTGTAGAGTCGATATGGTAAGTTCTGATATTCAATGATTTGCATAGGTCGCACAAGACTTTTCCATTGGAACTTGCCTTGCCTGAGACAAAGATGATGACGTCGTGCTCAAGAGCGAATCTGGACAGTCTTTCGTGTCTTGCCGCTACCTGAAGACATATGGTGTTGTGGACTTTCAGCAATTCGCGTCCTTTGAATCTTTCAATGGAAAGTTCGTTGTATGCCGCCATCTTCTCCTCAAGGCGTGAGCAGAGCCTTGAATATTCTGCAGGACTCTTGGTCGTCTGGCTGAACACTTCAGTATATACTCCGAGTTCTATTGTGCCGTCTGAAATGAATTCATCCAGCATAAATGTGTTTTCTACGACAATTGCGGTTCCGTCGGTCTGGCCTATAAGCCCCAGTACTTCTGCGTGTCCGATCTTTCCGAATATGATTATCTGTCCCTTGCCTTCTTCCTGTATTCTGCTGTATGCGTTTCTGATTCTCTCCTGAAGCTTCAGAACTACAGGACAGGTGCAGTCTATTATGCTGAATCCCAGACTTTCTGCAGTCCTGTATGTCTGTGGGGGTTCGCCGTGTGCTCTGATAAGCAGCACTTCACCATCTGCTGCTACCATTTCGTCAAGGTCTTCCTTGTCGATTGTCACCAGTCCCTGATTAACCAGTCTGCTGAGTTCTGCATCGTTATGAACTATAGCACCGAGAGAGTATAGGCGTTTTTCGCCTTTTGAATCCTTCAGAAATTCTTCGGCCTTGCCGATTGCCCTGATTACTCCGGCGCAGAATCCTGAATTGCTGTCGATATCAACTGTAAGCATACCAATATCGTTTAGCAGCCGAAACGTTCGGCCATTATTTCTTTAAGCCAGACCATCTGGTCTTCTATTGTCATATCTGAATTGTCAAGTATGATGGCATCTTCGGCCTTGCTAAGGGGCGATGTCTCTCTGTGCGAATCGATATAGTCCCTTTCAAGGAGATTCTGCTTTACATCTTCGATATTGACATCTTCTCCCTTTGCCCTCATTTCCGCAGCTCTTCTTTCTGCTCTGATTTCAGCTGAGGCCGTCATAAAGATCTTAAGTTCAGCATCCGGAAATACGGTAGTACCGATGTCGCGTCCATCCATCACTATGCGTCTCTTCTGCCCGAACTCTCTGAGCTTCTTGTCCACGAAGTTTCTTACTTCGGGAACTGTGGCAATAGGACTTACCTTGCCGGCAACAGCCAGTGACCTGATTTCTGTTTCAATGCATCTGTCTCCGATATATGTACCTCCTTTGCCGAAATGAACATCTAATCCGGCAAGGGCTTTATCCAGTTCTGGCACATCAATTGTGCATTCCTCGTCGATGAATCCGTTCTCCATAGCGAAGAACGTAACCGCTCTGTAGAGGGCTCCGGAATCAAGATATGTGAAAGAAAACTCGTTTGCTACGATTTTTGCAAAGGAGCTTTTGCCGGTTGAAGAATAGCCGTCGATGGCTATTATGATATCTGGAATTTGCATAGTAATCTTTAAAATCAAGCAAAAATATAAAATATTGTGTAAACTCCCAAAAATGACGATATTTGTAAACATTCGCATATTTCTGCCCAGTCGCAGAAAAAAGAACTGTCAAATTATAAATATTGAATAAAGGTAAAACGTACAAAATTAAGATAAGACGTACAAATTTTGAGCGAAGCGATAGCAAGTCCTCCTCCCGGGGAGGAGGATTTAGGAGGAGGGTAGCGTAGATATATTTTCATATTTCTGCCTAGTCGCAGAAAAAAGAACTGTCAAATTATAAATGTTGAATAAAGGTAAAACGTACAAAATATGAAAATCTTGATTATTGACGACGAAAGATCTATCCGTAATTCCCTTAAAGAAATTCTTGTGGATGAAGGTTATGACGTGGATCTCGCGGAAAACGGCGCACAGGGATGCGCAATGGCAGACAAGGAAAAGTATAGCGTGATATTCTGCGATATAAAGATGCCGGAGATGGACGGTCTGGAGGTACTTGAAAAGCTTCATCAGATGGGGGTAGATGCTGCCGTAGTGATGATTTCCGGTCACGGTGATATCAATGTGGCTGTGGAGTGCATAAAGAAAGGCGCTTTTGATTTCATTCCTAAACCGTTGGATCTGAACCGTATACTCATTACGATAAAGAACGCTACGGAAAAGGTGTCTCTTGTGAAGGAAACCAAGATTCTCAAAAAGAAGGTTTATGGTCAGGAAATGATAGGAGAATCGCCTGCGCTGCTTCAGGTCAAGGATATGATTGAAAAGGTGGCTCCTACAGATGCCAGAGTGCTTATAGTGGGCTCGAACGGTACAGGAAAGGAACTTGTGGCAAGAAATCTTCATCAGAAGAGCTCACGCTCCGCAGCCCCGTATATAGAGGTGAATTGTGCGGCCATTCCTTCGGAACTTATTGAAAGTGAGTTGTTTGGTCACGAGAAAGGAGCCTTTACTTCTGCGATCAAGCAGCATAAGGGAAAATTCGAACAGGCAGACGGAGGAACCCTATTCCTGGATGAAATCGGGGATATGTCACTTGCCGCTCAGGCAAAGGTGCTCAGAGTGCTCCAGGAAAAGAAACTCTCACGTGTGGGAAGTGACAAGGATATCACAGTGGATGTCAGAGTGCTTGCCGCTACCAACAAGAATCTCAAGGCAGAGATTGAAAAGGGCAATTTCAGGGAGGACCTTTATCATCGTCTCAGTGTGATTGTCATAAATATGCCTTCACTTGATGACCGTAAATCCGATATTCCTCTGCTTGTGGATTATTTCATCGGACAGATCTGCTCAGAGACAGGAATGGCCCCTCGAAAAATCGATGACGATGCTCTTCAGATGCTTGTGGACAAGACCTGGACAGGAAATATACGCGAGCTGAGAAATGTCGTGGAAAGGCTTCTTATTCTTTCTGGTGACAGAATAACAGCCTCTGATGTAAAAGCTTATGTACTCTAAGCCTTGTGCTTGGGTATTGTTACGATAAATGCAGCACCACCGAGGGCGAATGATCTCTGATAACGGATCTCGCCCTCGCATTTTTGTATGATGTTGCGACAGATGGCAAGACCCAGACCGGTACCAGAACTCTTTGTCGTAAAGTTCGGAGTGAAGAGCTTACCGAGGTTTTCCTCGCTTACTCCTGGGCCGTTGTCTTCGAACGTAATGTCATAATATCCTTCACGTGTACTGTTTCGAAGGCCAATGAAAACTCTTCCTTCAGTCTGAACATCTCCTTCCTTCTGCTGGATTTCCACCGCCTGGATGGCATTGGTGATAAGATTTACAAATACACGTATGAGCTGAGGTTTAGGAGCCATAACGAATGCTTCTTCAAGACCGATGTATTCTATACGGATATTCTCTCTGTTGTCAAATATCAGAAGCTGGTCCTTAAGAGTCTTGTCCAGGTCGATCAGCACAGGATCCTCGCTGTACAACTTTGCGAATGTGGAGAATTCATTGGCAGTCTCGGTAAGAATGTCAATATGCTCCAGGACCACTGCAGAAACTTCGTCGAAACGCTCTTCCCAGGCAGGATTGTTCTTTTCCTTGAGCCTTATCAGTCTCTGTATCTGAAGCTTTATAGGTGTGAGAGGGTTCTTGATTTCGTGTGCCACCTGACGCGCCATCTGACTCCAGGCATTGTCTCGCTCGGCCTGTGCAAGCTTTACTGTCGATTCTGACAGGTCCTTTACCATTCGGTTGTATGCATCTACGAGAGAAGATATTTCATCCTCACGCTTGTAGATGATGTATTGAAGATTATTGATGTCGGCCGCATTCATTTTCTTACCCATCTCTATCAATGGGGAGAAGAGAGCGCTTACTTCCCTTGTACTGAATAGGAGGGAACCGATCAGCAGAAGCAGGAAGATGTTGAAGATCAATGCTCCGTGGAAGAATGCCTCCCTGCGGAAGTCGAAATCTCTGTCGGTGTATGGCACGCTGATGATGGCTATCATCTGGCCGTTATCGTTGAATACTGGTGCGTACAGGGCCCAATAGCTGTAGTCGGTAACTGTCTCCCTATGGATGAAGAATCTCTGGTGCAGGTCCCGGATATTGCGATATGCCTCTTCATCCAGTCTGCTGCCCATAATCATCCTTTCGAATACTTCAGGAGTAGTGGATTTGAATACTTTTCCTCCCGGTGTGTATATGGTTATGTCGGACTTTGTCGTATTGCCTATATTTTCCAGCTGAGCTGTGAATTCAGGAGTGTTGAGGTCCTGCCACGATTTAGCTGTCCTTGCCTGCCTTTCCACGAATGCCTGTATTGTCGTGATGCGGGAGGTCATAAGATTGTGCATATTCTCTTCGTTTCTCTTATATACGAAGAGAATGCTTATGGCAGTCATACTTATAAGGATGAGGATGGATGATATGAGAAGTATCGTGTTGATCCTTTTCCTGAAATAATTGCTCTTGAATACCTTTTTCTTATTGCGCGAGCTTGCGAATATGCTCAGAATGCCGCTGAGTGCGAGGCAGAGGTATGAGAAGGATATGAAATATACCAATCCTCCTCTCTGCGGCCTGGATATGATGATGAATTCATCTTCGTTCACCAGGTTCATAAAGTGCACGAATCCCTGACTTCTTGCGACCTCCCTGTTTCTGTCAGTGAGATAGCCTTTCTCATTATGGTCGTAATGGGTAGGATAAGGAAAATTGCCTTTATAAGACATAAGGCGGCTGTCCTTGTACTTGGCGTAAGAATAGTAGGATGGTATGTTTATGTCTCCAGGTTTCGAGAATCTTCCCAGAATACTTTCGTATCCACGGTCTTCACGGTTTGAATTTGATTCTATGCTGAGTATTATTCTGGAAACTCCCTTGTCAGGGGTATAGAAACGGAACAGACCCGCATAGCTGTTACGTCCGTTAGAGTCGGTAAGGAAAATGAATCTGGAACCGTATGCGATCGGAGTGCCGGTTCTGAGCAGGCTGTTGAAATAGCTCAGTCCGGCAATGTCATTGTCCCTGACGATGCGTACCTGAAGGTTGTATGATTGTCTGGCACGATGAAGATAATATTCACTTATCCTGTTCTGGATCATTCCCTCGGTGCTTTCAAGATATGAGAGGGCTGATATGAGCTGGTCGTAAGCGATGCTTTCTTCTACAGATCTGAGCTGTATCTCCAGGCTGAGGTCCCTGTCTACAGAAAGTCTGTTGGCCCATACGGTCACTCTGTCAGTTTCCTTTCTGAATCCCAGCTGACTGGATATGATGGTGAAATAAGCTGAGCAGATCACTGCAAAAAGAATCAGAGTTCTGGTAGAAAGCATATCATACCTGTATCCGATGAACTCCTTTACAACCGGTCTGAGACATTGCAGCAGAAGAAGAATGCAGAAGAGCAGTCCCGTATATGACATATACACGATGACAGTGTACAGGATGTTGGTGTTCCAACGATAAAGTTCTATGGATATGTTGGAGTTCAGCAGCAGACTCTTGAGTGTGAGCTGTGTGTAGGAAATTGTCAGGATGGACAGTATTATGACGCATACACCGAATATGAGAAGATTCCTTCGGTAATGGATTCTGCTGCTGCGGGCCATTGCCGTGATTCTGTTCCTGATTAGGAACAGACAGGTGACCATCATAGTTATGTATGTATTGATCAGCAGCAGAGAGCCGAGAGAGAATAGTACCGGACCGTCAGCATATATTATCGGAGAAAAAAGCTCTACCGATCCGTTCATCTGGATTCCCCACACATATGACATCAGGAAAAGCAGGGTGAGGATGATTGTTGCGGCTGCAAAGACTTTCAATGTACGATGTCCCGCAAGGAACATTACGATAGCGAAAGCGAACAATATCACAGCCACCCATCTGAGCATAGAATTGTCGAAGAACGGTGTAGCCTGGCTGCTGTCGTACAGAATCTTGAAAAGAGGCTTGCCGTCGATTTCTACTGCCGATCCTCCACTGTGGGTAAGTGGCAGGACCGAATATTTTCCCGGAAGTTTCAGGTGAGGGTTTACTCCGTTTTCATTTCTTCTGGCATCGTCTATGAGAGTATTCTTGATCTCCAGTCCAGCGATCACTTTCTGACCTCCGGCCCCGCTCACAGACTTCACCAGATACCATTTTGGACCGAGGTTCAGGTAGGAAATTTCGTCTGTGACATCTGTCAGAGGGGAGACTATCTGGCTGCGCCTGTCAGTAAGTCTTTGGAAGACCAGCAGGGATGATATATTGTCGTTTATTATCGAGAACTGGTTGCTCCAGGACTGGAGTGAATCATTGATGTAGCGGTATATCACCATATCTTCCGGCATACCTTCAGGAAGAATCAGTTCCTTCCGGTCAGTATCCAGAGCAGTCTGGATATGGCCTTCCAGTGCGGTCAGACGCTTCTCGATCCTTGATGCCGTCTCCACTGCCACCTTGTCCGTATTGCTTACGGCATTATTGTTTGCCAAAGACAATACGAACAGAATCAGAGCGAGAATCAATGCCGTGAAAGGCAGTCTCTTATGCAGCCATTCCTTGGTGTTCATCCGATGATCTTTATTCGTGGTGGTAAGGCTCGCCTCGCATTATGGTAAAAGCCCGATATATCTGTTCTGCGAAGATCGCTCTTACCATCTGGTGGGAGAATGTCATTTTGGACAGGGAGAGCTTGGAATTGGATCTCTGATATACTGCATCTGAGAATCCGTATGCTCCTCCGATTACGAATACGATATCCTTGCCTGCGTATGAAATCTTGTCCTGGATGATCTTAGCCAGTTCCACAGATGTGTACTCCTTTCCTCTTTCGTCCAATAATATTACATCGTCAGTCTGGCGTATGTTCTTGAGTATCAGTTCTCCTTCCTTGTTCTTTATCTGCTCTTTGCTCAGAGCTGACACATTTTTAAGTTCAGGGATCTCCACTATACCGAACGGTATATAATGTTTAAGACGGGACACATATATGTCCAGTCCTTGTCTTACCCAGTCTTTGTCTGTCTTTCCGACGGTCAGAAGTGTGATTTTCATAGGCACTCAGCTATATCTGGCAAAGTTAGGAATTTATATGCAAAAATCCGACCAATAGATAAATTAGCTAAAAACTTGCAGGGCATTGATTTTGTAGTATCTTTGCACGGTCAATTTCAAGGTATTGCGGATGAAAAGATATATGATCGGTACGCTGATTTCTGCGTTATTGTGCTTTTTCGGTGCAGATGCTTCTGCTCAGGAAAGCGGGTATGATGTATTCAATCCTATTTCAAAATATCTTGCTCAAGGTGATGCGGAAAAGCTTTCGGCCTGGTTTTCCGACAATCTCGAGGTGACGATATTTTCGGATTCCAACGACTCAAGCCGCAATCAGGCCCGTCAGATAATGAAGTCCTTTTTCCGTTCATATACTCCACGTTCCTTCGAAATTACACATAAGGCAGGACGTTCCAATATGAAATACGCCTTGGGCACCTTGAATGCCGGTGGAGAGAGGTTCATAGTCACAATATTTGTCGGATACAATGAATCATCTTACAAGATCCAGCATTTGAAGATAGAACGTGTAGATTAAAAAAAGCGAGCACTCAGGCTCGCTTTTCTTCTTATTTCTGTCTGAGGAAGATCTGCACCGGACATCCCAGGAAGTCGAACTTGGTGCGGAGCTTGTTCTCGAGGAATCTTCTGTAAGGCTCGCGGATATACTGCGGAAGATTGCAGAAGAACGCGAACGAAGGAGATCTTGTAGGAAGCTGTGTGATATATTTGATCTTGATGTACTTTCCCTTCCAGGCTGGTGGAGGATAGTTCTCGATCTCAGGAAGCATCTCCTCGTTGAGCTTCGATGTGGATATCTTGCGCGAGTAATTCTCGTATACGTGCGCCGCAGCATCCAGTACATCCATAATCCTCTGTTTGTTGATTACTGAGGTGAAGATGATCGGAAGGTCAGTGAACGGTGCGAGACGCTCCTTGATAGCAAGGGTATATTCCTTCATCGTGTTGCTGTCCTTCTCGATGGTATCCCACTTGTTGACCACCACTACGCATCCCTTCTTGTTACGCTGGATGAGGTTGAAGATAGCCATATCCTGTGACTCGATTCCTGTCTGTGCATCTACCATAAGGATACATACGTCAGAGTGCTCGATGGCTCTGATGGATCTCATAACCGAGTAGAACTCAAGATCTTCGTGAACCTTGGCCTTCTTTCGCATACCGGCTGTGTCGACGAGCATAAACTCGTGACCGAATTTATTATAAAGTGTAGCGATAGAATCTCTTGTCGTTCCGGCGATCGGTGTCACGATATTCCTTTCCTTGCCCAGAAGGGCGTTGGTGAGGGATGACTTTCCGACATTCGGTTTTCCGACTATGGTGAAATGCGGCAGTTCAGGATGTTCGTCAGTATCGGGATCTTCTTCAGGAAGAACCTTTACGATGGCGTCAAGCAGATCTCCTGTGCCACCTCCGTTAGCTGCCGAGATACTGTAGACCTCTCCAAGTCCGAGTGAATAGAACTGGAACGCATCATACATCTTCTCTCCTGAGTCGATCTTGTTTACAGCGAGAATTACAGGTTTTCCGCATCTGCGCAGAATGTCTGCAATCTCCTCATCGTAGTCTGTGATGCCTGTGCCGGCCTCTACCATAAAAAGCACTACGTGTGCTTCTTCAATGGCAAGAACCACCTGCTTGCGGATTTCCTCTTCGAAGATGTCGTCAGAGTTCGAAGTGTATCCGCCGGTGTCGACTACAGAAAACTCTGTGCCGCACCATTCGCATCTTCCGTAGTGCCTGTCTCTGGTCACTCCGGCTGTTTCATCAACGATTGCCTGCCTCATTCCGACTAGGCGGTTAAAAAGTGTGGACTTTCCTACGTTAGGACGTCCGACGATTGCTAATAAGCTCATAATGAATCGGTTTAATTGTTAAAATCCCGCCTCTCGGCGATAATTGCTAATCCCTATCCGGGAACGTTTCTAATGACAAGTATTCCGCGAGCCACAGCTTCCACAGCCGCCTTCGTCGCAGGCGACCGGGTTGCCGTTCTCGTCTTTCTTGCCCCAAAGTTTTATTTCTTCCTCCTTGGCACATTTGATGCCTCTCTTGCGCATCTCCTTGTTGTTCTCGATCTCTGTCTCAGGAAACTTTCCGTCCTTCCTGAAGATGATGTTGAAGCAAAGACCGAAGACGCAAAGAGCTATGAGTATTACAGATGCGATCAGTATCTCCATTATTTCATCAATAAATTCCTAGTTGATGAAGCTTGAACTGATTTCTTCGTAATTGTATACCTTGCTGATAATGTCTGCAAACATTTCAGTCATAGAGAGGACTGTGATCTTGCTCTTGTTCTTCTCAGGATCAGTGCTCAATGGAATTGTGTCAGTTACAATCACTTCCTCGAGAGCAGACTCTGCGATTCTTTCATATGCCGGGCCTGAGAATACAGGGTGTGTCGCGCAGGCACGTACGCTGAGCGCTCCCATATCCTTAAGGACATTGGCCGCTTTGGCAAGTGTTCCCGCAGTGTCGATCATATCATCCACGATGACGATATTCTTTCCTGCTACATCTCCGATGGCTGTGATCGATGCCACGACATTTGCCTTTTCGCGTGATTTGTGACAGATGACCACAGGACACTCGAGGTATCTTGCATATGCATTGGCTCTCTTTGCACCACCCATATCAGGAGCAGCTATAGCGAGGTTCTCGATGTTGAGAGACTTCAGGTAAGGAAGGAATACTGCGCTGGCATAGATGTGATCTACAGGGAAATCAAAGAATCCCTGAATCTGATCTGCGTGAAGGTCACAAGTCATCACTCTGTCGCATCCAGCAGCGTGAAGCATATTGGCTACGAGCTTTGCACCGATCGACACTCTTGGTTTGTCCTTGCGGTCCTGTCTTGCCCATCCGTAGTACGGCATTACGGCAATGACCCTGTGTGCAGATGCTCTCTTGGCTGCATCAGCCATCAGGAGAAGCTCGAAAATGTTGTCTGTAGGTGGGAAGGTCGACTGAACGATGAATACGGTCGCACCTCTGACGCTTTCATTGAATGACGGCTGGAATTCTCCGTCACTGAAAGTGAGTACGTCGGATGCGCCGAGCTCAAGATTCAGGTGCTTGGCTACCTTCAATGCAAAATCCTTTGACGCCCTGCAGGCGAACAGCTTCATTTTATGTTCCTTAATCATCGTATTTGAGGGTTTTGGTTTACTTCAATGTTTCCAGTACCGAACCTATGTAGTTCAGGATTTCTTCGCGTCCCATACCTGTTTCCGACGAACTAATGAATGTCGGAGGAAGCTCTTCCCAGAATTCAAGTATCTGAGCCTTCATCTTCTCGATCTGTGCTTCCAGTGCCTTAGGGCCGCTCTTGTCGCCTTTTGTGAATATTATGGCGAACGGAATGTTGCTCTGTCCCAGTTCTGTGAGGAAGTCCATATCCACCTGTCCGATGTCGTGACGCGAATCGATCAGGACAAAGAGCATAACCATTTCCTGGGAAAGATTGATATAGTTACGGATGACCTGCTCGAGCTTTTGCTTGGCTGTGGCTGACATCTTGGCATATCCGTATCCCGGGAGATCGACAAGATACCACTCCCTGTTGATGAGGAAATGGTTCACCAGTCTTGTCTTTCCTGGTTTGCTGGATGTCATCGCAAGCTTCTTGTTGCGACAAAGCATATTGATCAGGGATGACTTGCCGACATTGGATCTTCCGATAAAAGCAAATTCAGGAAATTTCTGCTTAGGCTTCTCGGATATCCTCGTGCTGCTGCCTGAGAAAAGTGCTTCGTTGATCTTCATACTTCTTTCCGGTAACTGAATCAGTCGGCAAAGATATGAAAAATTGCGGAATCAGCAGGTTGAATCCATATTATTTTTCTATGAAAAAAATTAAATGGCTTCAGATGGTGCATATATCGGATTTTTTACTAAATTTGTTGCGGTTGAACAAAAATGTAATGGAAAAGGAATTTATTGACCTATTTGAGTTTCAGACACGTCTTAAACAGGGGATAGAATGTCTTTTTCCGACCCGTTTGTGGGTGAAGGCCGAAGTTAGCGCGGTAAAGGCGCGAAACGGAGGCCATTGTTATATAGAGCTGTCCCAAAGCGATGAAAAGGGCCTTGTTGCCAAGGCCAATGCCATAATCTGGGCTTCAAGATATCGTTTCATCGCCCCTTATTTCGAGTCTGTCACAGGTTCGCCTATCTCCGAGGGTATGATGATTCTCGTGGAGGTTCAGGCTAATTACAGCCAGCTCTATGGTTTTTCTCTGATTGTCAATGATATTGATCCGGAGTATTCGCTGGGAGTCAAGGAACTTGAAAGGCAGAGGACAATAGAACGTCTCGGCAAGGAAGGGCTTCTGGAACTGCAGAAGGGACTTTCTCTTCCGCTCCTGCCATATCGTCTGGCGGTGATTTCTGCCGAGGATGCGGCCGGATATCGTGATTTCACACGCCATATTGCTGAAAATCCCTATGGCTTCGAGGTGTGCCTGGATCTGTTTCCGGCCTTGATGCAGGGCGCAGATTGTCCGCAGTCGATAATATCGGCAATGGATGCAGTGCTGGAGAGTGCGGGTGATTATGATGCAGTCCTGATTCTGAGAGGAGGCGGAGCGAAGCTTGACCTGGCCTGCTATGATGATTACGGACTTGCTGCCGTCATTGCCCAGTATCCGCTGCCTGTGCTGACTGCCGTCGGTCACGATCAGGACTTCCACGTGTGTGATATGGTGGCTTATGAATATCTCAAGACCCCGACTGCCCTTGCGGACTTTATCCTTTCTATCTATGAGGATGAAGATGCAAGGCTTTCTTCTTTCCAGACACGTATGAGACTGGCTTTCGGGGGCAGGATTTCAGCTATGGAATCTGCTCTGGATGTACTGCGTTCCCGTGTCAGAGGAGGTTTTGCTCTGAAGGTGGCGGCAATGGAATCTGCATTGGCGGTGCTGCAGACCAGAATTTATGCTTCGGATCCGAGGAGGATACTTGAAAAGGGATATGCTCTGGCATTGGATGGCAGCGGTCGTGTGATTTCAGGAGCTTCAGGACGGAGAGCGGGCGACAAGGTGTCTGTGATGTTCAATGACGGAACATTGGATTGTTTAATAGAGAATGTGAGATGAAAGGGGAATTTGATTATGCGAAGGCCGTAGAGGAACTGGAGGCAATCGCTTCGAAGGTCGAGGATCCTCAGACGGGGATTGATGATATTGACAGATATATAAAGAGGTCGGAGGAACTGATCTCTGCCTGCCGTGCTTATCTGCGAGGCGCAAGGGAAAAACTGGATTTGATGAATAATTGATATTCTGATAGATAATATGAGTGTTAAAAAGACAATGATCTATGATCACGATGAATGGCTTGTTCCATACAAGGAGGCCATTGACAAGAGACACGATATGATCGCACGTACCAAGGAAAGGCTGTCTGTGGACGGTTCTCTCTCCAAGGCTATGAACAATCATATGTATTATGGTCTCCATCGTGACGGTAAAGGAAATTGGGTATTCCGCGAGTGGGCTCCCAATGCGACAAAGATATATCTGATAGGTGAGTTCAATAACTGGAAACGCACGGAAGCATATGCGTTGAGACCTTTAGGGGGCGGAAACTGGGAGATCGTTCTCCCGTCAATGTTTCTCGAGCACGGTACCCTTTACAAACTTTATATAGAGTGGAAGGGAGGTGGTGCCGAGAGACTTCCGGCTTATCTGACCCGCGCCGTACAGGATCCGATAACCAAGACCTTCTGTGCTCAGGTATGGGATCCTTTCGTGAAGTACGAGTGGCAGAACCCGTCTCCGGGCAGGAGATCTCATCCTCTTATCTATGAATGCCATATCGGAATGGCGGCTGAGGAGGAGAAGGTCGGTACTTTCGAAGAGTTCCGTCTGAATGTGCTTCCGAAGATCGCAGAACTGGGATATGACACCCTTCAGATAATGGCACTTCAGGAGCATCCGTACTATGGGTCGTTCGGCTATCAGGTGGCCAATTTCTATGCCCTCAGTTCCCGTTTCGGAACACCAGAGGAGTTCAAGGCGCTGGTGGACGATGCTCACGGACTGGGAATAGCTGTGGTTATGGATATCGTTCACTCTCATTCTGTGGACAACGAGGCGGAGGGACTGGGACTGTTCGATGGAACTGAAACCCTCTATTTCTATGACGGATGGCAGGGGCATCATCCTGCCTGGGGCTCGCGATGCTTCGACTACGGCAAGGACGAGACAAAATATTTCCTTCTTTCGAACTGCAAGTATTGGATGGAGGAGTATCATATAGACGGATTCCGCTTCGATGGAGTGACCAGTATGCTTTACTGGGATCACGGCTTGGAGAAGGCTTTCGTGGGCTATGAGAATTATTTCAATCAGGGCGTTGATGAAAATGCGGTGACATATCTTGCATTGGCCAATATGCTTATCCGCGAAGTGAATCCCGATGCGTTCACGATTGCCGAGGATGTCAGCGGTATGGCAGGTCTCGCAGCTCCGTTCGAGATGGGCGGCGTCGGCTTCGACTTCCGTATGAGTATGGGTGTGGCTGACAATTGGATCAACTGGATCAAGGAACTCTCTGACGATCACTGGAGTGTGGGAGAGATCTGGTGGCAGCTCACCAACAAGCGTGAGGATGAGAAGACTATCAGTTATGCTGAGTGCCACGATCAGGCAATGGTGGGAGACAAGACCATCGCTTTCCGCCTTATGGACGCCGAGATGTATACCTCTATGAACAAGGAATCCCAGTCTCCTGTAGTGGACAGAGGAATGGCTCTTCATAAGATGATACGTCTGGTGACAAT
>JAEIGA010009985.1_pt1 | contig 14384 bp, 13 predicted proteins | sample 9270691 | NCBI WGS metagenome assembly JAEIGA01 (sample SAMN17057246, study PRJNA624740) | gut metagenome | biome: biome; isolation source: fecal sample | host: Bos grunniens | place: China: Xizang | collected 2019 | reverse complement strand
TATAGGTTTCAAAGTGCTGGATGCTTTTGCAAAAGCGTCCGGCACTTCTTTTATTTCCGGCAGATATGGTTCTACCTGTACCGTGTCTGTAAGGGGTCATAAACTTATTCTCCTAAAACCTTCAACCTATATGAATCTCAGCGGAAAGGCTGTGAATTACTGGTTGCAGGCGGAGAAGATCAAACAGGAGAACCTCCTTGTTGTGCTTGATGATCTTGCAATTCCGTTCGGAACCCAGAGAATGCGCAAACAGGGTAGTGCAGGCGGGCACAACGGCCTTAAGAATATTGACGAATGCCTTGGCAACAATAACTATGCAAGACTGCGTGTAGGTATCAGCGACAACTTTGCCAAAGGACGTCAGGTAGATTATGTTCTTGGGAAATGGACCTCAGACGAGGAGAAGGAACTTCCGTTCATTGAGGACAAGGCCATTGAGGCAATAAAGGCTTTTGCTACACTTGGTGTGGACAGGGCAATGAATGTTGCAAATGCAAAACCGAAACCTGCACCGCAGCCAAAACCAGCTTCTGAACCAAAATCAGAGCAGAAGTTGTAATTGTCTTCTTCCCGACAGTTTTTACAGTCCAAGCAGTTTTTCTATATCCCTTCTTTCCTTTTTTGTAGGTCTTCCTGCGCCACGGTCGCGTTTTAGGAAGATAGTCTCATTTGGAGCATTGAGCTTGTCAAGCTCTTCCTGTGGAGTGATGTTGAGCGCATATTGAGGCACCAAGGCCGCTCCCTGACGTTTGTCTATAGGGGTAAGTACCTGGTACTGGTATCTGATGGCACCTTTGCGTACAGTAATTATATCCCCCTCTTTAACATTTCTGGAGGATTTGGCCTCGGAGCCGTTTACATAAACCTTGTTGGTCTTGCAGGCATCTGTCGCCTCGGAGCGGGTCTTGAATACCCTTATTGCCCAAAGGAATTTGTCTATTCTAACTTCCGGTGTCATCAGTTCCTCTTCATGAATCTCTGTGCAGGGTGCACATTCTCATTTTCCTCTTCAAATGCATCCATGCCGCAGTGTGAGTGCTGCTGCGGGTGGTTGCCGCAACCGCAGTCATGCGGGTGGTGATGGTGTTGTCCTCCACAACTGCAATCATGATGTTGGTGGTGATGTCCGCAACCGCAATTGCAGTCATGCTCATCGTCCTCTTCCTCCTCATCATCAAATGTCTCACCGTCGCAGCTGATTTCGCTTACAGAATCCTTGTAAGAACCGTGAGCTTCATCCTCCGGCTCGTCGTAGTTCAGGTAGGTGTCAGGCTCCTCGGCAAGCTGAGGCATTGTTATCTCAAGAAGCAGGGCAGTGCCGTTTACCGGTACAAGTGTGAAGTCATCCATTGAGGCTGGAACGAGGATTGTCTCCCCTTTGGAGATCATGTAGCTGGTATTGTCGTTCATCTTGAGGGCAGCCTCTCCCTCAATGCACATATATACTGTAAAGCTTCCATGCAATGAAGGGACAACTGAAACAGCCTTCTGAAGCTCCACTGTCTTTACAATGAAGTTTGATGTGTCCGCAATAGTGGTATTGCCTCCAACTTGGCTGAAGTAGAATTTTTCAGTATCAAACTTTGTGTAGTCAATTACATCAATCGCATCCTCAAGATCTATTCTTCGTGCAGTTGCAGGATTGTTCTCACGACCCCAGTCATAAAGTCTGTATGAGATGTCTGAGCTCTGTTGGATTTCAGCTATTACTACCTCGCCTTCTGCGGAGTGGATACATCCGGGCTGTATGTACAGGCAGTCTCCCTTTTTAGGCTTGATGCAGTTGAGCAGCTCCTTTACGGTGCCGTCCTTACATTTCTCGTAAAGCTCCACAGGGGTCACATCCTTGTTGAATCCTACATATAGTCTGGCATCTTCGGAGGCATCCATCACGTACCAAAGTTCAGCTTTGCCGTATGAGTTCTCCCTCTCAAATGCAATTTCATTGCCAGGATGTACCTGAACAGATATCTTGTCCTTAATATCAAGGATTTTTACAAGTACCGGGAAGTCTCCCTTGTACCAGTTGTATACACCTTCCCCTACAAGATCTCCAAGATAGATCTCCATAAGCTCATCCAGTGTGTTGCCGGCAAGGAAACCGTTCTGCACTACAGAACTTCCACCATACAAGCTCCAAAGCTCCCAGCTCTCTCCAATAGGTTTCCCTGCAAAATCCTCTTCAAAAGGTTTGCCCAATTTTTTTGCAAGGTAATCTCCTCCCCAAATCCTCTCTCTTGCGTCGGGAATAAATTTCAATGGATATAGTTTATTCATATGGTGTGACTGTTAATCTCTTGTTAAGGTATAGCAAAATTGCTGCCATTAAAACTGCAAATATAACAAAAACTATCCAGTAATAGCCAGGCATGTGCATATCAAGGAGGTATTTATATGTGCATCCAGCCGGAAGTTCCGGGTTGAGCAGTTGTATAAAATAGGCAGTGCCGTTATTTATGGCATGAATGAAGATGCAGGCGGTGAGTGAGCGGGTTTTCCAGTAGATCCATCCAAGGAAAAGACCTGCGGTAAAGGCCCCAATGGCTTGCCATGGGTTGAGGTGGATCACTGCAAAGAAGAATGAGCTCCACAGGATGGCCTGCAGTGGGGTGGTGTGCTTCAGGAGCCCCCTCTCAATTACCCCTCTTAACAGGAATTCTTCCAGTATTGGGGCGGCTACCACGGTGGTGGCAAAAGCCCATGCGGAGTTGTTGAGTATCTTTTCAAATATTTCCAACATGTAGTCCGGCATGGGGAAAATGCTGCTCAAAGGCTCGCTTACAAAGCCGAGCAACAGGATTGCTGCTGCATAAAGGGGATAATATACCAGTTTGCCTGGACTGAATCCTATGGGAGCGGTCTCTCCAATCTCCCTAACCCGGGGTGCGGAGAAATAAATGTACAGCAGTGCCGGTATGATTGGGAGGATATAGGATAGGAGAGGGTTTATCCCTGCCGGGTCAATCCCCAGAAATCCGCAAACTGCAGAGAGCAGTGTCCCTACCCCCAGTCCGCCAACCACTATCAGAAAAAAAACAATTACCCAGCATTGGTTGAGGCTGGGTAAATGGTTGAAAAGTCTTTTAAGCATATTCTTAGAATAGAGGAGACGGGTACAATCCCTCCTCAGTCATCTTTTTCAGTTTCTCCACTACAGAAGGCCTGTCTTCCTGGAAGGTTACGCCAAACCATTTGTCGGGAGTAGAAAGAACCTTTACTGAGCATCCTTTTTTCTCAATGGCCTCATTTACCACAAATGGGATGTAGAACTCTTTCTTAGGCTCAGTCTCATTCTTTTTGAGGAATTCCTTGAAGAGTTTCTCGGTGTGGGTGAAGATGTCGGGAGTAAAGCCCCACATGTTCATTGATGCATAGGCGTCTTCCGGAAGGTTTTTGCGGACACCGTCCATGCCGATACCCGAGATGATACCCTCCTGCTCAGAAATTTTGTGGTGCTCCTCAACAGTTGTGAGGTAGTTGTCTGCGTCAACGGTACAGATTCCCCTTGAAACCTCTCCGTTCTCAGAAAGGGTCTTGTTGAGGTTGAAGCCTACCATGCAGTATTTGCCTTTGTTCTCTGCGTTGTTGCTGAGGAACTCGCCCAATACTCTGAATGACTCCCTGCCGTAGAAGTCGTCTGCATTGATTACCGCTGCAGGCTCTTTTACAACCTCTGCTGCCATAAGCATTGCATGCGCTGTTCCCCAAGGCTTCTCGCGGCCCGGTTTAAGGGTAAACCCGTAAGGAAGTTTGTCAAGCTCCTGCTCTACAAACTCAACCTCAATAAAGCTGTTGTACTTGCTTGCAATCTTCTCCTCAAAATCGTGTCTGAAGTTTTTGCGGACAACAAATACCACTTTCCCAAATCCACCTTTTATAGCGTCATACACAGAATAATCCAATATTGTCTCACCATTTGGCCCAACTCCATCCATCTGCTTCAATCCGCCGTAGCGGCTACCCATACCTGCGGCCAAAATAATTAATGCCGGTTTCATATTTTTATGAATTTTTAAGTTAATTTTGCGCTAAATTAATAAAAATATGGCAAACAACGTTATCAGCTCCATAAAAAAGGCCCTGGGCGAGTCTAAAGTGTTCAGAATTGTCCGCAACAAGTATGTTGTGGTTACAGCTTTCTTTTTTATATGGGTGCTGTTCATTGATACCAACAATGTTTTTGTGTGGATGAATGACCTTATAACGGTTAAGCAGCAGGAGAGACAGAAGGAGCATTTCAGGGAGGCCATAAAGCAGACCGACGAAAAGCTCAAGGAGCTTACCTCCAATAAGGACAGTCTTGAGAAGTTTGCCAGGGAGCAATACCTTTTCCACCAGAAGGATGAAGAGGTTTTCATTGTTGTTCCCGACAAATAATCATTTTCTTCCCAAAAATCAGATATACTTCAGCAGATCTGTAAGGTTGCTCCCTTCATAGGTGGGGCCGCCGTCGCACTCCCTATTGTAGGGATTGAAATAGAACTGGTCTATCCCAAAAATCTGGGCCCCCTCAATGTCGTTGGGAAAATCATCACCAACCATAATGGCCTCATTTCTTGCGCGGGACGGATTATCTTTGTAATATTCACTGCCGCAGATGGCCTCCAGTGCCTTGCGGAAAATTACAGGTGAGGGTTTCATTATACCAACCTCCTCAGAAAGGATTACCGCATCTACATATTTGTGTATGCATGTGGTGTTCATTTTGCGGTATTGTACGCTCTTGAATCCGTTTGATATGATTGCTACCTTGCCTCCTTTTGCCTTTACGGCCTTGAGTACCACTTCTGTACCCGGAATGACTGAACTCTCCATAGCCATGAACTCCAGATATTTCTCACCAAATGCCATGGCAAAACTGAGCATCTGCTCCTGTGTATAGCTGTGGGCAGGTAGGGAACCTGCAGGAGCCTCATCCAATATATGCTGAAGGGTAAAGAGGAACCTGTTGCAGCGGAGTTCCTCCTTCTGGATTTCCCCCTTTTCATACTGCCTCCACAGTCCCTGGTTTATTACTTCATATTTCTGGAAGAACTCCTCCTTGTCCATCACCCCAAACAGTTCCCCAAGCTTCTGGGAATCAACCAGCTTAAAAAGGGCACTCTTGGCATTCTTGTCAAAATCCCACAATGTGCGGTCCAAATCAAAGAGAAAATATCTGTAGTTTTTCATCCGTGAAGAATCTATTTGCAATAATACCCAATCATTCTCTCAATTGCCCTCTGGCATACAGGACAGAAACCCTTTGCCTGGTTTGTCTTCATGCGGCAATCCATAACCGGACGGTAAATTCCTTTGGACATATATCCGCCACCTTCAAAAATGCCCATTGTGACGTTGTCTTTTTGGTCACTTAGCGGTGGGGTAGGGACTGGAGTGACGGCAGGAAGCATATCTTTCCACTTTGAATCAAAGTTTACAAGGGTTGTAAGGTTGGGCTCCCATGGTTCAATCTTAATGTTGTAGAACTCCTCGTAGGATGTGCTGGAATCGTAGTATTCGTCTCCAAGACCGGCAAAGCCATGGCCGAACTCGTGTACAAACACCTCTTCTGCCCAAGGACAGTTGCTGGCGCTGAGGCCGTAGAAGTTGTAGATGCCGCCACCTCCGTATTTCTCATTATTTACAATCACATAGAGGGCATCGTATGGAGCGGCAGTTGCAATCTGGCATATTGTCTTTTGGTTCTGGGCTGTAAGGTAGCGGTCTGAGCGGAAAGTGTAGAAGTTTGAATTGGCAACGGTCTTCTTCCATACCCCCTCGTGCGGGATATCTGTCCCGCTCTCCTCAGAGACAGATTCCACAAGCCATATATTGAAATTCTCCTTGTGCCTGTTGTAAGGGGCCATAGTAAAGAGATACTCTGTAAAGCGGCGGGCATCTGCACGGAACTTCTCCATCTCATCTGCAGTATACCCCTCAGCAATAAAGCAGAGATCAACTTTTGTGGCAGGATCCCCATTCTGCATCAGTGAAGATACTTTCCAACTGTTTGCCACCTCATGGCTTATAAGTTTGTCGGCAGGGTTAATCCCGACAGAGAAAATTTCACTGTACACACCCGTAGCCTTTACCCTTTCATATACCTTCAGTACAACCTCCCCCTTAGGATATGGGATGGTATACGAGCTGCAGAAAGCCTGTGGGGTTGTAACGGCATCAGCAGTGGTTCTCCACTCCTGAAACAGGGTATTGAAACCTTTGGACCAGATTGGTTCCCCCTGGGGTGTCTGTACTTCAAGACGGTATTCACCGTAGTTGAAGGTATCTATGAGGTTGGTCCTGGAACCGCTCCAGGCACACTCCTTCACCAAACCTTCAAGGAAGATTTTCTGATATGAGGCATCCCCGGCAAATGTGAGGTCTACGCGGAGTCTGTCGGGAGTAAAATATGTCTCATATTTGGGCTGCTGGGCAAATGTTACCATGCTCAGTAGTGCTGCTGTACAAAAAGTGATGAATTTTTTCATAATGTTGCCGTATAAAAGAAATGGCCCGGTGAAGGGCCACTCTTGTATTATTTTCCTACATAGTTCTGAGGGGTGATAACCAGAATCTCCTGTTTTACAGAGTCGCTCACATTCAGTTCTTTAACAAACTCCTGGATGCTCTCTTTGGTGATTCCTGCATTACCGCGTGTAAGTGCTTTAAGAGCCTCGTACGGATTAGGATAACCCTCACGGCGAAGTACTGTCTGGATACCCTCTGCCACTACAGCCCAGTTTGCCTCAAGGTCTTTGTCAAGGGCAGCCTCGTTAAGGATAAGCTTGCCAAGACCTTTCTTCAATGATCTTAGTGAGATGATTGAATGAGCCAACGGAACACCTACGTTTCTCAACACTGTAGAGTCTGTAAGGTCTCTCTGAAGTCTTGAAACTGGGAGTTTTGAAGCGAGGTGAGCATAAATGGCATTAGCTATACCAAAGTTGCCCTCTGCGTTCTCAAAGTCAATAGGATTCACCTTGTGAGGCATAGCAGAAGATCCAACCTCGCCCGCTTTAACTTTCTGGCGGAAGTACTCCATTGAGATGTATGTCCACATGTCCCTTGCAAGGTCAATAAGGATTGTATTGATTCTCTCAAGGTTGTGGAAAAGTGCTGCAAGATTGTCGTAGTGCTCAATCTGTGTGGTAGGGTATGAACGTTTAAGTCCAAGCTTGCCCTCTACAAATGATGCTGCAAACTTGTTCCAGTCAATGCCCGGATATGCAAAATTGTGTGCATTGAAGTTACCGGTAGCTCCACCGAATTTTGCAGAATAAGGAATTGTCTCCAAAAGTCTCAACTGCTCCTTTAGGCGGGCAACATAAACGTAGATCTCCTTGCCCAAGCGGGTTGGGGAAGCAGGCTGGCCGTGAGTGTGGGCAAGCATGGAAACATTCTCCCACTCTTTTGCAAAGCCCTCAAGAATCTCAAGAACCTCGTTCAAAGCTGGCATATATGCATCTCTGATACCCTCAAGAAGGCTTAGAGGAACTGAAGTGTTGTTGATATCCTGTGAAGTAAGTCCAAAGTGTACGAACTCACCGTATTTCTCAATGCCAAGCTTCTTGAACTCATCTTTAATAAAGTACTCAACAGCTTTTACATCATGGTTGGTAACTTTCTCAATATCCTTAACCTTCTGAGCATCCTCAGTAGAAAAATTGTTGTAGATATCTCTCAACGCAGCAAATTTCTCTGCAGGGAAACTCTTGAGCTGCTCCAAAGGAAGCTCACAAAGGGCAATGAAATACTCAATCTCAACCCTTACTCTATATTTGATAAGTGCGTACTCAGAAAAGTACAGGCTCAAATCTTCAACTTGTTTGCGGTATCTGCCGTCAATTGGCGACACTGCCATTAGTGCATTATTTGACATAGTGTGTTAAATGAAAAAATTTGGGTGTAAAGATAATCAAAAATGCAACAAAAACACTACTCATATGTTAGGTATTGGTAAATGTTCAACAAAATATAGTCATGAATAAAAAAGTATTGTTTATGGGACTCATAGCAGCAATCAGCATGGCGGTGCCGGCTGGAGCATGTACAGGAATTGCCCTAACTGCAAAAGATGGAAGCTACATTCAGGCAAGAACCATCGAGTGGGCAAAAGGATACCTTGAGAGCGGGTATACCATCATCCCAAGGGGAGAGCAGCTGTTTTCATATACTCCCGACGGCGGTAAAGGCCTTCACTTCACCGCAAAATACGGAGTTGTAGGATTGACAGTAGCCGACAAAAACTTCATTGCCGAAGGGATAAATGAGGCAGGCCTCTCTTGCGGCCTCTTCTTCTTCCCCGAGTACGGTTCATACCAGAACTTTGATCCTGCCAAACGCGACATAACCGTAGCCGACATGCAGCTCAACCAATGGATACTCACCCAGTTCTCATCAATAGACGAGGTGAAGCACGAACTCCTTAACGGCAAGACCTTGGTAACCGGTCTTGTTGGCAATGCTGTAATACACTGGAGAATAGGAGAGCCTAACGGCAGGCAGGTGGTGCTTGAAATTGTAGACGGTGTTCCTCATTTTTATGAGAACCCGGTAGGAGTAATCACCAACGCCCCAGGCTTTGAGTGGCACCTTACCAATTTGAGCAACTACGTGAACCTTAACGGTGGCACAGCCCAGGCTCATAAAATGGGCGACTTTACAGTGAACCCAATTGGAAGCGGCTCAGGACTGTTGGGAATCCCGGGTGATGCAACCCCTCCTTCACGTTTCATCAGGGCAGCATTTATCCGCAACACTGCACCGCAGCTTGCAGACGCCCCTTCCACAGTTTTCCAGACCTTCCACCTGTTGAACTTCTTTGACGTTCCGTTGGGCTTTGAAATCAATGCCGGTACCCAGTTCCCGGATATCCCAAGCGCAACCCAGTGGACCAGCTCAATAGACCTCACCCACAGGAAAGTGTACTACCACACAGCCTACAACGTGAACATCCGTTGCATAGACCTTGGCGCCATAGACTTTGGCAAAGTGAAATACCAGTGGCATCCATTGGATTCCAGCCAGGTACAGCCGGTAGAAATGGTGCAGGTGAAATAAGGAGAATTCTGTTGGTGAATTTTGCCGGTGAATTGAATTTTGCCGGTGAATTTTGCCGGGAGTTCCGGCCGGGCATTTCAAGCGGAAAAAGGTGACTTTTTCCGCTTATTTTTTGCTACAGAGTAATTACAGGCGGAAAATGGGGTGTTTTTCCGCTCGTTTTCCGTTTAATAGACATTCCGGGCGGTTTTTTGGCCTATTTCCCGCTCCTTTTTGCAGGTGGTCACATTCTGAGCGGGATTGTGTGTGATTTTCCGCCTGTATTTCGTTCAACAGACATTCCGGGCGGTTTTTGAGCCTATTTCCCGCGCCTTTTCGCTAGCGGTCACATTCTGAGCGGGATTGTGTGTGATTTTCCGCCCGTTTCCTATTCAACAGACATTCCGGGCGGTTTTTTGGCCTATTTCCCGCGCCTTTTCGCTAGCGGTCACATTCTGAGCGGGATTGTGTGTGATTTTCCGCTCGTTTTAGGATGGTATAAAAAACAAAACCCTAAGGTTTGACGAGCAGGGACCTCAGGGGATTACTTTGCAAAGTAAAAGTATTTTTGGTTAATTTGCAAATAGAATATCAAATTTATTTACAATGAATTATAGTGATTATGAAAGGGCCTTTTCTGCTGTGCGTCTGGCAAAGTACAGGGCAGCGTGTGGCGACGATTATGATCAGGCTATAAATCTTTATAGATACAACATTGGGCTTTGTCAAAAGTTCTATGCTCTGCTCAATATTTTTGAGGTGGCATTGCGTAATGCTGTTGACAGGCATTATAGAGTGCATTTGCAGGAGGAGAACTGGATACTCAGAGAATTGGCTCCTGGAGGAGTGCTTGGAGAGTATACTCAGAAGCATCAGGTGGAGAATATTATTGAGGGACTCCACAAACAGGGTAAGTATTCGCAGGACAGGCTAGTATCTTCAGTGTCGTTAGGTGTATGGATTTACTTGTTTACCAAGGTACCTTTCTATAGAGGTGGGCAGAATCTACTTAGGGTGTTTCCTCAGAGGACTCCCGGATTGGGACAGAAAGCTATTTATAAGGAATTACTTCAGATAAAGGATTTCAGAAACAAGGTTGCCCATCATGAAGGAATATGCTTTGACAGGGAGGGTAATAAAGATATAGGCTTTGCCAGATACCATTATGGTCTTATTTTAAAATACTTGAAATTCCTTGGCTTTGAAACTGAAGAGTTTTTGCAGGATTTTGATGTGTCTCCATATTTCCTTTTCAGGGAAATTGATGAAATTTGAGTTGTAATATATATACTGGTCCTATGTTGGATTTTTTTAAATATAAAAACTTAGCAATTGCCAATATCCCATGCCGTACCGTATGTTTGTGCGATGTGGAGAAGTTTGTGTGGAAGAGATCTTTTAGAAGGATAGGGTACAAATAATTTTAGTATATTAGCAAAAACATTATCTGGCTATGACTAATTCTCCAAAAGTATATATTCTGGTAAGGACCAAGCATCTCTTCTTTGATTATAAATTTCGTAGGCGTCATTATAGATATTTTAAAGAATGCCTGAAATCTGCGCTATGTCAGGATTATTCAGATATCTCCATATTGATTCTGCAGGATACCCTATTTGTGAGCCGTGCAGGTGTGTATAGTGCATCAATGCCGGATGTATGTGCTGAAATATTGGAAGAATGGCAGTATCTTCCATCTTCTGCAGATAAAATAAGAGACATTTATTTTTATAGGGCCAACTGTGGTGGACCAGCACTAGCCATATATTATTTGAGAAAGCAACTTCAATCATTATTCCCTAAGGATAGGGATATTGTGCTGATGCTTGATGATGATGACTTTTTCTTAAGGGAGAATGTTGTGTCTGATATAGTAAGTAAAATGTCAGAGGAAAGGATCAATCCAAATACAAATATAAATGAAAAGGTCAATATGTGTATTTTGCCGTATGAGGTTGCAGGCAAGAACTCACTGGACATTACAAATGGGGCCGGAACAATCCATAGGAAACTCGTTATTGAACCATTGGCTGATGAAAAAGATGTTGCTCAATTAGCTTTTGCTGAAAGTATGGGGTGGACAAAGGCATACACATATGATATGGTATGCAGATATTTGGATGATTTGCAGGTGCATTTTGCATATGACGAATCTAAACTGGTTGGTTTTTACAGGAAAAATAATGCATATGAGGACTTCCCGGATATTATCAATATATGCAGAAAAGAAGCAGTTTTGACAGCATGCCAGAACGCAACTCATGTTTATCGTAAAATACCTTCATCAGTAACAGCACGCCCAAAATTGAAAGATTTCAGACAGAAAAGGACTGCATATCTTTCCTTGCTGTTGAGTTTGTCTCAGATAGCTTCATTAACGGATAAAGGTAAAGAGCATATTGCGAGATACGTGATTGTAAAATTGGTCTTGATTGAAAATATCATGGCCAAGTTTAGGATAGATGGGTATAACTTTAAATTATTTCGCATTTGTACATCAAAAGGCGATTTCTATAATTTATTAATTGATCGTCTGAAAAAAGATGGACTACTTGATTATCTGGCACAATTGCTTATGAATGTAGAAATATATAAGAAAGAGGTAGATGGAGCAATTAATCCGGAGAGAGTGATAAAGATGGCGGGAAAGGCTGAAGTGGATGAAGGCAATATAGATATACAGCAGTGTATTCGTGAAGAAGTAGCTCTTGGCAGCAAATCTGCAGATGAGCTTAAAATAAAGTTAAGGTGGACAATAGCTATAGCTGTTCTAATCTTTCTAACAATAACAGCATTGCTGATATTGATATACATATATGTGTTTGATGAGAATAAGGATAATATAAATTTTCTGTCTATAGTTTGGGCGGTTTTGTCTGTAATGATCACGTACATATCCCAAAAGTATGTAGATTATTTAAAGAAGATAGAAGACGATGAAAAAACTAAGACAGTGTATAAAAGTGAACTGGAAGATCTGATACGTCATCTGATAGCCAGTCTTAACGTACTACATAAAATAGATAAGGAAATGGTTTATGATAAGAAACCGGCGGCAATTCATTTTAAGAACCTTAAAATTCCAGCTAACTCAATACTTCTTTCAAATGAGCCGATAAATAACATGATGCTTGATGATCTTAATACTATCTCAAGAGTTAAAGTGAATATACGTAATATCAACAATTCTGCTGACTTTCTGAATAGTATGGTTGAATCTAGGAAATATACTTCCGCACAGATTAAAAAGGCGCTCTCATGGGAAATAACCAGGTATTATGGATATATCATCAATATGAAATATGTAGTAAATGATCCTTCGTTCAGATTCCCTAAAAATAAAGAAGATTTGGACAGATATGTAAATATAAAAAATGTATTGGCAGATATTGCCAAGGAAATTAAAATATCTGGAGATCCTAATCCAATAGCAGTTGTAACTGATCGATATGAAGCTTATAAGCAAGATAGGGAAGAAGAAAGGAAAGTGGTGATGTTTTAGGAAAAAGAGATATATTATTAAATAATAGATTGTTAATAACTAAAAATTATAATTATGAGCGAGACAAATCATAAAGAGATAATTAAGGATAAAGATAAGGCATGCACATGGTATAAATGGACGTTAGTAGGTTATGTTGTTATTATTTGTAGTTGTGTTGGTGCTGGTGTATTTTTAATATCTAAAGAAATATTAGAGCCATTATATGTAATTTTAGCTGCGATGATGTTAGTAATTACAGCTTTATCAGTAGTAGGTCGTTGTAAAATGGATTATGAAACGAAGTGGAATTTGTATGTCAGAACTGTGCTACGTGATAATAAAACAGAAAAAAAGGAAGAAGAAAAAAAGGAAGAAGAAAAAAAGGAAGAAGAAAAAAAGGAAAAATAAAATGCCGTAGCTATGAAAATGCTGGATTTAATGTTTGACTCTTTCTACAAACATGAACCAGCAAGTACAAACTTGAGTATGATATAAAGAAAACAGACAAGCCGTTGAAGTATTCAAGGCCTGTCTGTCTATAGATGATTTCAGGGGGTTGGTGATTATTTTATCAGCCCCTCAATAATTCCTGGTATTTCGTAGTTCTTAATGATTCCGGCAAATTTCTCTGCACCTGCGCCGTAGGCGAAGATTGGAACTACTGTGCCGGTGTGGCCTTTGGTGCTGAAGGTCATGTGTAATGGAACCTGCTCGCCAACTGGGTGGCCTTTATAGCCTACAGCGGTGCCGCCGGTCTCGTGGTCTGCGGTTACTACAAGAAGGGTTTCAGGGTGTTTGTTCACATAGTCTACAAGGATCTTCAGGGTTGTGTCAAACTCCTTCATCTCCTCAACCATTCCCTCTGAATCGTTGTTGTGGCCGTAGCCGTCTATGATGGCACTCTCTATCATAAGGAAGAACCCCTGGGGAGCATTTTTGAAAGCTGCTCAAGGGCTTTTGTGCACGCCTTCCCAAGATACTCTACAGGCTCTGAGAACCTTACAGTATCAAGATTTCCACCCTCTGCGGCAAGTTTGGCTGCAGTGCCCTTTAGGACGTCGTCTTAATGGGCACTTTTGTGTTAAGAGGAAATGTATTAAATTTGTTAGGACTATTATCACCAATTAACCAACCTTTAATTATTTACCCATTATGATTCCATCTGTATCAGAACCTGCAAACCGTATACAAAGAGAAATAAAGGAAATGATTTCTCGACTGACAAAACCGGGCATTTCTTGCCAATCAGGTGTGATATATAAAATTCTGGAAGACTTTTTCCCGTTCATGTCGGATGAGGATATGTATTTTGTTGATAAGACCCTTAAAATGCAGGGAGGGGAAGCTGTGCATGGCGGAAATTTGCTGGTAAATGGCATAAGAATGTGTACTGTTGATGCCAAGTGGTATGATCAGCACCAGGATTTGGGAGATGTTTCGTATACAAAGAGCAGGGCAATGCAGTTCTCTGAATGGGATAATTCATATAAAGGGGAGTCATTGGTGGTTGCTGCAATAAAATTCATGAACCCCAATTATAATGAGGATGGAGATGTTCCTCAAACAACTGTGGGGTTTAGTGTTGCATGTTGTGTAAATGACGGGCAGCTGCAATGCAGAAAGGAGTTCAGTGTTGTAATGGGCGGTGATGAGTATTCAAAGGTTGTGTATGTTCCGTTGGATAATATACGGAATATTGAAGGATTGGAGTATGGTGTTGCTGATTTTAAGATAATGCTGTACGAGGATGGCATTGAAGAATCAGTAGGGTGTGGCAACTTCAAGTTTGTAAATGCGCCCATGGAGATAGCTCCCGCTTCCAATATTATTGAAGCTCCTTACAGCATAGATGGAAAGCAGAGTTCCATTTCTATGAGGG
>JAEIGA010009984.1_pt1 | contig 14385 bp, 11 predicted proteins | sample 9270691 | NCBI WGS metagenome assembly JAEIGA01 (sample SAMN17057246, study PRJNA624740) | gut metagenome | biome: biome; isolation source: fecal sample | host: Bos grunniens | place: China: Xizang | collected 2019 | reverse complement strand
ATATTGTTTACATATGAGTGGATATTCTCTCTGAAACCGTTATTGTATTGCATAGCGATCTCGATAGGAATACCACCTCTGTCTGTTTCAAGATAGATAGGAGATTCGGTCAATTTCTCGTTTGAACCGTCAAGATAGGTAACAAACTCCATCAGACCTTTCTCTGAGTAGTACTCTTCGAATTTCTCTACCGGAGCTTGAGCACCTTCAGCAGAATTCTCATCAGTAGCCTCCATCATATATGAACGGGTGTCTCTCAAAGTTAGTTTGACACCTTTGTTCAGGTAAGCCAACTCTCTTAGTCTGGCAGACAACACTGAATAGCTGTATTCTGTGGTAGTGGTAAAGATCTCTCCATCAGGTTTGAAGGTGATAATGGTACCTGTCTTGTCAGACTCACCTACAACATGCACTGGTGCATTAGGAACACCTCTTGAGAACTCTTGTACGAATATTTTGCCCTCTCTGTGAATCTCAGCTTTCAAGTAGGTGGATAGTGCATTCACGCAGGATACACCCACACCGTGAAGACCACCTGACACCTTATAGCTGTCCTTGCTGAATTTACCACCGGCGTGAAGAACGGTCAGTACCACCTCCAAGGCAGATCTTCCCTCCTTCTCGTGCATACCTGTAGGGATACCACGACCATCGTCGGCTACAGTGATGGAGTTATCTGGATTTATTGTTACATTGATGACTTTACAATAGCCTGCAAGTGCTTCGTCGATAGAGTTGTCCACCACCTCATATACCAAGTGGTGCAAACCTCTTGCGCCAATGTCTCCGATATACATCGATGGGCGCTTTCTTACAGCTTCAAGACCTTCTAAGACCTGGATACTGTCAGCAGAATATTGGCTCTCTGCTGCTCTGTTTTCATTCTCAATCATCTTCTATTATCTCGTTATTTACAAACAACAAAGATAATAAAAAATCACAATTTAATAAACAATCCAAGGCCAAAATTTAGCCCCGGTTCGACATAATCCTGTATTAGAAATATCTTATTGTTGAGAAGGTTTTTACCTTGTGCAAAAATCGACACTTTGGAGTTTACCGCATAGGTAAATTTGGCAGTCAAATCGACAAAACCGTCATATGAAACCCCTTTTCCCTCCACTGCACTGTAGTATTTTGCCCCCACCTCTGCGAAGATTCTCCCCATATAGTTATACTTGAAATTGCCGTCTACTGTAAGATTGGGGACCATATAGATCAGTGCATCACCAAATGCCCTGTACTGACCTTTCACATTGATATCCAGAGACTGGGTTTTGACCATCAGCCCGGCAGATGCATTCCACTCATTCACATCCTCTGACACAAACGATCTCTGAAGATTATCCACCCCGTAAAACGAGATGAATTGTTTGTGCATTACATATCCGCCCTCCACATTATAGCCAAACACATCACCCACTACACCAGAGAGTCCGAACACACCCCTGAATGGGATATATGAGCTCTCCACCTCATCCACGTCTATCCATGGATTCATATTCAGCATATCACGTACACTGTACATTCTGTTCTCTCCATCCACCTTCAGTTTCAGCCACAAAGCCTTTTTAACTGCCTCAAATGTAAACAGCACTTTAGGGTATATCCTGAAGGTGCTTATATTCTGAGCTTTTGAATAGTCACCACCCATAGAGAGACCTGCCTGAAGATTGATTCTGGGCAAGGTAAGCATATACTGTGGTGTCACCTCGTAAACTCCGCGGTTCTCGGATACTGCATCCGGCCCCACGTTCTGATTATGGAGCATTGTAGAGTATATGCTGTGGGTCACTTTTCCACCCACATTCAGTCTGTGATTCCCTTTAATCCTGAAACCGAGGTTCAGATCACCCTCTACCAGACTCTCCTGAGACGATTTCTGACAAGCTGTGTAAGTATACGCCGCATTGAAATCGTAATAGAATGCATTCTTGTCAGGATTCAATGATCTCAGCATAAAGTTACCACCCGCCATTTGTGTATTCTGAGCCCCGTAATTGTAGTTTTGGGTCTTATTGAAGAAACGGTAGTCATATTTATAGAAACCGTCTACCTTAAACTCCCCTTTTGACCAGTTGTATCCATAACTAAGACCACCTTTGGAGTTGCTTCTGTTCACAGGAGATCCCACGATAGTATCTTTATTACCCCAGAATGAGCTGTGGTTTCCATAAATTACCAACGAATTACCGCGTCCGAGCCTTGGCTGGATATAGAGATCCCCCTCAGGCATCAGAGGATATGAGAGTGCCGCCTTCAAGAACAGCACCGGATACTGCGCCTCACCCTTTTTCTGCAACTTCACGCCCTCCACAGGGGAAAACTCGTACAGATCCTTGTATGGACGGTCGAAGACAGAGTAGTCAAAATTAAGGTTCAATTTGGTCAGTGTATCTGAATATGATTTGTTGAGTTCAGACTTCTGCACCCCCATCAGTTTTCCCTCAAAATCCTTCTCGATAGTCACAGTAGATTTGAAGTTCTCCTGTCCCAGTGCCACATAACTGCCACAAAGGACGCACAACAGACCGATCAGTATATGTTTCTTACTCATTGTTTCCTATTTTAGATAGTCTAATTTCCACTTGTTCAAGCACATCGTCGTGCTCTTTTTCTGGGGTATACCCCTCTTTTATACTCTCAAATGTAGCTTTTGCCTGCTCCCAATCTTCCCTCTCTGCGAAAGAGTCACCCAAGACGATAAAGCTCTTTGCAAGCCAGTACATCTGAGGTGAGCCCGCATCCGAAAATGCATACACAAGAGTCTCCACTTTATCGAAATCACCCTCTTCATATGCATTGAGCACCAATTGGTATGCACTCTCAGCACCTTCTGCAGAGACATACTCCCTGGAGAGTTTTTCGAACAATGGGATAGCGCTCTCCCTTTGACCCAGCGACAGGTAAGATTTCGCCTTCTTATAGCTCATCTCCCTCTCAATATCGCTGTTCATCAGCCCGGAAGCCGCCACTGCATTCGCTGCCGCAATGCACTTCTCATAGCTCTTCATACCGTAGTATGCCCTCATCTTGCCGAGTAGAGCTTCAAACTTATTGTTCTCAAACTTCGCAATGGTCTCCAGACTCTCAAATGCGTATGCCGCCTTGTCGTAAATCTCGAGATCAAGCTCTATTTTGCCGTAGTAAAGTGTCGCAAGCTCCACAAATGCACCCTCTCCTGTACTCATCACCTTCAAATATGCGTCTGCCGCAAATTCGGGCTTGCCGGTCTTATTGTATGACTCTGCGAGATAGAAATATGCCTGAGGAGTTTTGCCCCCTTGAGGATATTTTTCGATAAATGAGGACAATGAGGACAATGCCTCCATATACTTGCCTGCCAGAAAGAGCTGCTCTGCCGAATTGAAGAGCATCTGCTCCCTCTCATCCGCACTCTTCACCGAAGACATTCCCACTTTCTCCAAATAAGCGAGATACTCTTCCGGTTTGTTCAGCAGCTGATATACACTCTCGATACCAGCCAGAGCACTCTGAACATCACCCGACAGCGGATATTTCTCCACAAGTGTCATAAAATAGCCCAATGCCTGATCGTGCTTTGAAAGGTTCGAATGGATCATACCTAGCTCCAATAGGGATTTGGTGTAGTATGTACTGTCCCTTTTGTCCTGAAGAAGGGTATTGAAACACTCTATTGCATCATTGTACTGCTCCTCCTGAACATATGTCCTTCCGAGCTCGTACATTGTCTTATGGTAGAATTCCGAATTGGGCTTGTCGTTGATGATTGTCCCCAACATGGAGATTTTCTTTTGCGGCTGCGATATCAGTCCAAACGACATTGCTCCCATATATGTGGCATAAATGTCATCCCTGCTGAATGTTTTCAAAGAGACCTCCTCATATATCTCGGAAGCCCTCTCGTAGTCCTTCGCCATAAAATAGCAGTCTGCCACCCTTGTCCTTACCTCCAATGTCTTGTTTCTCAAAGATGGGGCCAATGCGAGATACTTGTCAAACCACTCCTTGGCAAGCTGATACTGCTCCATATTGAAGTAAGAATAGCCGATATTGAAGAGTGCCATAGGATACTCCTTCGATGCTGCAAAGCCCTTGTTCTCCACCAATGGTTTTGTGATGGAGATGGTCTTGTCGAACTCATTCATCTTGTAGTGGGCCTCACCTAGCCAGAATTTGGCCAACATGGCGAGGGAATTGTTGTAGCTGCTGTTCTGGATCGAGATATTGAAATAATCCACAGAGGCTCTGTAAGAATTCATATCAAGCAGCTGCATCGCTCTGAAGAATGAGGCTTTCTGCAGGTTGAGAACCATAGGTGGGGTAAGGCTGCTGATCTTTCCTAGCACCTCCACCGCCTCTTTGAAGTTCTTGTTCTGAAGATAAGATGTGGCTATATAGCTGTTGATCTCATCACCCTTCCTGGACGATGGGTATTTTTTCATATAGTCACTGAACGGAGTGATATTTGAGTTCAAGTCAAATGCAAGCTTGGCATAAAGGAAGTATGCCTCCTCCTGCACTGTAGGGTCATAATTAAGCTCTGCTGCCTCCTTGAATGCACCCAAAGCATTGAGCTTGTTCTTTATCTCAAGATAGCAGTTACCCAAATAGAGATATCCGTATTGCGATAGCGAATCCTTCTGCTCAGTCACTTTAGAGAAGGCATCGATCGCTGCATAATACGACTCAAGTGAGTATGACACCACACCTGCATAGAAATTGTCTTTTCTTGAGAGGTGGTCACTCTGGCTCGAGTACATCTCAAGGTACTTCTTAGCCTCTTTTGGCTGCTCCAATTCGTAGTAAGACTGCGACAAGATCCTAACACTCTTAAGCTTGAGGTCTCCATCCAGTTTTTCATACACCCCTTCTCCATACCTGATGGCCTCCTTGTAGTCCTTCATCATAAAGTATGACTCTGAGATGTAGTATTTGGCCATATTGGAGTACTCGTGATTGTCCTCAAGTGTCTTGAATAGCTTGATAGCCCCTGAGAAATCCTGCTTTATGTAGTGCAGATAACCCAAATGGTATGAAGAGATCCCTTTGTAAGGTGTATTGCCCAGCGCAAGAATCTGCTGATACCCTACGACAGCCTCATCCACACTGCCTACCCTCATATTGCAGTAGGCTCTGTTGAACATATATTGAAGTCTGTCGGAGTTGCTCAGATAGTGGTTGTCCACACTCTTCATAATAGCCATCGAACGGCTGTAATTCTCAGCCTCGAAATAGTACACAGAGTGATAAAACTTGATCACAGAGAGCTGTGGCGCGTGTGGATATTTTGCCTCATACTCACTTACCAGGCCATCCACATCGTTCTGCTTCAAAAGGATCCCCGAAAATACGGAGTAGGCCTCCACCTCCATCTTAAGATAATCGGGGATAACACCCTCATACTTTCTCAAAATTTCGACCGCCTCACTCTGTACAGAGAGATACATATCATTCTCGTACAGTTCCTTTAGTCTCTTTATGTCACCCTCCATATATGCAGTGGCTTTCCCTTGTCCGAAAAGGGGCAGCGACAGGAGGATTATATATAATATGACCGATATCTTTTTAATCATCTTCATTTCCTTTTATAGCGTACAATAACTCGCAAAAATAATAATTAAATGCCATTTTTTTCTATTTTTGCACTATGGAAAACACAAAAACCGACAACACCCCCAATATCATAGAATTCAAAGGGGTAGATATAGTAAACGGATCCAATCTGGTCCTTCAAAATGTCTCTTTCTCCATTCAGGAAGGGGAGTTTGTCTATCTGCTTGGAAAAGTGGGTAGCGGCAAGACCTCCATCATCCATTCACTTATCGGGGAGATCCCCATCAGGAAGGGTGAAGCTTCCATCTGCGGATTCAATCTCCGCAAGCTCAAAAAGAGACAGATACCATATCTCCGCAGAAACATCGGCGTCGTTTTCCAGGATTTCCAGCTCCTTATGGACCGCAGCGTATACTCAAACCTTGAGTTCGTCTTAAAGGCAACCGGGTGGAGCGACAAGAAGCAGATCGAGTCCAAAATCAACGGTGTACTTTCAGACGTAGGGATGCTCTACAAAGCGCACAAGATGCCTCACCAGCTCTCCGGCGGCGAGCAGCAGCGTGTGGCTATCGCGAGGGCGCTACTCAATAACCCCAAGGTGATCCTTGCAGATGAGCCTACCGGCAATCTGGACCAGGAGACCACCTTCGGCATCATGGAGCTCCTCCTCTCGATCAACAGAAACCAGAAACCTGCTGTGATCCTCATCACACACAACAAGGAGGTCCACACCAAATACCCTGCCCGCACACTTATGTGCGACAACATGCAGTGTTCAGAGTACGATGACGCCATCGAAATAGACTTTTCAGACCTCGGGTAATGACTAAAAAAGAGAGATACAGCGCCATTATAGAGTGGTTCAGCACCAATGTTCCCAAGGCGGAATCGGAGCTTGACTACCGCAACCCATACGAACTTCTGGTCGCAGTAATCCTCTCTGCCCAATGCACAGACAAGCGGGTCAACATCGTTACCCCCAAGCTCTTCGAGCAATACCCCACCCCTGAATCACTCTCAGCGGCCACATTTGACGAAGTCTACGAACTTATAAAATCGATTTCCTACCCCAACAACAAAGCCAAGCACCTCATCGGCATGGCCAGGATGCTGGTGGAGAACTTTGGGAGCGTCGTCCCATCGGACATTGACGCACTCCAAACCCTCCCGGGGGTCGGACGCAAGACTGCAAATGTGATAGCTTCCATAGTCTATGACAAACCGGTAATCGCAGTAGATACACACGTATTCAGAATTTCGCGCAGACTGGGTCTTTCAAATGGGGATACAGTGGAAAAGGTGGAAGCTGAACTCACAAAAAATATTCCCGAGCACCTCCGTGCAATATCACACCACTGGCTTATTCTCCACGGAAGATACATCTGCGTGGCCAGAAAGCCCAAATGCGGGGAGTGCGGACTGGCACCGTGGTGCAAGAGTTACCCTCTGGGGTGATGACTCAAAATCTCCTTCTCCCATTTCTGAGTATCAATGTGGGTATAAATCTCTGTTGTAAGGATGCTTTCGTGTCCCAACATCTGTTGTACTACCCTCAAATCTGCCCCATTCTCCACCAGATGCGATGCAAACGAGTGTCTGAAAGTGTGGGGAGAGATATTCTTGGTCACACCGGCCTTCGCTGCGTGGGTTTTGACAATATTGAACACCATCACACGTGAGAGCTTCTTCCCATTTTTATTCAGGAAAAGGATATCCCCCTTCGCGAACTGCCTGCTGGTCTGCTTGAGATAGTGGAGAATAGCCTCTTTGGCTGGCTCCCCAATAGGGATCAGCCTCTGCTTGTTCCCCTTCCCTGTCACCCTCACAAAGGAATCCTCCATAAAAAGATCTGATATCCTCATCTCCACAAGCTCACTCACCCTCATCCCACAAGAGTACAATGTCTCAAGTATCGCTTTGTTCCTGTGGCCCAGCGGATCGGAAAGATCGACAGATGCAATAATCCTCTCCACCTCGTCCAGAGAGAGGACCACCGGTATATATCTCGATATCTTTGGGGTACCTATCCTCTCCGCAGGGTTATCCTTGATATGCCCCTCCAGCTCCATGAACTTATAGAAAGTCCTTATGGCACTCACCATTCTGGCCTGGGACCTTTTGGATATCCCCTGATCCTGCAGAGACTCCAGAAACTGCGACAGATCATCCAAATGGCCGTCACACTCATCCCACATAGGACGAAGCTTCTGAAGATCGGATATGTATGATTTGATGGTGTTCTCCGACATAGACCTCTCGAGTCGGAGGTATGAACGAAAGTCAGAGATGATGTGATCCCAATTCATTCATAAAGAAATTTGTAGCCCCAACAGGACTCGAACCTGTATTTAAAGTTTAGGAAACTTTCGTTCTATCCCTTGAACTATAGGGCCGTTTCGCAAAATCGCGACAAAGATAATTAAAATTAATTTTGGAGCAAAGATGTTTCGAACTTCTTCACAAGATCGTTCACATGAGCTCTGTAAGTCTCCAGAATCATATATGAAATAGCCTTTGCAGATGAGGCTCCGTGACCTATAGTCACAGGGGCAGAAGTACCCAATACTGTTGTCCCCCCATACACCTCATAATTAAGCTTCTCCATATAATCATTCCTGACACCCATTGTCAAATATATATCATACATCGCCTCAATCTGCTTCAGACACACATTTCCGGAAAAGCCATCTGTCACCAGCACGTCTGCAATACCACCTTTGTATATATCCTTCGCCTCCACATTCCCCACAAAATTGACATTTGGTGCCATCGACAGAAGTTCGTGCGCCTCCTTATGGGAGAGAGATCCCTTATCGGGCTCCTCACCTATATTGAGGAGTGCTACCCTCGGATTCTCCAGCCCCATCATTGCCTTGGCATATACACTGCCCAATCTCGCAAACTGGAGCAACACATCTGCCCTGCAATCGGCATTGAACCCTACATCGAGCAAAAGCATTTTGCTCCCGTCCATTTGAGGAATCTCTATCGAGATGCAGGGTCTCTGAACCCCTGGCAGAGTCCTCAATGCCTGGGTACACCCCACAAGCATTGCCCCTGTGTTTCCTGCAGATGCAAAAGCATCCAACTCTCCGGCAGCAAGCATTTTAAACCCTACTGCCACACTCGAATCGGGTTTCTTTATATACCCTTTGACCGGGTGCTCGCCCATCTCCACTTTTTGTGTACAATGGACAATAACAAAACTACCGAGATCAATACCCTCTTCAGAGCATATCTCGGCAATTTTACTTTTATCTCCTAATAAATAGAGCTGAACATCCTTTGGGAGTAAACTCTGTGCCTCTACAGCACCAAGAATAACATTGCGGGGAGCAAAATCCCCACCCATGGCGTCAACCCCTATTTTTACCATAGGGTAGAATTAAGAAGCTACGTTCTTATCTACTAGAAGACGACCACGATAGTAACCGCACTCAGGGCATACTCTGTGATACAATACAGCTGAACCGCAGTTTGAGCAAGTAGCTACTGTAGGAACCACAGCTTTGTCGTGGGTTCTTCTTTTATTTCTACGTTGTTTAGAAATTTTGTGTTTAGGATGTGCCATATTACTTTAATATTTAATTATTTTCTATCTTAAAATCTCTTTCATTTTCTCCAGCATAACCGGATCACATTCCCCCTCAGCATGAACCTTCTTTAGAGGGATATTTGTCATAACATAATCATAAATGGTCTGACTCATATCAAGTTCACCCTCCGAAGGTCCCAAGACGATCACATCATCTCCATACTCCACATCCTCGTCTTCCATCGATACTGATGAGAATTTAACAGTGAAAGGTGCTGAAATGTCAACAGGCAATCTTAACTCTGCAAGACACCTATCACACTCAACTACCACCTCTCCTGTTATATTACAATCAACTTTTATCCATCCGGATGACTTGGTTACATCTACATTCACGTCAAGAATAGCATCAATCACATCACCCCCACCAAAAGACTCGAAAAACTCTTTTCCAATCTTAAACTCCTGAGAATGAGTTCCTAACGCTAAACTTTTTATATCTATAACGCAATTCATCTCCACTACTCTCCCATTTGGGGCGACAAAGGTAGAAAAGTTTTATCAAATTTTCAACCTTTTCTCCTTTTTCTTTCCAACTCGTTCAAAATAATTTTCCTTAATCTCATAGATTTAGGTGTTACCTCTACAAGTTCGTCCTCCTGGATATACTCAAGAGCCTCCTCAAGTGAGAACTGGATTGGAGGTGGAAGTGCCACCTTCTCATCCGAACCGGAAGCACGCATATTGGTAAGTTTCTTGGTCTTGCAGATATTGATATTCAAGTCTGAGCCACGGGTATGTTCACCCACTACCTGTCCCTCATATATATCCTCACCGGGGAAGATGAAGAATCGGCCACGATCCTGAAGCTTGTCCATAGCGTAAGCTACCGAAAGACCTGTCTCCAAAGATACCAGCGAGCCGTTGTTTCTCTTCTCGATCTCACCTTTGTAAGGTTCATAACCTTTGAATCTGTGTGCTACCACAGCCTCACCCTGTGTAGCGGTCAACATATTGCTTCTCAAGCCGATAATACCTCTTGAAGGGATATCAAACTCAAGGTGGGTCCTATCACCCCTATTCTCCATATGCATAAGGGCAGCTTTTCTGCGGGTTGCGATCTCGATTGCCTTACCTGCCATCTCCTCAGGAAGATCGATAGTCAGACACTCGATAGGCTCGCAGCGGACTCCGTTAATATTCTTGTCGATCACCTTAGGCTGGCCTACCTGAAGCTCAAAGCCTTCGCGGCGCATAGTCTCGATAAGTACTGAAAGGTGAAGGACACCTCTACCATATACGATAAATGACTCTGCACTCATACCCTCTTTTACCCTTAGGGCAAGATTCTTCTCAAGCTCCTTCTCCAAACGCTCCTTCAAGTGGCGTGAGGTTACAAATTTACCCTCTTTACCGAAGAATGGCGAGTCATTGATGGTAAACAACATACTCATGGTAGGCTCATCCACAGAGATAGGTGGAAGTGCCTCAGGATTCTCAAAATCTGCGATGGTATCACCGATCTCGAAGTCATCAATACCTACGATTGCGCAGATGTCACCACACTTAACCTCCTCAGCACGAACCTTCTCAAGTCCCTCAAACACCATAAGGTCCTTGATCTTCTGTTTCTGCACTGTACCGTCTTTCTTGCAAAGCGAGATCTGCATTCCAGCTTTCAATGAGCCTCTGTGAACCCTTCCGATAGCGATTCGGCCCACATAAGGAGAATACTCAAGTGAAGAGATCAGCAGCTGAGGGGTACCCTCAAGAATTTTTGGTGCAGGGATCTCCTCCATGATGGTATCCAACAGAGCGGTAATATCGCTGGTAGGCTGTAGCCAGTCGCGTGACATCCAACCTTGCTTTGCACTACCATATACTGTTTTGAAATCCAATTGGTCTTCAGTCGCATTGAGTGAGAACATAAGGTCAAAAACCTCCTCGTTCACCTCGTTAGGACGGCAGTTGGTCTTATCCACTTTGTTGATGACCACGATAGGTTTCTTGCCCATCTCGATCGCCTTCTGAAGTACAAATCTGGTTTGAGGCATAGTACCCTCAAAAGCATCCACCAAAAGGAGAACACCGTCAGTCATGTTCAGGACACGCTCCACCTCTCCACCGAAGTCGGAGTGGCCCGGAGTGTCGATGATATTGATTTTAGATCCTTTGTAAGGGACAGACACGTTTTTTGACAGGATAGTAATACCCCTCTCCCTTTCAAGATCGTTGTTATCCAAAATGAGTTCACCCAGTTTCTCATTGTCTCTGGCAAGTCTTGCCTGATATATCATTCTGTCTACCAAGGTGGTTTTACCGTGGTCTACGTGGGCGATAATGGCTATATTTCTAATGATTTGCATAATCAAGTCGCAAAAATAGATATATTTTCCAATTTTTATGTACTTTTGCGACCATAAAAACATAAAAACAAGGCTCAAACAATGAAACAGGACATGATTGTCATCCTAGACTTAGGAAGTCACGAAAACACCACTGTCGCTAGAGCCATCAGAGCTCTCGGTGTTTACAGCGAAATTTATCCACACGACATCACTCTCAACGAGCTGCAAGCGCTCCCAAATGTAAAAGGTATCATCATTAATGGTGGCCCTAACAATGTAATTGATGGTATTGCTATTGATGTTAATCCTGACATCTACAATGCAGGATATCCAGTAATTTCTGCCGGACACGACAAAGCCCTGTGCGAGGTAAAACTACCAGCATTCGAAAATGATGAAGAGGCTATCAAAGCTGCTGTAAAATCGTTCGTATTCGACGTTTGCAAAGCTGAAGCAAACTGGAATATGACCAACTTCGTAAATGACCAGGTAGAGCTTGTAAGAAAACAAGTTGGCGACAGAAAAATACTTCTTGCCCTTTCAGGTGGTGTTGACAGCTCAGTAGTAGCAGCACTTCTACTTAAAGCTATCGGCGAAAACCTTGTATGCGTACACGTAAACCACGGTCTTATGCGTAAAGGCGAATCTGAAAACGTAGTGGAAGTATTCAGAAACCAACTATGTGCAAACCTTGTATATGTAGATGCTACTGACAGATTCCTTGGCAAACTTGAAGGTGTAGAGGATCCTGAGCAAAAGAGAAAAATCATCGGTGGTGAGTTCATCCGCGTATTCGAAGAGGAGGCTCGCAAACTTGACGGCATCGACTTCTTGGGTCAAGGTACCATCTATCCTGATATCGTAGAGTCAGGTACCAAGACTGCCAAAATGGTTAAATCACACCACAATGTAGGTGGTCTTCCAGAGGATCTTCAGTTCGAACTTGTAGAACCGCTAAAATATCTTTTCAAAGATGAAGTTCGCGCTTGCGGCGTAGAGCTTGGTCTTCCATACGAAATGGTATACCGCCAACCATTCCCTGGTCCAGGTCTTGGTGTACGCTGCTTGGGAGCTATCACCCGCGACCGTCTTGAGGCAGTTCGTGAATCTGACGCTATCCTTCGTGAAGAGTTCGCTAAAGCTGGTCTTGACAAGAAAGTATGGCAATACTTCACTGTAGTTCCAGATTTCAAATCTGTAGGTGTTCGTGACAATGCTCGTTCATACGACTGGCCAGTTATCATCCGTGCGGTAAACACAATTGATGCCATGACTGCCACCATCGAACACATCGATTGGGCTATCCTGGACAAGATTACCAAACGTATTCTTGATGAAGTTCCAACTGTAAACCGTGTTTGCTACGACATGTCGCCGAAGCCGAGTGCGACCATAGAATGGGAGTAAGACAAACATTAATCATAAGAAAAAGTCCTGGTTGCAGAACCAGGACTTTTTCTTTTCACCTCATCATATTACTCTGCCAACATCTCATCAATTTTCTTGCACAAAGCTGCAAATTCGTCTTCGTTGAAAAGTCGGGTAAGCATCACAATCTTGCCTTCCTTATCTATCAGCACATTACGGGTAATGCCTGCATTACGGTCTGCATACTTGGCAAAAATATCAGCACCCGGGTCAAGAGCCAGGGGATAGGTTACTCCCACTTTTTTACCAAATTCCATTACCACATCCAGAGGCTCATCACGATCGATTCCTATCAAAGCAAAGTTAGGATTACCCTTGTGTTTCTGCCAAATATCCTTTTCGATGAACGGAATCTCCTTGCGGCATACTCCACACCAACTGGCAGTAAATTGGAGCATCACCACTTTACCGCGATACGAAGACAGTTTTTTTATTTCACCATCAACAATCTCCATGGCAAAGTCTGGAGCCATATCTCCCACCTTTACAATATAGCCTACCGAATCGGGAACAGGTTGAGCTGCCTCCATTGCCACCGATTCCTTTACCACGGTATTGTCCGCATTCTTCTTGCCTCCTGCACCACAAGAGGCCAATGTTGCCACAAGAGCAACCACAGTCATCCATTTTTTCATTTTTCTATTTTTAAAATTATTTCTTTTTATAATCCGCCACTATGCCATCAGCTATCCAACGGGCAAGTGCCTGACGGTTACTTTCCTGCACCAAGCGTTGTTGGTCACGCCTATTCTGTATATTTCCCAATTCGATATAGACTCCGGCCGGAAGTGTATTACGAAGCACATAAAGGTTGCGTTCACTCACCGTACCATTAAACCCCCGATTAGGCTGATGTTTCTTGTATTTGGATGCTAAAGTAGATCGCAAACTATTCGCCAACCGTTTACCATTCTTACTACCTTTGGCATGATAGAAATACACATCCGTCTGCTTGCCTTGACTACGACTATCTACATGCACAAAGATGGCACGTTTATAACTACTCTTGTCTTTTTTATATAAATCATCAATCCAACGGCTCCGCTGTTGAAGTCTGTGCACCTGATCAAGTGGAATTTTTTGTCCCATACAAGTTTCACGCTTGCTGTTCGCCAAATAATGTCCACCACGAATGCCATCTTTCTTGTCCTGTATGATGAAATGCACTTTAGCACCGCGCATCATCAGTTCACGTCCCAAACGAAGCACAATGTCGTAAGCATATTCATCTTCGTGCAACTGACGTCCTTGATAAATGCCGATGGCTCCAGGGTCGGGTCCTCCATGTCCACTTATCAAATAAAAACAGGCACCTTTCAAATCATGGGATGTAATTTGATAAGTAGCATGCTTGGAACCAAACAAAGGTTCCTTTCCATTCTTTTGAGCGGAAATGATAGATAAAGGATATATAAAGAGGAACAATAGAGCAATTAATTTCTTCATACGACTTCTGTTATATCGCAAAGATAGAGAAAATCCGCAATAAATGAGGTACTTTACAAAAAGTTTCGTATTTTTGTCCCCAAATTGAGT
>JAEIGA010009983.1_pt1 | contig 14385 bp, 15 predicted proteins | sample 9270691 | NCBI WGS metagenome assembly JAEIGA01 (sample SAMN17057246, study PRJNA624740) | gut metagenome | biome: biome; isolation source: fecal sample | host: Bos grunniens | place: China: Xizang | collected 2019 | reverse complement strand
TTTGCTTTACTATTCATAACTACAAAAATAAAAAAAATTGGTTAAGGAAAGGATAATATTAGGCATCGACCCTGGAACTTTAATAATGGGTTATAGTTTGATTTTACAGAAAGACAAACAACTTTCTTTGTTGAGAATGGGTGTTTTAAAGTTGAAACAATATGATAATCAAGCTTTAAAGTTAAAGAAAATTTTTGAAAGAGTTCTTGAGATAATAGATGAATATCATCCTGACGAATTAGCTATTGAGGCTCCATTTTTTGGCAAGAATGTTCAGTCGATGTTGAAATTAGGTCGTGCTCAAGGTGTTGCGATGGCGGCGGCTTTATATAGAGACATTCCAATTTTTGAATATTCACCTCGTAAAATTAAACAGTCGATAACTGGTAACGGAGCAGCGTCTAAAGAACAGGTAGCTATTATGTTACAGAAAATCATTAAGTTTGATCATCTTCCTGATTTTTTAGATGCAACCGATGCTACTGCTGCTGCTGTATGTCATTATTTCCAACGTTCATTAAATATAGTTAATGATACAGACGAAACAAAGACTGTTAAAATTCCAAAAACTAAAAAATCTTCTTCAAAATCAAGCTGGCTTACCTTTATTAATAATAATCCAGACAGAAAACTTTAATTTAAAAGTTTAAAAGCTTTAGTTTTTAGTTCAGAGTATTACATCAGTTTCTGATAAAACTGCCACCATTTATCCGGCAGTTCATTTTCCATTGCTAAGTCGTAATCTTCTCTAGAACATGGAATATAATGATGACGTTCATATTTTTCTCTGTCTTTGCTCTTGAATGACAAGTCTATCCACCATTTTCCACTTATTTTATGACAAAGGAAAATAATATCTTCATCGAATCCTTCCAAATTAACAATGTAGCGTTTGAAGTTTTTACTATTATTTGTAGGAAAATCATTTATGCGTAAACTGAAACCTTCTATAAAATACCAAATCATTTGAGATAAAGTATTGGCCGTCACATTATTAATATCATATGTAGGATTATATTCAAAAAAACCGATTGAAGTTAATTTTGGATTTAATCCAGCATAACGTGTCATTTTGCAGCCGTCTTCAGAAGAAAAACCATTTGGAGAATTATATTTGACTCCTGGAGCATCAGCAGCACGAAATGCTGAAGTGTCAATTGTAATGATGTCTGCATTGCGTAACAAAGGTTCTGTGACTTCAATATTCGCCTTTATGTTTCCAATCCTATGAACATCGAAAAGAAGATTTTTCATGAGTTCAACGCTATTATTATCAACATAATAACTTTGATAGCCAATGTTTGTATAATTAAAAAGAAAATTAGGCTGATGTAAAATTATATGACTTAAATAAGAGTTTGAATTTAATTCTTCTTCATCTTGACCAATATCAAAACGGGAATCTATAGAAGTGATATTCACTAACTTACCTGTATTTTCATAAACTTGGTAAATTGGATAAGTCAAATCCTGACTGCCACCTAATATAATAGGTACAATGCGATATCTCATCAAAATAGTGAAAACTTTATTAAGAGCAAAATAAGTATCTTCTATATCAAAACCTGTTTTTATATTTCCTAAATCAATGATTTTTAAATCGTTCCAATGATTGAAAAGTTGATATAAAGACTTCCTTATTATATTAGGTGCGTTTTTACAACCTTTATTATCGAAAGAATTGCGTTCTTCTTCAACACCAATAATAGCAAGTTGAAAACCATCCAATTCTGGAAATTCTTCACCTTCTTTATATATGGTTATAGTATTTCCAATTTGATTATCATGATACAAATTACAACTTTCAATAAAATCTTGCTTTATTGTATTAAGAAAAACATTGATTTCCATTATATTAGACTTTATATTATTTTTCTTCAAAGTTATAAAATATTTTTTATTAAAAATCATTCTTAATTCTTCATTCTACATTCTTCATTGTAAATTGTCAATTCTTTTTTACCTTTGCAATATGAAAATATTATTCTTAGTCATTGGCAAAACCGACGAATCTTATTTAGAAACAGGTATCGGTAAGTATATCAAAAGGTTAGAGCATTACATTCCTTTTGAAATGAAGGTCATTCCTGACATAAAAAACAGGAAGACTTTAACAGAAGAGCAGCAGAAAAAAGCTGAAGGCGAATTAATATTATCGCAATTGAATCCAGGTGACGACTTGATTTTATTAGATGAAAAAGGAAAGACATTCACATCTGTAATGTTTTCACAATGGATTGAAAAACAGATGAATGCTGGAAGTAAGAGAATAGTTTTCGTTGTTGGTGGACCTTATGGTTTTTCAAAAGATGTTTACGACAAAGCAAAATTTAAAATCAGTCTTTCAGAAATGACATTTTCTCATCAAATGATTAGATTGATTTTTGTCGAGCAGCTTTACCGTGCTTTTACTATTATAAAAGGTGAACCTTATCACCATGTTTAATGTTTTTCAAATAAAATATTTACGATAAAAAGCGAAAAAAAAGTGTTGACAAAAAAATCTAAATTCTTATATTTGTAGTCTATAAAAATATAATTATTAACACTTAAAAATAAATGGCTATGGAAAACTTAATTGAATTACTGAAACAACAACAAGAAGGATACGATGATATCAAAGCTGAAAAAAAATTAAGTCTTTTTTATCACAAAGCTCATGGAGCAGGTATTGAATCATTTTTAGATGAATTTTTTGAATGGTTATTGTTAACTAAACAAATGGATTACAAAGATATCATGAAAATGAGTGATCATGATTTACATGATTTGTATGAATTAGAATACAAAAAATAAAAATTATCTTATGTAAAAAAAAACCGACTTCATTATGAAGTCGGTTTTTTTTAAAAGGTTGTTTCTTAGAATTTCAATGAAACACCAAGTGAACCACCGAGTGTTGTACCGCCACCGAGTTCGAGGTTGATACCCCAGTTACCACCAAAATAGTAACGTGCGCCTAAGTGACCACCAATTGAAAAACCTCTACCTAAAATACCAAGATTTAAACCTAAGTATGTATCTAAGTTTTGAACAAATTCATAGTGGAAGTTACCTCTTGCAGCAGCTGATAAACCTACACCAATACCACCATTTCCATTGTTATACATGAAAACACCAACTTCACCACCAGCAGAAAGAGCAGCATTGCCGTTAATGAAACCACTTAATAAACCGTAGTCAACAGCAACAGCAACTGGGAAACCAGCATTGCTGAAACCTAAACGTGCGCTACCTACTAATTGACCTTTACTCATTGTTTCTTGAGCTTGAATACCCATACCTAAGAAGCAGAATACTGCGACTAATAATAAAAGTTTTTTCTTCATAACTTAAAATTTTAATTAGTTATACATTTTTGTTGACCACAAAAATAACATTTTTTTAAAAAACAATTGTTTTTTTTTATTTTTGTAGATAAAAATATTTTATTAAAGATGTCGAAGGTTTTTGGAACATTAATGAAGACCGTTTATTCGGTGGGAAATATTCCTATTGATTTGAAAAAGAAGAGATTAGATCCTATTAAATCTCAGACTAGAGAATTAAAGAAATTACTTAGAAGAGCATCTAATACTGCTTTTGGTCAGTATTATCATTTCGATGAAATACTAAAATCGGATGATATTCTTAAAAATTATAAAGAAAATGTTCCTGTTTTTGACTACAATTCCATGTATAAGAATTGGTGGTTTAGAGCCTTGAATGGAGAAACATTTGTTACATGGCCAGGAAAGGTGAATTATTTCGCTTTGAGTTCAGGCACTTCTGAAGCTTCAAGCAAATTTATTCCTATCACTAATAACATGTTAAGGTCTATTAAGAAAGCAAGTCTTCAACAGATTTTAGCAGCTACGAAATACGATTTTCCTCTAGATTTTTATGATAAAGGATTTTTGATGATTGGCGGAAGCACTCATCTTCAATATAATGGAACTTATTATGCAGGCGACCTTTCTGGTATTACTGCAGCAAAACTGCCTTTCTGGTTTGAATATTTCTATAAACCAGGAAGAAAGATTTCTAGAACGACCGACTGGAATACCAAACTTGATGAAATGGTGAAAAAAGCTCCATCATGGGACATCGGTGTTTTAGTAGGTGTGCCTTCATGGGTCCAAATACTTCTCGAAAGAATTATCAAAGAATATAACTTAAACACAATCCACGACTTATGGCCTTCTTTGTCGGCCTATGTTCATAGTGGAGTGGCCTTCGCTCCTTACGAAAAAAGTTTTGAAAAATTATTCGGAAAACCTGTTGTATATAGCGAAAGTTATTTAGCATCAGAAGGTTATATTGCATATCAAGTTGATCTTAACAAACGTATTATGCAGCTTATCGTTGATAATGGAATATATTATGAATTTGTTCCTTTCAACGAAAATAATTTTGATGAAGACGGAAATATAAGACAGAATTGCACTTCTCTTAATATCACAGAAGTTGAAGAAAATGTTGATTATGCAATTTTGTTATCTACAAATGCAGGAGCATGGAGATATCTTATAGGAGATGTTATAAGATTTGTTAACAAAGAAAAATGTGAAATTACAATTAGTGGAAGAACAAAACAGTTTTTAAGTTTAGTTGGAGAACATCTTTCACAAGATAATATGAATCAAGCTATTAACAACATAGCTAATGAATTGAAAGTCGATATCAACGAGTTTACTGTCGCTGGTTTCCGTGAAGAAAATACTTTCGCTCATCATTGGTATTTAGCTTGTGATTCTGAAATAGATAAAGAGTTAGCTATCAAGAAGATAGATGAGCATTTGAAAGTATTGAACGATGACTATCGTGTTGAACGTGAAGAAGCTTTGAGTAATTTATACATAGATATTTTGCCAACACATGTCTTTTATGACTTTATGCAAAAAACTGGAAAGATTGGTGGTGCGACAAAATTTCCACGGGTTTTGAAAGGCAAAAGATACGAAGATTGGAAACATTTTATAACCTTTTTAAATAAGGAAAAATGATATTTCTAGAGGGTATTATTGTAGGTCTGTCTCTCGCTTTGATAATGGGATTTGGCCCGTCATTTTTCACATTGATTCAGACTAGTATTAGCAGAGGTTTTAAAGCTGCAATGTTTCTGGATTTAGGAATTATTTTGAATGACATGATGGTTGTCGCATTGATGATGATGACGAATGTTCAGTTCAATATCAGTGATAAAGAAAATGTTTTATATGCAGGTATAAGTGCTGGTATCATATTGATTATCTTTGGAATATACACTTTTCTTTTATCTCCGGAAAAGATTATTCACATCAGTGAGAATAACAAACAGAAGATTGATAAAATGAATGAACGATTTATTGATGATCCTAAATGGTATGTCTTTATTAGTAAAGGTTTTATTATCAATATCTTCAATCCTTTTGTATGGGTTTTTTGGATTACATGTGTTGCGACAGCCTCGAGCAATTTTGGAGGAAATAGATACTCTATGATTATTTTCTTTATAGGTGTATTTGCAACAGTTTTCTTTTTCGATGTTCTAAAAGCATTAGGAGCTTATTCTCTCAAAAGATTTTTCACAGAAAAGATGATGAAAATTTTAAATCAGATTATAGGTATAATTTTGATGATTTTCGGATTGTTTATCGCTGTTAGGGTAATATTTTTCCCTATATCCTTATAATGTTAAAATTATTTAACAATCTTCTTCTGAGTCTTTGAATTTAATGTCTTTAACATTAAGTTGAAGATTTGTTTTTCCTTGCCAGAAGTTTTTCTCGATGCAATAGCAGATAGAGAATGGTTCTTTAGAATTAACTCTTTGATAATCGGCTCCTTTTTGGAAAGCTATACCAGGCAATACAGTCTCGTTGTTTTGTTTTTGAGTCATCGACAATTTGAGATGTTTTTTATCTTGTCCGCCTACAGGACGTGAAGAACCGGTATCTATGACATTTCTTGAAAGGAAGACAGGAGCCATATTTCCAGGTCCGAAAGGAGCGAATTGTTTTAAAACTCTTACGAATTTTGGAGTGATGTCGGAAAAATTTATTTCGAGGTCGACATTAAGTTCAGGAATAAGTTCTTCGTTATCAATATTATTTGCCACATATTCTTCGAAGCGGCGAGCGAATTCCTCGAGGTTTTCTGGTTTTAAAGACAAACCAGCTGCATATTTATGACCACCGAAGTGTTCTAATAAGTCGGAACAATTATCTATAGCGTCATAAATATCGAAACTTTTTATAGAACGAGCCGAACCTGTTATAAGGTTGTTTGATCTTGTCAAAACGATAGTTGGTCTGTAGTAACTATCTGTAAGTCTTGATGCTACGATACCGATAACGCCTTTATGCCAATTTTCGTTAAAGATAACAGTACTTTTAGCATTGCGTAATTTTTCGTCTTGTTGAATCATCAAGAGAGCTTCAGCAGTTATATTGTTGTCGAATTCACGACGTCTGACGTTCAAGTCATTTATAGAAGAAGCCAATTTTTCAGCATGTTCTTTTCTTTCAGCGATGAGAAGTCTCACCGAGTCGCTAGCTTTTTCAAGTCGGCCAGCTGCATTGATACGAGGACCTATCATGAATACTAAATCACTGATAGTTACTTCTTTATTAAGAACATTTTGAGGTTGTTCAGAGTTTTGAGAAGGATCTTCTTCCACTCTGTGAACGTTAGCGTGACCGAGTACTGCTTCGAGACCTGGTCGAGGGTTTTTATTTATAAGAAGGAGTCCGTAATAAGCCAGGACTCTGTTTTCACCAGTAATAGGAACGATATCAGCGGCGATACTTACGGCGACCAAATCAAGGAGTTCGTAAACTTCTTCGATAGGGCGATTCAGACTCATAGACAAAGCAGTTATGAGTTTAAAGCCGACGCCACAGCCTGACAATTCTTTATAAGGATATTTGCAATCAGGGCGTTTTGAATCCAATACAGCTACTGCATTAGGAATTTCGTCGCCTGGACGATGGTGGTCGCAAATGATAAAATCGATGTTGCGGCTATTAGCATATTCAATTTTATCGACAGCTTTGATGCCGCAGTCCAATACGATGACGAGGCTGAATCCGTTTTCTGCGGCATAATCAATACCTTTGTAAGATATGCCATAACCTTCATCGTATCTGTCTGGAATGTAAAACTCGATTTTTTTCTTGCTGATAAAATTCTTAAGATAAGTGTAAATCAAGGCGACAGCTGTTGTTCCATCAACGTCATAGTCACCGTAAATCAAAATCTTTTCTCCTTTTTCCAACGCTTTTTTAATACGTTCAACAGCTTTGTCCATGTCTTTCATTTCGAAAGGATCGTGAAGATGTTCTAAGGAAGGTCGGAAGAAATCTTTTGCTTCGTCATAATTTGTAATACCACGTTGAACGAGCAAAGTAGCAAGATTCTCATCTATGCCCAATGCGCTAGATAAATCGCTAACGATTTGTCTATCAATATTTTTATTTATAATCCAACGAGTATTCATTTAAAAAGAATTTGACTTGTAAAATTACAACAAATAAATCCTTTATACAAGTTTTTTTATCAAAAAAAAATAAAAAAAATAATTGTTTAATAGTCAGGATTTTATAAAAGACTACAAGTTTACAAGACAACAAGACAACAAGTTTTTGTTAAAATCTTTAAACATAAGCTCATTGCTCACGGCTCACAGCTTATGACAAAAAAAACTTCTAAAAACACTTTCATAAATGATATATATTTCTTATTATTGCAATATGTTTAACTTTAAATTTTAAGTACCTTGAAAAAGATTAAAACCTGCTTAATATCAGTCTTTTACAAGACTAATTTAGATAAGATTGTTGCTTTGTTGAAAGAGCAAGATGTTCAAATTTATGCTACTGGCGGAACATACGATTTCATTAAAGAACTTGATGATTCTGTTAAGACAATAGAATCACTCACTTCATATCCTTCAATTCTTGGCGGTCGTGTAAAAACATTACATCCAAAAGTATTTGGTGGTATCTTGGGCCGTTTGCAAAACGAGAAAGACGTTGAAGAGATGAAACAATATGAAATCCCAGCATTCGACCTCGTTATTGTTGACCTTTATCCTTTTGAAGAAACAGTGAAGTCGACAGACGATCCTGCTAAGATTATAGAAAAGATTGACATAGGCGGTATTTCTTTGATTCGTGCTGGCGGCAAGAACTTCAACGAAGTTGTTATCGTTCCAGATTCAAAATATTATGTAGAGTTTATGGAACTTTACAAAGCACAAAATGGTTGCACAAGCCTTGAAGACCGCAAACGTTTTGCAAAATATGCTTTCGCAACAAGTTCACACTACGACGGCATGATTTACGACTGGTTTGCAAAAGATGACGAATCAAAAGATTTGAATATTCATATCGACAGTCGCAGCGAATTGCGTTATGGTGAAAATCCTCACCAAAAAGCTGTTTTCTACGGCAAGCTCGACGATGTCTTTGAAAAACTTCATGGTAAAGATTTATCATACAATAATTTGTTAGACTTAGAAGCAGGTCTTAACCTTATCCGCGAATTCGATGAACCAACATTCGCAATTTTGAAACACAACAATCCTTGCGGAATAGCATCACGTCCAACAATTGCTGAAGCATATCAAGCAGCATTGGCAGGCGACCCAGTTTCAGCATTCGGTGGCGTATTTGTAAGCAACAAAGCTATCGACGTTGAAACAGCTAACGAAATCAACAAAATGTTCTTCGAAGTTATCGTCGCTCCAGACTATAACGAAGGCGTTTTGGATATTCTCTTCACAAAGAAAAACAGAATTGTTTTGAAGCTTAAATCAAACGATTTCCCAACAACGGTGTATAAAACAGCTCTTAACGGCATCTTGGCTCAAGATCGCGACCTTCATACAGAAATAGTTGAAGATTTTAAAGCTGTTACAAATAAAAACATTGAAGCTCAAGAAGTTGAAGATTTAATCTTTGCAAATAAAATAGTTAAACATAGCCGTTCAAATGCCATCGTCTTGGCAAAGAACAAACAATTGTACGCTTCAGGTATCGGTCAGACTTCACGCGTTGATGCATTGAGACAAGCTATCGAAAAAGCTAAGTCGTTTGAATTCGACCTCAATGGCGCAGTGATGGCATCTGATGCATTCTTCCCATTCGCTGACTGCGTAGAAATAGCTCATAATGCAGGTGTTACAACAGTTATCCAACCTGGTGGTTCTATTAAAGACCAAGATTCTATCGACTATTGCAACGCACACGATATGGCAATGGTATTCACAGGATATCGTCACTTTAAACATTAAAAATTCTCAAAATGGGATTATTTTCATTTTTCAATAAAGAATTAGCAATAGACTTAGGCACAGCCAACACCGTCATTATTTATAACGATAAGGTGGTTGTTGACGAGCCTTCTATTGTCGCTATAGAAAGAGACACCCAAAAAATCATGGCTGTCGGTAAACGCGCTATGATGATGCACGGTAAGACACACGAGAACATCAAGACTGTCAGACCATTGCGTGATGGTGTTATCGCTGACTTCCAAGCAGCTGAGTGCATGCTTAGAGATTTGATTAAGATGATCAATTTCCATAACAGCATTTTCCCTCCAGCATTGAAGATGGTTATCTGTATTCCTTCAGGTATCACAGAAGTTGAAGAGAGAGCCGTTAAGGATTCAGCGGAACAAGCTGGCGCTAAGGAAGTTCGTCTTATCCATGAACCTATGGCTGCTGCTATCGGTATCGGCATCGACGTTCTTGAGCCAATGGGAAATATGATCGTTGACATAGGCGGCGGTACAAGTGAAATCGCAGTCATCGCTCTTGGTGGTATCGTTAACAACAAGTCAATACGTACTGCTGGTGACGACTTCACTGCTGAAATCGTTGAGTATATGCGCAAGCAGCACAATATGTATATTGGTGAAAGAACTGCTGAAATGATTAAGATTGAAGTCGGTTCAGCCTTGACAGAACTCGACAATCCACCAGACGAATATGCAGTTCATGGTCGCGACCTTCTCACTGGTATTCCAAAAGAAATCAAGGTGAACTATTCAGAAATAGCTTACTGTTTGGATAAGAGCATCTCTAAGATTGAGACAGCTGTGCTTAACGCTTTGGAACAGACACCTCCAGAATTGGCAGCTGATATCTATCGTACAGGTATTTATCTCACTGGTGGCGGTGCTTTGTTGCGTGGTCTCGACAAACGTTTGCATGCTAAGACAAAATTGCCAATCCACGTTGCTGACGACCCATTGAAAGCAGTTGCTCGTGGTACAGGTATCGCTCTTAAAAACTTTGATAAATTCCCATTCCTGATTAAATAATCCGGATAGAATTCATGTACAACTTATTAAATTTTTTTAAAAAACATAATAACATATTGCTGTTTTTGATATTGGAAGTATTGTGTATCATAATGTTGATGAACAATCTTCCATATCAAAAACGTAAATTGGCAAATGTAGGCAACGCCATATCAGGCGGATTTTTCAAGACAAAAACCAATTGGTCCAACTACTTTTCATTAAGAGAAGAAAACGAAAAAATAGTAGAGCATAACGCTTTCTTGATGAGTCAGTTGTATAAGGCTAATGTCGATACTTCGGCTTTGTATGAAACACCTTCTTTAGATGTAGACTTTAATTTCATTACAGCAAATGTTATCAACAATAGCGTTGATAATGTTAATAATTATTTGCTTATTGACAAAGGAAGAAGGAACGGCATAAAAAAAGATATGGGTGTTATATGTGGAGATGGCGTAGTTGGAAAGGTCGTTAATGTGACGGAGCATTACGCATCTGTTATGAGTATGTTGCATCCTTATTCTGTTGTTAGTGCTAGATTTATTGATAATCAGCATATTGCTAATGTTACTTGGAACAATAGGAATTATCGTTTTGGAACTGTTAATGACATTCCATTGCATTTGGTTCTTGAAAAAGGAGACACATTGGTGACGAGCGGTTTTTCCAATATTTATCCTGCCGATATTATGATTGGAACTATTGAAGAAATGTTGGAGTCTGATTCAAAAGACTTTAATTCAGCGAAAGTTCGTTTTTCTACGAATTTCAGCACTTTGCGTCACGTTTTTGTTATTGAGAATTTACATCAGACGGAAATAGATTCACTCACCTTCAACAAATGATAAAATGAGTAACAGACTGTTTTTAAATTCCTTCCGATTCGTTAGTCTGCTTTTGTTGCAGCTTTTGGTGATAGATAATATTCGTCTTGGTTATTATATACATCCTTACGTTTACGTCTTGTATATTTTTATGTTGCCTTTTAACATTCCGAACTGGCAATTGCTTTTTGCAGGATTTTTCATGGGTTTGACAGTTGATTTGTTCAGCGGAACGCCAGGTTTGAATGCAGCGGCATGTGTGCTTACGGCATTTATCCGTCCTTGGGTGATAAACGGTATGATGAGAAGAAAAGATGTTAGCGAGAACGACGAACCATCACTTAACAGTATGGGAACCAATAGGTTTCTTGTGTATTCATTGTTATTATTGGTGGCTCATAATTTAATGTTGTTTATGCTTGAATCCTTTAGTTTTAGACTTATTGGCGTAGTGATTCTCCAGACATTATTGAGCGTGTTCAGTTCATTGATGTTAATTTTTATTATACTTTTATTATTTAAGAAAACTAAAAAGAAATCGTTATAAAATTTATCGTTATGAAAATCAGATTATTGACATTAGTTATTGCATTATTTGCTTTGGTATCATGTAATAAGTCAACATTCAATGTTAAGGTTGAATTACAGAATGCAGAAGGAAAAATGGTTTATTTGAATAAGGTTGTTGAAGGAGTAGCAACTGCCATTGACTCGGCTTTAATACAAAATAACGTAGCAAATTTCGTCGTCGCAGTTGATGAACCAACGACACATTATGCTGTTGCATTAAATGACAGATATTCAGTTCGTTTCTTCAGCGAAAATAAAGATGTGAAAATTACAGGTGATGCAAAGGATAGAGAAACTCTTAATGTTACAGCATCTTATGCTCAGCAGCTTATAAATGGATATAATGAAGAGTCTAAGAAGTTTAACGCTCAGATAAATGAGTTGAGTGAAAAATTCAAAGCCGCATATCAAAGTGGTGATGAAGCAACTATGCAACAATTGAGAGATGAATTTGCTGTAATTGAAAAGAATCAAAACAATTATCAGAGATTGTTTATAACAAAGAATTCAAATAGTTTTGTTGCGCCTTACATTCTCTACAACAATCGCTACAACTATGAATTGAACGAGTTGGAAGATTTTGTGAATAACTTCAATATTAAAAAAGAAAGCGAATATTCTAAGCTTCTTAATGATTATATCGCTAAACTTCAACGCGTTGCAGTCGGTCAACCTTATCTCGACTTCACACAAGAAACACCAGAAGGCGACTATTTGTCATTGTCAGAACTCGTTGGAAAATCTAAACTTTTATTAGTAGATTTTTGGGCATCATGGTGTGGACCTTGCCGTGGCGAAAATCCAAATGTCGTTGCTGTTTATAAAGAATATCACGAAAAAGGCTTCGATGTTCTTGGCGTTTCTTTGGATATGAAAAAAGAAAATTGGATTAAAGCTATTGAAGACGACGGTCTTATCTGGCATAACATCTCCGACCTCAAATATTGGAACAACGCTGCCGCTCAAGATTACGCAATATCTTCAATTCCAAGTAATCTCTTGATTGACGAAAACGGAATTATCATCGCAAAAGACTTAAGAGGCGAAGATTTAAGAAAAAAAGTTGAGGAAATCCTCCAGTAATTTTGTTTATCTGAAAAAATATTAACATGAAAAAACTTATTATTTCTTCAGTAATGATTTTGACATTATTCGCTTGTGCTAAAAATACATTCAAGATTGATGTCGAAATGACTAATGCAAACGGAAAACTCGTTTATCTCCAGAAGATAATCGACAACGAATTTGTTAATATTGATTCAGTATTGATAAAAGATAATAAGGCGCACTTTGATGTCAAAAAAGACGACAACAGCGATGCTTATCATATCTTTATTAAAGGATGGCGTCGCGCCTTGCCTTTCTTCCCTGATAATCTTGATGTCACTTTAAACGGTGATTTCAATAATTATAATAAGATTAAAGTAAATGCCGCAACGACACAGCAATATTTTGATAGCATAACTAAGGAACTGAATAGTTCTGATGATATCAAGAAAAAGGATATGCTGACAGCTATGGCAAAAGATACTAATATAGGTCCTCATAGAAATGTAGCTCCTTATCTGATCTATCGTTATAAATGGCTCTTCAACTTGGATGAATTACGTGGACTTTTGATGAATTTCGACATGGCAGAAGCTTCTTATCTTAATATGTTGAATGAATACATGAGCTTCTTGGAACGCACCGAAGTTGGTCAGCCTTATATTGATTTTACAATGAATAACATTGAAGGAGAAGCTGTTTCATTATCAGATATTGTAGGTGACAATAAGCTTCTTATGATAGACTTCTGGGCTGCTTGGTGTCCTGATTGTCGTGCAGAAAATCCTAATATCGTAGCGGTTTATAATGACTTTAAAGACAAGGGTCTTGACATCATAAGCGTGTCGTTAGATACAGATAAAAATGCTTGGACAAAAGCCATTGCTGCCGATAGTTTGTCATGGGAGAATCATGTCTCTGAGTTGAAAGGCTGGGATTGCAGCGCTGCTACAGAATACGGTGTGGCATGGATTCCTCAAAATTTTTTAATAGATAATAATGGAATTATAGTCGCTAAGAATTTGAACGGCGACGATTTAAGAATATTTGTAGAAAATTATTTAAAGTGATATGGAAAAAGAAATAAAGATTTATAACTACGGATTAAACGAATTAAAGACTTATCTATTTGTATTTTTGTTCGTCGCAGGTAATATAATTTTGCCACAATTATGTCATTTGATTCCTGATGGCGGCAAGATGTTTCTGCCAATTTATTTTTTCACCTTGATGGCATCATATAAATACGGTGTGAAAGTCGGTTTGATGACAGCCGTATTGTCACCAGTGATAAACTCACTTTTCTTCGGAATGCCAGCTCTTGCATTGCTTCCTGCAATATTGACAAAATCGGTGGTTTTGGCATTGGCAGCATCTTTCGTTGCAAATAAGACACAAAAGGTTTCTATAGTCAATTTGTTGATAGTTGTTTTAGCTTATCAATGTGTAGGTACATTGGCAGAATGGGCAATGACATCATCATTCTATGTTGCGATACAAGACTTTAGATTAGGAATCCCAGGAATGTTATTGCAATTGTTCGGAACATATTTTTTGTTGAAACTTGAACGTTGAAATTTTTTGGTTGCTGAGCCTGTTGAAGCTCCAAAAAATGCCTTCGACAAGCTCAGGCACCGTTGACTACATTTATGAATATAGAATATTTAAAAGA
>JAEIGA010009982.1_pt1 | contig 14385 bp, 21 predicted proteins | sample 9270691 | NCBI WGS metagenome assembly JAEIGA01 (sample SAMN17057246, study PRJNA624740) | gut metagenome | biome: biome; isolation source: fecal sample | host: Bos grunniens | place: China: Xizang | collected 2019 | reverse complement strand
TGTAGTTGGTACTGATGCACCAGCAATATCTTTATTGGAGGTTAATAAATGAACCCAATGAATGAAGTACGTATCGAAAAAGCTACAGTCAGCATTGGTGTTGGTGAAGCAGGTGAGAAATTATCTCGTGCAATTACTCTTTTAGAACAAATGTTCGATCAAACCCCTGTAAAAACCTATTCCAAAGTTACTAACCCAGAATGGGGAATTAGGAAAAAACAACCAATCGCATGTAAATTAACTTTACGTGGAGAAAAAGCTGATAAAGCTATTGATATGGTTTTAGAAGGTATTAGTAGAAATATTAAACCTACTCAATTTGATGCTCAAGGAAACCTTTCTTTTGGTATTAGAGAACATATTGATATTCCAGGCATGAGATATAACCCTGATATTGGTATTTTCGGTATGAATGTTTCTGTTACTTTTGAAAAACCAGGTTACAGAATTTCTAAAAGAAAAATCCAACAAAAGAAAGTTCCTCAAAAACATAGAATTTCTAAAGAAGAAACTATGAAATTTATGGAAGAAAACTTCAATGTTAATTATGTAACTGAATAAGGTGATATTTTGCCAAGAAAATACGGAAAAGCTGCTAAAAAATGTAGTCGTTGCGGAGACCATTCTGCTATGGTTAGCAGATATGGTATAAATTTATGTAGACAATGTTTTAGGGAAGTAGCTCCTAAAATGGGATTTAAAAAATATAATTAGAGGTTTTAAATATGAGTCTTATGGATCCTCTTGCTGATGCTTTAACAAATATCAGAAATAACGAATTACAAGTAAATGATTCCTGTGTTATTTCTCCTGCTTCCAAATTAATTGGACAAGTTTTAAGCGTTATGCAAAAAGAGAATTATATTGGTAATTTTGAGTATATTGATGACAACAGGGCAGGTAAATTCACTGTTGAATTAAAAGGTAACATTAACAAATGTGGTGTTATCAAACCTCGTCATGCTGTTAAGAAAGATGAATTTGAGAAATTTGAAAAAAGATATTTGCCAGCAAAGAACTTTGGTATTTTAATTGTCACTACTCCTGAAGGAATTATGACTCACTATGAGGCTAAGGAAAGAGGAATTGGTGGACGTTTGTTGGCTTACATGTATTAGGTGATAAAATGGTAGTAGCTGCAGCCATAAGGGAAGAAATTGAAATCCCTGAAGGCGTCGAAGTTATAATTGAAAATAATGAGGTTTCTGTAAAAGGACCTAATGGAGAAGACTCCAGAAGATTTACTTATCCTAATGTAAGTATTAAAAAAGATGAAGATGTTGTTGTTTTAGAAACAGCATTCCCAAAAAAGAAAGATAAAGCAATGATTGGAACCACAAGAGCACACATCAACAATATGATTACAGGTGTTACTGATGGTTTTACATATCACATGAAAATTGTATTTGCTCACTTTCCAATGACTGTGAAAGTTCAAGACGATACTGTAATAATTGACAATTTCCTCGGGGAAAGACACCCAAGATCTGCTAAAATTGTTGGCAGTGCTGAAGTATCAGTAAAAGGTGATGAGGTAACAATTACAGGTATTAATAAGGAACATGTTGGTCAAACTATGGCTAACTTAGAACAAGCAACTAAAATTAAAGGAAGAGATCCTAGAGTATTCCAAGACGGAATATATTTAACCAGCAAGGAGTAAATTTGGTGATTTAAATGGCTAACAAAAGATTTAAAAGACAAGAATATGCTCGTTATAAAAAACTTGGAATCAAATGGAGACGCCCTAGAGGTAAAACCAGTAAAATGAGAAGATATGAAGCGGGTAAACCTGCTATGCCAGCTATTGGTTACAGAACTCCTAGAGCTATTAGGAATTTACACCCTTCAGGATATAATGATGTTCTTGTTCACAATATGCAAGAATTAGAAGACTTAGATCCAGCAGTTGATGCTGCAAGAATAAGCGCTTCTATCGGGAAAAGGAAAAAAGCTTTGATGTTAGAAAAAGCATCAGAACTTGGTATAAAAGTTTTAAATAAATAAATCTTATAAGTCATTCAATTCCGGGGTTTATAATGAATTGATTTGACTGTTAAATTAAATTAATAAAAAGGGAATTTAGATATTGTCTAAATTTATCAGCTAAGCTGAATATGGAGGATTATATATATGAATCTTACAACTCAAAAAAGATTAGCTGCAAGTATTCTCAAAGTAGGGCTTAATCGTGTATGGATTGATCCAGAAAGATTGGAAGAAGTTTCCATGGCGATTACTAGAGAAGGAGTAAAGCAGTTAATTAATGATGGAGCTATTAAAGCAAAACCTGAAAAAGGTAATAGTAGCTACAGATCTAAAAAAATCAAAGAACAAAAAGCAAAAGGAAAAAGAAAAGGTAGAGGTAGTATAAAAGGAGCTAAAAAAGCACGTACTCCTAAGAAAAAAGCATGGATGACTACTATAAGAGCTTTAAGAAAAGACCTTAAAGAAATGCGTGAAGAAGAGATTATTGATGCTACTACCTATCGTAAATTATACAAAATGGCTAAGGGTGGCGCATTTAGAAGTAAATCTTACATGAGAAACTACGCCCGTGACCATGATTTAATTAAAGGAGATGAATAAACATGGCACATGGAACTAACTATAAAGTAGCATTCAGAAGAAGAAGGGAAGGTAAAACAGATTATGCAGCTAGATTGAAATTAGTCGATTATGACAAATCTCGTTTAGTTGTAAGAGTTTCTAATTCTCATGCAACTGTTCAAGTTATTGATTATGCTCCTGAAGGAGATATCACCGTTGCTTCTGCAGTAAGTAAACAATTAGCTAATTATGGTTATTTAGGAAACACCGGTAACCTCAGTGCATTCTATTTAACTGCTTATCTTTGTGCTAAAAGAGCTTTAGCAAATGGTGTTGAAAGCGCAATTTTGGACATTGGTTTAAAATCTCCAATTAAAGGATCTAAAGTATTTGCAGCTTTAAAAGGTGCAGTAGATGCAGGTTTAGAAGTTCCTCACGGTGACTTCATCTTCCCTGAAGATGAACGTATCAGAGGAGAACATGTTGCTGAATATGCAGAATCTTTAGATGCTGAAGAAGTTGCTAAGAAATTCTCAAAGTATTTTGAAAGAGGACTCAATCCTAAAGATTTACCTGAAAACTTTGATGAAACTATTAAGAATATTGATGAGGCAGAGGTATAACTATGAGTTTTAATATTGATGAATGGGAACCTAAAACTAAAATGGGTAAATTAGTTAAAGATGGAACCATTACTGATATCGATGAAATCTTTGAAAAAGGTCTTCCTATTATGGAATTAGAAATAGTCGATGCCTTAATTCCAGATTTAGAAGAAGAAGTAATGGATGTTAACTTAGTTCAAAGGATGCATAAATCTGGTAGAAAAGTTAATTTCAGAGTAATTGTTGCTGTAGGTAACAAAGATGGATATGTTGGATTAGGCCAAGGTAAAGCTAAAGAAGTAGGTCCTGCAATCAGAAAAGCTGTTGATAATGCTAAATACAACATTATTAAAGTAAGAAGAGGTTGTGGAGACTGGGGTTGTGTTTGTGGAAGAGAACACACAGTACCTTTCAAAGTACAAGGTAAAACCAGTAGTGTAACCGTTACATTAATGCCTGCTCCTGCAGGTGTAGGTTTAGTAGTTGGAGATGTTGGTAAAACTATTTTAAAACTTGCTGGAATTAAAGACGTATGGTCTCAAACTTTCGGTCAAACCCAAACTACTGTTAACTTTGCTAATGCAGTATTCGATGCTTTAAAAGAATTAAGTAACGTTAAAGCAAGTCAAGAAGACCTCAAGAAAATGGGAGTCAATTACTAGATGGTGATTACTATGTATTTGGTTATTAGAGTTAGAGGAACTACTGGTGTCATTCAAAAAATTGCTGACACATTAGATATGTTAAGACTTAACAGAATCAGCCACGCAGTAATCGTTGAAGAAAATCCTAGTTATGAAGGTATGCTTCAAAAAGCTAAGGATTACATCACCTGGGGTGAAATCGATGCAGAGACTTTAGCTGCTATCATTGCAAAAAGAGGCAGACTCCCAGGAAATGTAAAAGTTACCGATGAATACGTTGCTGAAAATACTGATTACAAAGATATTGCTGATTTAGCTAAAGCATTAGTAGAATCTAAAGTTAAATTAGCTGATGTTGGAATTAAACCTGTATTCCGTTTACACCCTCCAAGAAAAGGATATGAAGACATCCGTTTATCTGTCAACGAAGGTGGATCTTTAGGTTACAGGGGAGAAGAAATAAAAGACCTTGCAAAAAGAATGCTTTAAATCAGGTGGATATTTATGATTAGAACAAAACGTAAAATTAACAAACAAAGAGGTTCTAGATCCAACGGTGGTGGCTGTACTAAAAAACGTAGAGGTGCAGGTAACAAAGGTGGTAAAGGAAAAGCTGGTATGGGCAAACAACATTGGACTTGGACTGTAATCCACGACCCTGACCACTTTGGTAAACACGGTTTCAAAAGACCTCAAAAAATGATTAAAAAAGTCAATGCTGTTAATTTAAGTTACTTAGAAGAACAAGCTGATAATTTAGTTGCAACTGGTAAAGCATCTCAAGAAGGAGATGTAATTGTGATTGATGTAACTGAATTAGGTTTTGATAAAGTTTTAGCAAAAGGTAAAATTACTAAAACCTTCAAAATTTCAGCTCCTCAATTTTCAGCATCTGCTATTGATAAAATTGAAGAATTAGGAGGAGAAGCTATAGAATTATAGCTTTTTCCTTAATTACTAGAGGAAAAATATGTCAGCACTAGAAGTTTTAGAGCCAATATTTAAAGTTATTCCTGAAGTCAAATCTCCTGTTCACAGAGAAGATTTCAATGAAAAACTTAAATGGACTGGGCTTGTTTTAGTTTTGTATTTTATTTTAACCCAAATTCCATTATATGGTTTAGCTCCTGGAGCTATTGATTCTTTTGCTCAATTAAGAGCAGTTATGGCTGGAAGTTTTGGTTCCATCCTTACTTTAGGTATTGGTCCAATTGTTACTGCATCTATTGTTTTACAATTATTAGTTGGTTCCAACCTTTTAGAATTAGATTTATCTTCCCATAAGGATAAATCTCATTTCCAAGCTACTCAAAAGATTCTTTCTATTGTATTCACTGTCTTTGAAGCTAGCGTTTTGGTATTGACTGGTAACTTAGTTCCTATTGATGGTTCATACACATTCTTATTAATTGTCCAACTTGTCGTTGGAGCATTGATAATTATCTACCTCGATGAAGTTGTTTCAAAATGGGGATTCGGAAGTGGTATTGGTTTGTTCATTGCTGCTGGTGTATGTCAAGCGATTATTGTAGGTACTTTTAGTATTTTGAAAGGTTCAGATGGTTTATTAGCAGGTATCATCCCTAAATTTATCCAACTTGCTAGTGGAGGTACTTTTAACTTTTCAATTTTGATTCCATTAATTGCAACCATTATCGTGTTCATGGTTGTTCTTTATGGTGAGGCCATGAGAGTGGAAATCCCTATTTCTCACGGTAGTGTGAAAGGTCATGGAAGAATTAGGGGATCTGTAGGTAAATATCCATTGAAATTTGTATACTCAAGTAACATGCCGGTAATTTTAACTAGTGCATTACTTGTTAACGTTACTTTATTTGCAAATATTTTCCAAAAAATTGGTTTCCCTATTTTAGGTCACCTTGAGAAGGGTAAAGCTGTTGATGGGATTGCTTGGTTATTGTCTACTCCTAAGTTAAACATGTTTGTAACAGAACCAATTCACGTTCTCGTATATGCTATCTTTTTCATTGTATGCTGTATGTTATTCTCATGGTTATGGGTAGAAATCAGTGGATTAAATGCTAAAAAGATTTCTGAACAACTTTACAGTTCAGGTATTCAAATACCAGGATTTAGAAGTAGTAAACGTCAATTATATAAAATTTTGAAAAAGTATATTCCTGCACTTACCATAATAAGTGGTATTTATGTAGGTCTTATTGCTTTCCTTGCAGATTTAACTGGTGCTTTAGGTGGGGGTACTGGTGTATTGCTTACTGTAGGTATTCTTCATAAACTTTATGAAGAAATGGCTCAAGAACAACTCATGTCTGCAAATCCACTTCTTAGAAAATTCTTAGGAGAATAATTTTTCTCCTATTTTTTTCCATTTTAACAATATGTGAGGGAATAAAATGAAATTAGTAGTATTAACTGGTATTCCAGGTTCTGGAAGTACAACATTACTTAATAAAGCACTTGAAGAAGTCGATTATGTACATTTAAATTATGGAGACATAATGACTGAAATTGCTATTAAAGAAAATATTGTTGAAGATAGGGATTCTTTAAGAAAATTACCGGCTGAAACACAAAAAGAAATTCAAGCTAAAGCAGCTAAAGAAATTAGGGAAAGATCTGAAAATGATAATGTTATTGTTGATACACACTGTACAATCAACACTCCTGCAGGATTTTTACCAGGACTCCCAATTTGGGTATTAGAAGAGTTACAACCAGATCTTTTCATATTAGTTGAAGCAAATCCGGATGAGATTATTTACAGAAGATCAAATGATGAAACTCGTTCAAGAGATGTTCAAAAAGCTAAAGATATTCAATTACATCAAGAAATGAATAGAGCAACTTCTATGGCTTATGCAACTTTAACAGGAGCTACCGTTAAAATTGTTTCAAACCATGATAATCATTTAAATTCTTCAGTCTCAAAATTAGTAAATGTATTAAATTTATAAGGGGATAATTATGGCTGACATTTTTGCTCCGATATCTGGGCCGATATTCGATGTTTTGAATGCAATATTCAATCCAATTCTTGCTTTGGATCCAAATCCTGCTAATCCTGCTTTAACTGTTTTAATTATTGCATTTTTAGTTTCATTAATTACAACTATTGCTAATAAGTATTTAGTTGATCAGGATAAAATGAATGAAATGAATGAAAAAAGCAGAAAGTTATCAAGAGAACTCAGGGAAGCTCAGAAAAAAGGTGACGGCAAGAAACTTGCAGAGCTTCAAGCTCAACAGACTCAAATGATGCAAGAGCAAACTGCTATGATGTCTGATCAATTCAAACCGATGTTCGTAACTATGGTTCCAATTATTTTAATATTCTTTTGGATGAGGTCTTCCGCTATCCATGATTTGGTTATTATTTTGCCTAGAACCGTATATTGGGTAATTTTGACTCCATTTTGGCATATGCTTGGAAGTTTCCTGTATGGTGGTAAAGCTACTATTCCATATGGAATTGGTTGGTTGTTATGGTATTTCATTTGCACTTTCGGTATGAGTCAGATATTAAGAAAATATCTTGGATTCAAACAAGGGTTCTAATTAACCCAAAAAACTATACATTTATTAATAATGAAAAATAAATATTATAGCATTCTATTTTGAATACGCTATTACACAATTATTTAAATTATTAAAAATTATTATAGGTGATTAAATGCCTGCAAATAGGTTTAGATCAAGATCATATAAAAGAGTTCATAAAAACACTCCTGGTGGAGAAAATGTTTTAAGATACAAAAAGAAAAAACCATCTAAGCACGTTTGTGCTGAATGTGGTGCAGTATTACATGGAGTTCCTCGTGGACGTCCATATGAAATTGGAAAATTATCAAAAACAGCTAAAAGACCTAACCGTCCTTATGGTGGGTACTTATGCTCAAGTTGCGCCCGTAAAATTTTCAAAAACGAGGCTAGAAAATAATGATAATTACTATCGGCGGATTGGCTGGAACTGGAACAACTACACTTGCTGAAGTGTTAAGCGAAAAATTAGATATTCCTTATATCTCTGCAGGATTCATTTTTAGAGAGATGGCTGCAGAAAGGGGTATGACTGTTCTCGAATTCAGTGAATTTGCTGAAGGTAATGATGATATTGATAAGGAAATTGATAAAAGGCAAGCTGAAAAAGCTAAATTGGCAGAAAACTTAATAGTCGAAGGACGATTATCAGCATTTTTTGTTGATAATGCTGATTTAAAACTTTGGCTAATGACTCCATTTGAGGTACGTTCTAAAAGGATAGCTCAAAGAGAAGATAAACCTGTTGATTTGGCTAAAGTCGAGATTATTACTCGTGAAAAAAGCGAAGCCTTAAGGTATAAAGTAATCCATAATATTGACATCAGTAATATGGATATTTATGATTTAATTGTAAATACTGATAGCTTTAATCCAGAAAGCATATCAGAAATCATTATTCAAACATTAAAGGTGATATAAATGGCATCAATCGAAGTAGGTAGAGTATGTGTTAAAACTGCTGGTAGAGAAGCAGGCGAAAAATGCGCAATCGTTGAAATTATCGATGAAAACTTTGTAGAAGTAATTGGTGAAGCTGTTAAAAACAGAAGATGTAACATTGCTCACTTAGAACCAACTGCAGATACAATCGATGTTTCTGGTGATGCAGATTCTATCAAAGCAGCTTTAGCTGACTTATAAGTGAATAATTACTAATTATTCATATCTTTTTTTATTTAACTATTTTTTAAGGTTTTTTCATGAAGTTTGACATGGTTGTTAAATCTAAAAGTTTTACTTCTCCCGATTTTGGCTGCAAACCTGAAGAGAGAGAAATTTCCGAATACATTTCTAAAGGTGTAATTAATTTAGATAAGCCATCAGGTCCAACTTCTCATGAAATAGATTCATGGGTTAAACGTATTTTAAATTTAGAAAAATCAGGTCATGGTGGAACATTAGATCCAAAAGTAACTGGGATTTTGCCGGTTGGTTTGGATGATGCTACTCGTGCAATACAACTACTTTTAACAGCTCCAAAGGAGTATGTATGTCTTTTGACTTTCCATCAGGATGTTGATGAAGATAGGATTCGTGAAGTATTTAGCGAATTCACAGGTAAAATATTCCAACTTCCTCCTGTCAAATCAGCGGTAAAACGTGAACTTAGAACACGAAACATCTATTATTCAACAATTTATGAAATTGAAGGAAGGGACGTTTTGTTTAGAATTGGTTGTGAAGCTGGAACTTATGTTAGAACCTATTGTCATAATATCGGTGAAGCATTAGGTGTTGGAGCCCATATGGCGGAACTTAGAAGAACACAAGTAGGTTCATTTACAGAAAAAAATAATTTGGTTACTCTGCATGATGTAACTGACGCATACCATTTTTGGATTGAAGATGGAGACGAATCATTCTTGCGCGAAGCTATAATGCCAATGGAAAGAGCTGCAGATTACTTGCCGAAAATCATCATTAAGGATTCAGCAGTGGATGCTGTTTGTCATGGTGCCGACTTGGCATGTGGAGGTATTGCTTCTTTAGCGGATAATATTCAAAAAAACGATATTGTTGCAATTGAAACCCTTAAAGGAGAGCTTGTTGGAGCAGGTCACTCTTTATTAACTTCAAATGAAATTCTAGATGCGGATTCCGGTTTTGCAGTCAATGTTTCTAAGGTATTCATGAAACCTGATACTTATCCGAGATTTTGGAAATAAAATTCATTGGTGGTAACTTATTTTTAATAAAAAAATATTCTTTGTTGTAATCTTAGCATTAATCGTTATTTTTTCAGCCATCACGGCTTCTTATATTTATTTTCAGGATAATGTGCAATTTGAATCATCTAATGGGTCCAATACGTTTTCTGTCGAAAACATAACATTAGCAAATAGTTCTGTAGGCACAGTTGAAGTTATCAAAAATATTGGAAATCCTAACTCCTCTAAAAAAATAGCTTATGTGGTGGGAGTTCATCCATTGGAGCATGAAGTTCATGAAACATTAATTAAAATACTTCCAAATCGAACTGGCCTTAATTATTGCTATGACATTTATGTTATTAATGTAACTGAAAATGTAGGGCATTATGGCGAAGGGCTATCTGATGATGAGGATCCAGGCAGGCAAAACGGACAAAATTTAGCACATGAATTTGTATATCCTGAAATTAATGATGGTGGCTATGATTTAGCTATTGATGTTCACTCAAATGTTGGTGCATATCCTTATAAAACATTTGTTTTTAGTCCAGTTAAAGAAAGCATTAGCGTAGATTATGCTAATGAAATTGCAAATAATTGCCCTAATATTTCATATTACGCACCCGATTCAACAACAAGCGGTCCCTTTTTAACAATTCCTTTAAATGAAAATGGAATACCTGCTTTTTACTTTGAAGAGTATAGCTTTGCTCCGCAAGATGTAAAAGATGAGCATATTTTGGAATTGATTCATGCTGTTGATAATTTAAATTTTTAAAAAAAAGAAAATGCATGGAAAAGCTAGAAAGCTCCTCCACCACCGCCTCCGGAACCGCCTCCGAGGCCACCGAAGCCACCTGAACTGGAAGAAGGATTTGCAGCAGCTTCACTGGTTGAAAATGCGGAATGCATCAATCCATATCCCCCATAGTAATGGTACATGAAAACTCCGTCGTTATAATCTGAGATGTTAGGTACTTGCAGTTTCATGGCATCATAAACCTCTTCAGCTACTCCAAGCGCAGTGCCGTAAATCAGGTACTTTTTCCAAACAACTATTGATTCTGGCGGGTGTTCTTCAATTAAACTGTAGTCCTCGAGGAATTCCTTGAAGTTTTTCCATTTGAGATAGAAGACTCTGCCCTCTTTGGTCCATCTTCCAAAAATATCCTCATCAATAAAGAAGTAAGCAACTGAAATAATAATTAAGGCTACCCCTCCAACACGTGCATAAAGTCCACTTGAAAGATTGGTAAAGAATCCGAGGAACAGTATTATCATACCTACTATAATTCCTCCAAATGCCATTAAGGATATCATTGTGGAACCTGCATCATCAAAATATTTGTCAACATCAATTTTGTCCTTAACAGTTTCTTCCCAATGATCAATTTTACCAACAAACCATTTTGCGTTACTTTCAGATGATAATTGTCCATTTAATCGGGATAGATTTAAAACATTGTCTGTTGCAAAATGTGAAAGTGTATTGAACACAATCTTTTCGCTTGAACTCAATTCGTTTATCTTTTCATTATTGAATGTTAGAAGCAAATCTTTTGTACCTGTTTCGACATCCTCTTGATTATAAAGGTTGATAATTTTCCTATCGATTAGATTCATTATTGAAGCTTCGAATCCTTTGATATTTGGCTTTCCGATAGATCCTTTATTTTCAATCAATGCATTGATTACTTCTGGAGGATCATTGGTCGGTAAATCCCTTTCATATATTCCTTCATACTCCACTTTCGGTTCCCTACCATATCGAAGATAGGTAAGTGCCGCACCAATAGGGCTTAAGATGGAGACTAATCCTAAAGCAAGGTTGGTTGTGTTCCAGAAATTCCTATCATTTACGCTGTCCTCGAGATTTTTCATAATCATTTCACGGCCGTTCTGGTTCACATGCTTTGCATATGTTGCATCATTAAAGTCATCCAAAGGCATTAAAACGAGCAATTCGTAGAATTCTCCTTTCGGAATGGATGTGGTCTGTGCAATAATTGTATTTCCATTCAACGTACTTGTTTCATTATATTCTTGAGGATTTAGGTAATATGTGTTCCCGTTATCTCCAGGCAAGTTAATGATAGCTGATATGCTTCCAACACCTACATCCCATTCTTCACCCCAGAGTTTGTATTGAAGTCCACCAACATCATTAAAGAGTGTTACTACGCCACTCATATCATAACTTATGTGAATGGTTACATCACAATCTCTTATGCCTTTTGTATGTGCCGCATCGGAGTATAGATAAATTTTCAGATGTTTATATCCATTGTTGTCACTTTCTTGAAGTACAGGATAAGCTCCATTAGCCGAAACTTTGATATTGTCAATGCTTTCTCCAGATTTCAGAGGTATATCCCTGTAAACCCCATTAAATTTCCCGTCAAACGAATAATCATACTTTTCATCTACATGGAGCAGACCATTATTTCCAACAGTCAGTTCAATGAATGCCTGATCTATGCTGTAGCTTCTGTCTTCATCAGCCGAAACAAAGGAAATTGTTGAAAATAATATTAAAAAAAGTAAGATTATACAAAATGTTTTTTTAACATTCATATAATCTCCCCTTGCTTAAAATTCAACTTCAGGAACTTCTCTTTCTGCTTCAGGTGCTTGGAAGAATGATTCTTCTTTAAAACCAAACATTTTAGCAATAATGCTGCTTGGGAATTGTTGGCAGGCATTATTATATTTTAATACAACGTCATTGTAGAATTGTCTAGCATATGCAATTTTATCTTCAGTATCTGATAATTCTGTTTGTAACTGTTGGAAATTGCTGTTGGCTTTTAGTTCAGGGTAATTCTCAGCAACTGCAAACAATGTTTTTAAAGCGCTTGTTAATTGGTTATTTGCAGCACTTGCTTCTTCAATGGAAGATGCATTCATTACACTGGTTCTGGCTTTTGTAACTTCCTCAAAAACGCCTTTTTCGTGGGCTGCATAACCTTTAACTGTTTCAACAAGGTTTGGTATTAAGTCATTTCTTCTTTTAAGTTGGACCTCGATTTGCGCATAACTGTTTTTTACGCGGTTTCTGAGTCCAACAAGGTTATTGTACATGTGTATAAGTGTAAATATGATAAATACTATTAATATGATTAATACAATTATAACTAGAAAGTCCATTTTATCACCTATTTAATATTTATTTATAATCTTAAAAATATACTTTGCTTTTAAAGATTTATATGCCATAAATTCTAATAATTATTTGGAAATGATTATTTTTTGAAAATCTTCATTTAAACAATACCTTTATATATAGGGAAGTAGATATATTATTTTATCATATTATTCTAGACGATATGATGGCAAGTATTTTGCTGACTATTTTATGCCGAGATAGTCTAGCCTGGTAAGGCGCGAGACTGGAAATCTCGTGGGCGCTCAGCCCTCCTGGGTTCAAATCCCAGTCTCGGCGTTTATTAGTTTTTAACTATATTTTTTTAATATCTAAAAATACTTGTTAAACTGATATTTATTGCACTCTTAGTTTATTTAAGCTAAGTTTATATTGTTGAAAGAACTGTGTTTTGCTAGTCAAAACATTCGAACCTATTATTTTACGTCTCGTAGGTTCGCTCTATAAATGGAGGTTATTTAATGGAAGACGATTTTAAGCATTTAGTGCGTATTTCAAGAAAGGACGTCGATGGAAATAAAACCATTGAACATGCTTTAACCGATATCAAAGGTGTCGGAATGTCTTTATCTAAAACTATGTGCCGTATTTTAGACTTAGATTTAGATTCTAAAATTGGATATATTGCTGATGAGGACGTTTTAAGGATTGAAGAAATTTTAGAAAACCCACAGAAATTTGATATCCCATCATGGATGTTAAATCGTAGGGAAGACTATGAAACTGGTGATGACATTCACTTAATCGAATCTGATCTCGACATGACTTTAAGAGATGATTTAAACAGAATGAAAAAGACCAGAAGTTACAAAGGTAGAAGACACGAAGTTGGTTTGCCTGTTAGAGGTCAAAGAACCAAATCTACTTTCAGAAAAAGTTCTTCAGTTGGTGTAAAACGTCGCAGATAGGCATAGAGCTTTTTTTATAAATAAATTATTTAAATTCAATTTTATAAGGAGATGTTTTAATGGGACAACCTAGAAAATCAAGGAAAAAGTATAATACACCACCACATCCTTGGAATGCGGAAAGAATTAAAAATGAAAACAAATTAATGACTAAATACGGTTTAAAAAATAAAAAAGAAATTTGGAAAGCTGATACTTTAGTCAGAAGGTACAGTAGGGAAGCAAGATACTTACTCGGTTTTTCTGCTGATCAAATGCAAAAAGAAAAATTACAATTATTAGGACACTTAGCTAGAACCGGTGTTTTGCCTGAAGGTGCTGCTCTTGAAGAAATCTTAGATTTAAATGTTGAAGATATCTTAAGAAGAAGATTACAAACAATTGTATACAAAAAAGGTTTAGCTCGTACTCCTAAAGAAGCAAGAATGTTTGTTGTACATGGACACATTGCTTTAGGTGGTAAAAAAATCAATTCACCAAGTTATGTTGTATTAAAAGGTCAAGAAGACGAAATAGGATTCTATCGTTCTTCACCTGTAGCTAAACAAATTGAAGAGTACAACAATAGTAAAGCTAATAAAGCTAATACTGAGGAATAGAGGGTGTAACTATGGCAAAAGATGAAAAATGGGGTATAGCTAATATTTACTCATCATTCAATAACACTATTATTACTGTAACAGATATTACTGGTGCTGAAACTATTTCACAATGGTCTGGTGGAAGAGTTGTACGTGCAGACAGACAACAAGCTTCACCTTTCGCAGCTATGGCTGCAGCAACCAGAATAGCTGATGATGCTAAAGAAAAAGGATTTGTTGGCTTACATATTAAAGTAAGAGC
>JAEIGA010009981.1_pt1 | contig 14385 bp, 11 predicted proteins | sample 9270691 | NCBI WGS metagenome assembly JAEIGA01 (sample SAMN17057246, study PRJNA624740) | gut metagenome | biome: biome; isolation source: fecal sample | host: Bos grunniens | place: China: Xizang | collected 2019 | reverse complement strand
TGAAAGAGCGGTTCGATTCCGCTATGGGCTACTAGAAATTAAAAAAAATAAACAAAGATGGCAAACCACAAATCGTCTGAAAAGAGAATCAGACAGACCGAAAAGAGACGTTTGCATAACAAATATTATGCAAAAACTGCTCGAAATGCCGTTCGCAAATTGCGTGCGATGCATAAAAAAGACGAGGCTGCCGCTTTACTTCCAGTAGTATCAGCTATGTTGGATAAGTTGGCAAAAAAGAACGTGATTCACAAAAACAAAGCTAATAACTTAAAATCTAAGTTAGCTCTTCACGTTAACAAACTCGCTTAAGCAATGAAAATTATAAAGCTCTCCTAAAAGGAGGGCTTTTTTCTTTTATATACTTTTGTATATAACACCAAAATTCACTACTTTTGTGTTTGAAAATTTTAAAGGGTATTATTCCCTTTATTTTCTTGTTCTAATTAATTTCTTAATCAATTATTATGGAAGGAAACAAAAATCTTACTATCAAGCAATGGGCTGAGGATGATAGACCAAGAGAAAAGATGTTGTTAAAAGGCGCCTCTTCTCTCTCAAATGCAGAATTACTTGCTATTTTAATAGGCACGGGTTCAAAAACAGAATCTGCACTAGATTTAGCGAAGTCAGTTTTGTCACAATCGTCTAACAAATTAGATGAAATTTGTAAACTAACACCCCAACAACTCTCTAAACGAGTAAAAGGAATAGGCAAAGCAAAGGCTGTAACTATTTCGGCAGCCATAGAACTTAGTAGGAGAATAAGATTTACTGCGCCAATAGAGTCTGTATCGTATACGACTAGTGCTACAATTGCAGAAGAATTTATGAGATTGCTTTCTCATAAGACACAGGAAGAGTTCTGGATAGTACTTCTTAACAATGCAAATAAAGAACTGGCAAGGTACAAAATAAGTACAGGTACTATAACAAATACTTTAGTAGATTATAGAATAATATTAAAGTATGCGATAGAAAATCTAGCCACTAGATTAATTTTAGTTCACAATCACCCTTCAGGCAACTTAAATCCAAGTCCTGATGATATGTTAGTAACTAAGAAGATTATAGCTTGTTGTAAGCAATTTGATATATTAGTATTAGATCACATAATTATAGGCAACAGAGAATTCTTGAGTTTTGCCGATTCATGTTTACTAGAATGATTTGTATTTTTACCGATAAATATACCAATAGATTGAAGTATGTTACAGACCATATTTTTAAAAGAATATTAGGTCAGTCTGTAAATATTGTCAATAAAGTAGAAGATTTGCCTACGCTTTCTTCTTCTCCGCTTATAGTGTATAGTGATACACTTAAAGTGAAAGGTGCTTTGCATATTATCCCAAACGGTCTTTTATTTAAAAAGGGTGTGCGTGAGTATGATATTACAATAAGTACATGGGAAGGTGAAAAGGTGTTCTTTTCTACATCAGGTGGGGATATACCATTTGATATATTCTCTGCATCTTTTTATCTTTTATCTAGATACGAGGAATACCTGCCAATAAAAGAAAACTTTGATAGTAAAGGTTGCTTTATTTCAGAAAAGAGTCTAGCATACAAAGAAGGTTTTTTGCAAACTCCATTAGTAGACGTTTGGGCGTTGAAGTTAGAGGATAAACTAAAAACTCTATTTACAAACTATATACCTGCACAAGAGAAGAGATTTAGATTCTTACCAATAATCTCTATAAATACTCCATATAGATACAGAACATATTCTATATTAGGCAACACATTAAGACTAGGCAAAAAGGTATTTGAAAGAGATTGGTCTGAGTTGAAAAAACAACTAAGAGTACTTCTTAGAATAGACCAAGACCCATACTGCAATGTAGACAAGATAGTAGAACTTCACAATAGAAATAGTCTTAGACCACTATTCGCACTCAGAATGTCAAGGAAGAAATGGTATAAAAGACCTATTTATTTTGCATACAGTACATATAAAAAGGTACTTTGTAGAAACTATCAAATAGCTCTTTGTATGTCTGGAGTTGCAAGTTATTCTGCTTCACAACTGAAATTTGAACAAAAATTCATATCTAGTATATTCAAAACTAGAATTGTAACTAGTGTATCTGGAGTATCTGAATATGTAATATCAAAATTCTATAGAAACTTATCTAATAGTAGAATAAAAGATGACTTTTCTATGTCTTATCCAGATAGAATTGGGTTTAGAAATTCTACATGTACTCCATTTAGAGTGTACGACCTAAATATAGAAGAATATTACCGAGTAGATGTGCATTCAGTGCCATTTACTACTTGGTCTCTGAAGAAAATGGGATTGACCAAGGAAGAAATTGTAGATGTTGCCACAAGTATGGCTAAAACCGTAAAGGCTCTTAGAGGTGAATTTATAATAGCAAGTCATAATGATAATTTCGTAGATTCTAGTCATCTTAAGGGATGGTCATCTACATATGAATACATTATTAGATATGCCTCTCTTTTAGAAACAAATGATGTAGAAAAGGTAGAGAAAATGAATTTATAATTAATATGTTGCCCCTGTAGTTCAATGGATAGAATACGAGTTTCCTAAACTTTAGATTCGGGTTCGATTCCCGGCGGGGGTACAAAAAAAACGAGGCTAAGCCTCGATTTTTTTATATCCCCACGCTATCCCTATAAAAATCCAATGACTGATATATAAGTTCTTTTTCTACTATGCAGTTTGGAACAATATCTCCAACTCCTTTTAGAAGTGTGAAGTTTATCTCTCCAGCAGTGGCATTTTTCTTGTCGTGAGCCATGTATTCGTATAGAGCAGGGTAGTCGTTGCATGAGATTTCAAACACCCCGTAGTTTTCTCTTATAAAGCGCACATTCTCTGTTAGTACACTTTGAGGGAAACCTTGTAGTTTGAACGAAAGGAAAAGTTCGCCAATAAGCCCCCAAGCTACAGCATAACCATGCAAAATAGGTCTGTTTGTTTGGTGAGAATAACTTTCAAATGCATGACCTATAGTGTGTCCTAAGTTTAAAGCCTTGCGAATGCCTTTTTCTGTAGGGTCTTGCTTTACGATGTTGGCTTTCACATCTATTGAAGTTTCAATAAGTTCAGCCAATAAGTTGAAATCTGGTTTTCTTGCATCAAATTTACTTAACCTTTTCATTTCTTCTTCAGAAGAAAGAAGACCATGTTTAAGCATTTCAGCATAACCAGAAAGCAAGTTTTCAGTATCTAGTGAACGTAAAAAATCTGGATAAATAACCACTGTTTTAGCAGGGTTTATTACGCCAACTTCATTTTTTAGTCCATTAAAGTTTATGCCAGTTTTACCTCCCACAGCAGCATCTACCATAGAAAGTAGTGTGGTAGGAATGTTTATGAAGCTAATACCACGTTTAAATGTATTTGCAACAAAACCTCCTAAGTCAGTAACTACGCCACCGCCTAAGTTTATTAACATAGACTTGCGTGTACCACCATTTACGCCAAGAAACTTCCAAATGTCAACTACGGTTTCTATGGTTTTATAATGGTCGCCACAAGGCATAGTATAAACCTTGGCATTTTTCAATGCTCCTTCGCTTTGCAATATAGGGAGGCAATGAATTTTTGTTTGTTCATCAGTTAATATAAACAATTGTTCCGACGAAACGCCCTCTAAAAGAGCGTTTACATCGGAAGCCAATTTGTTAGAATATATAACTGATTTGTTATTTTCTAATATCACCTTCTTTAATTAAATATTCTGCAATTTGTACTGCGTTTAGAGCAGCACCTTTTTTAATTTGGTCACCTACACACCAGAATGTAATGCCATTTGGATTTGCAAGGTCTTTACGGATACGACCAACATACACAGGGTCTTTGCCAGAAAGGAATAATGGCATTGGATATTTCTTTTCTGCTGGATTGTCTTCTAGAATTACGCCTTCTGCAGCAGAGAATGCTTCTCTTGCTTCTTCTACACTGATAGGACGTTCAGTTTCTGCCCAAATAGCTTCTGAGTGAGCACGAAGAGAAGGAACACGAATGCAAGTAGCACTTACTTCTATGTCTGAGTGCATAATTTTACGTGTTTCGTTATACATCTTCATTTCTTCTTTTGTATAACCATTATCAGTAAATACGTCGATTTGTGGGATAAGGTTAAATGCTAATTGATAAGCGAATTTTTCTACAGTTACTTCTTCGCCAGCTAGTACTTGACGATATTGTTGTTCAAGTTCTGCCATTGCAGCTGCACCAGCGCCAGAAGCAGCCTGATATGTAGAAACGTGTACGCGTTTGATATGTGAAAGATTTTCAATAGCTTTAAGTGCTACTACCATTTGGATTGTAGTACAGTTTGGGTTTGCAATTACGTTGCGTGGACGGTCTTTAGCGTCAACAGCATTTACTTCAGGCACAACCAATGGCACATCAGCATCCATACGGAAAGCGCTTGAGTTGTCAATCATCACAGCACCAAATTTGGTGATGTCTTTTTCATATTCTTTAGAGATACCTGCACCAGCAGATGTAAATGCAATGTCAATATCTTTAAAATCGTCGCCGTGTTTAAGTTCTTTTACTGTATAAGTTTTTCCTTTAAACTCATATTCTGTTCCTGCACTACGAGCAGAACCAAATAACACAAGGTTGTCGATTGGGAAGTTTCTTTCCGCTAACACTCTTAAAAATTCTTGACCAACGGCACCACTGGCGCCAACAATTGCTACATTCATTTTTCTGTAAATTTATTTTGTTTAATTAATTTGTTTATATACTTTTGTACGTGTTTTGCATGGTGCGCAAAATTCCGCATGCAAAATTACATTTTTAATTCATTATAATCTTAAAAAATATGAAGAAAATTCTACTTTTAATTACATTTTTTTCTCCTTTTGCCATTTATGCCTACAATGGTGATATCCAAAACTTTATAATAGAAGAAAATTCTATTTGTTTAAACGCACCAGAGGTAGCTTCAAAGTCTTACATTTCAACCAAATCCACTGTATCAAAAAATGCACATTGGAGTGCTGAAATTAACCTCTCTTTTTCGCCTACATCTTCCAATTATCTAAAGTGGTTTATTATGGCAGATTCTACAAATGTAAATGCCTCAACAAATGGGTATTATATAATGTTTGGCACGGCGAAACGAACCATTAGTTTTCATTGTATTAAAAACGGAAAATCCTCTATTCTCTTTGAAGATATAGACAAATTGCTAGATACTCCATACAATAATATAAAATTTGATATAAAACTTTCAGGTTCAGACTATTGGGAGTTAAATTATACTTTAAATGATACGCTATCCAATACGATAGAAATTTATGATAATCAAGTGAAATTTTCTTCGTTTATTGGTTGGCATTGTGTTTACACAAAGACTAGAAGTAAAGCATTTTGCTTTCAGAATATTAAAGTTGAAGGAGAAGAAACTTCAATCCCGCGCTTGCCTAAAAAGGGAGAACTTGTAATAAACGAGGTGTTATTCAATCCTAAAGATGATGGAGTTGATTTTTTAGAAATTTTGAACATATCAGATACTATTTTAGACCTTTCGTCCTGTAAAATTGGAAATAAAAAACAATTTTATCCATTACCAACATTTCTTCTTAATCCAGATTCATGCGTTGCAATTACAAAAGATTCACTCGTTCTTTGTGAGCAGTTTTCGTGTGTGTCTCCGTCAAATATACTTCAAGTAGAAAAAATGTTGCCACTTCTCAATGATAGTGGTTATGTCAGATTACTAGCAGATACTATACTGCTAGATACATTATTTTATAAGTCCGATATGCATCATGTGCTAATAGAAGATGTAGAAGGTCTTTCTCTAGAGCGCTCATTAGACGGTAGCTTTCACTCTGCATCTACCATTTTAAGAGCTACCCCAGGTAGTAAAAATTCTATCGTTATAAAAGCAGAATCAGATACAGAATTTATACCCGATTTTGAGGAAGAAATTTCCCAGCAAGATTCAATTTGTCATTTCTTTATAGAATCCTCTGTTACATCTGTTTACGATTCAGAATATCCTCAAAATATAAATTTACGCTATCGTTTGCATAAATCTGCTAGAATAACTGCCAAAATATATACTTTATCTGGTTATTCAGTGTATACTTTGGTAGAGAGTGAACTGTTACATGGAGAAGGAAAATTTCATTGGGACGGGCGCGATGAAAATTCAAGTCTATTACCTGTGGGAATGTATGTAATCGTTGTAGAAATTTACGATGAAAATGGCGAATTTTATGTTAAGAAACTACCTGTTGCGCTTACTCCTTAATTTTAACATTTGGCAAAAAAATGCCCTTGAAACTTAATTTCTTTAACGAATTTGTTGTATAATCGTAAAAAAAACTTTACGTTTGTATTTGATTAACGAGGTTTATACGGAAAAGTGTTAAAATAATTAATTCAAACGAATATTGTTTTAACAAATAAGGTATAACTACTGTTGGTCTAATATGTTGAAATTCAAATTATTAAACAAAATTAATCCTATTTATTAACCTTAAAAAATTATTTACATGAGTCTTAACAGTGTGAAAAATTCGCGTAAATGGTTTCTTACAGCTGTAATGTCGCTGTTTTTCTGTGTAGGAGCTATCGCTCAAACACAAATTTCAGGTACAGTTGTAGACCAAACTGGTGAACCAGTTATTGGAGCTTACGTTACTTTAGAAGGTGACAACTCTGTAGGTACCATTACCGACTTTGATGGTTACTATGAAATTTCAGTTCCATCAAATGCAAACTTGATTTTCTCATTCATGGGTTACGAAAGCCAAACACTTTCAGTGGCAGGTAAATCTACTTTAGATGTAACTCTAGCAGAGGAAACAACAAAACTTGATGAAGTTGTAGCTGTAGGTTACGGTTCTCAAACCAAAAAAGAATTAACTGGTTCAGTTTCTTCTGTTAAATCTGAAGACTTTAACAAAGGTGCCTTCAACTCTGCTGAAGGTCTTCTTCAAGGTAAAGTTGCTGGTTTAACAATGACCAAACAAGGTGGTGGTGACCCTGCAAACCGTGGTTACAATGTACAAATTCGTGGTACAGGTTCTTTAACAGGTACTACTTCTCCTCTTTACATCATTGACGGTGTGCCAGGTGCTTCTATGAACAACATCAATCCAAACGACATTGAGTCTATGGACGTGTTAAAAGACGGTTCTGCAGCGGCTATCTATGGTACTCGTGCTAATGCTGGTGTGATTATTATTACTACCAAAAAAGGTAAAGCTGGTAAAACAACTGTAGAATACAATGGCTCTGTAAGTGTTGCTACTATCGCTGACAATATCGAGGTGCTTTCAGCTGAAGAGTATGTTGCACAAGGTGGTGCTTCTTATGGTTCTAGCACAGACTGGTTATCAGAAATTACTCGAGTTCCAGTTTCTACAGAGCACAACTTATCACTTTCTGGTGGTATGGATAAAGTGAACTATCGTGCTTCTATCAACTTCAAGAGCAACGAAGGTATCGCTGTAAATTCTTCTTTCCAAGAAATTCAAGCTCGTGCAAACGTTAATCAAAAAGCTCTTAACGATATTTTTGAATTCAACTACGACGTTTCTTACTCTAGTACAAAATCTAAATGGATTGATTTCGATGCATTCAACCAAGCATTAAAATACAACCCAACTATGCCAGTTTACATTACTGATACCGACGATCCATACTATGCTAAATATGGTGGTTACTGGCAAAACTTCGACAAAAACGGTTTCTCAAACCCTGTAGCAATTGTTGAACAATTAACAAAAGATGGTCAAGACCAAACTTTCTTAGGAAGTATCCGTATGACTATCAATCCTATCAAAGGATTAAAAATTAGTGGTTTCGGTTCTTACCAATTATGGAATCAAGTAACAGGTGATTACAATCCAGCGACATCTATTGCAGGAGAAGCTGCTAAAGGTTATGCTAAAAAGGCTAATAGCACTAACGTTACACGTATGGCTGAAGCTACAGTTCAATATGGTAACGAAATTAAGAAAAATTCATTCACTTTCTTAGCAGGTTTTGCATATCAAGACTTTGTTGAAGAAAAATTTGATGCTTCAAACTTCAACTATCCAACAGATGACTTCCTATATAATAACTTAGCAGCTGGTGACGGTCTTGCTATCCTTTCAGAAGGTGGTGTTAACAATGGTCTAGGTGTAAGTTCTTGGAAAGAAGGTTGGAAACTTGCTTCTGCGTTCGGTCGTTTCATTTACAACTACGATCAACGTTACTTCTTAAATGCATCTATCCGTGCTGAAGGTTCTTCTAAATTCGGTAAAAACAACCGTTGGGGTTGGTTCCCTGCTGTGTCTGCGAGCTGGTTAATTTCTAACGAAAGCTTCATGCGCAACCAAACAGTTGTTGACGAATTAAAACTACGTGCTGGTTATGGTGTAACAGGTAATATGCCAGGTGAATGCTATCCTTGGATTGGTAAAATGAGCAAAGGTTCAAACTATGCTTATTTCGGAGATAGCAAAGTAGCAACTTGGGCATTAAATACTGTTCCTAACCCAGACCTAAAATGGGAAACTAAGAGTGAGATCAACGTTGGTGTTGACTTCAGCTTCTTAAATGGTCGCTTAAGTGGTGCTATCGACTACTACAACCGTACAACAAACGACCTTCTTCACTATTGTGAACTAAACTCTCAAAAATATGAAGCAGGCTCAATGTTAAGAAATATTGGTTCTTTACAAAACCAAGGTGTGGAAGTTGCTATCAATGGTATCCCTGTTAAAACTAAAGACTTCACTTGGAACTTAGGTTTAACTCTTGCTCACAACTCAAACAAACTTCTTTCTTTAGGTGACGACGAATTCAAATTCACAGACTCTCAAAAGAAAAAAGGTAATGTAGATGCTCCAGGTTGGACAAGTTCAAATACCCAGTTACTAGAAGTTGGTGAGTCTGTAGGTAACTTCTATGGTTATAAATTCTATAAGATTATAGATGGCGTATTCTATGGTCTAGATAGAAACAATAAAGCTAAACCATTTGACAAATTAACTTCAGAAAAAGATAAACGTATTTTAGGTAATGCTCTTCCATTCCTAAACTGGGGCTTAAGCTCATCAATGTCATTCTACGGTGTTGACTTCTCATTCAACTTACGTGGTGCGTTCGGTGGTTATCTATTAAATAACAAACGTTTAGCTTATGGTAACTTGTCAGCTCTAGCTAATGGTAATATGATTAAATGCCAAGATAATCAATTAGTGCCTCCTACTAAGATGACAGACTACTACCTAGAAAGTGGTACATACATGAAACTTGGTGACATTACTATTGGTTACACATTTAATATTAAAGAAGACGTTGCTAAATATTTAAGCAAAGCTCGTATTTATGTAACTGGTCAAAACCTTGCTACTGTAACTTCATATTCAGGAGTTGACCCAGAACTTGTTAATATGACAGGTCTTGAACCAGGTGTAGAAGGTTTATCATATTATCCTGCTACTCGTACCTTTATGTTAGGTGTAAATTTAGCTTTCTAATCGATAATATATAAAAACAGAATAATATGAAAATTAATTTGAAAAAACTAGGATTATTCATTGGTGTAGGAATGCTGTTCTCACTACAGTCTTGCACAGATTTCCTAAATCCTGAAATATATAGTGAGTACGATAAAGATGAATTTGAATCTTCTGAAAGTGCTTTCGATGCAAAAATTGGTGACGTTTACGTACACCTACAACGTGAGCATGGTTACGCTTATCGTGAAGGTTTCTGGTCTCTTCAAGAAAATACCACAGACGAATGTTTAGTTCCTACCCGTTACTTAGGTGACTGGTATGACGGTGCAAACTTCTGGACTCTGCACAATCACCGTTGGGATTCTTCAACACGTGAGATTGCTCGTGGTGGTCAACCAGGTGCTAATGCTTGGGGTTTCTGTTATACAGGTATTACCAAATGTAACTCTATGATTGCGTGGATTAAATCTATTAAATTAGAAGAAAAACGTCCACAAGACTTAGCAGAGTTACATATCTTACGCTCTTGGTATCACTATCTACTTATGGACAACTTTGGTGGTGTTCCATATACTTCAAAATTTGGTGATCCAAACTACGAACCTGTATATAATACTCGTGAACAAGTGTTCGACTCTATTATGACTGATTTAACTAAGTTTGTTCCTGTAGCGTCTGAACAAAAAATTTATTCTCGTGTAAATAAATATGTAGGTTGGACATTGCTTTCTAAAATGTACTTAAATGCAAAAGCATGGGGTGTAGTAGGTAAAGCTAAATTCGCTCCATCAGAAGATGAATGTTACAAATTAGCAGCTGCTTATGCAGACTCAGTTATCACAAAAGGTGGTTATGTATTAACTGATGATTATTTCACAAACTTCAAAGTTGACAACCAAGCTTCTTCAGAAAACATTTGGAGTGTGTTCTATGATGCATCTTTCTCACAAGGTATGCAATTCCATATGATGACACTTCACTATGCATCTAAAGATTCATACGGCTTACAAAATTCTCCATGGAATGGTTATTGCGGTTCTCACAAAATTATTGGTCTTTACAAAGATAAAGTAACAGGTGAGTTCAACGATGCGCGTATTAACTGTTGGGAAAGAGGTCAACAATTTACTAAAACAGGTGACTCAATCAAAGTTAAAGTTCCAGTTGACTCTGAAACTTATAAAAAAATGCCTAAATACGTGAGAAAACCTGCGAACTGGCCAGCAACAGTAGAAGAATTTGAAAAACTAGCTGAAGAAAAAGGTGTAGTTCAAGAAATTGTTTTAACTGATGGTTCTGGTAAAAAAGATAAAGTATCTGTTGTGAATTTTGAATTCCCTGCATACTTTACTGATACAGTTACCACTTTAACAAATGCTGCTAAATATAGAACCTATAACATCTTTGAAGGTCCACGTTTTGTTAAATTCCAAATCCAAGAAGGTGTTGGTGACCACATGTCAAACGACTTCCCTGTGTTCCGTTTAGCAGACGTTATTCTTATGAAAGCTGAAGCTCTTATGAGATTAAATGGTGGTTCTGCTACTGCAGAAGCTGTGACAGAAGCAAATAAAGTTCGTGCACGTGCAAAAGCACCTCTTTATGATATGGGCACTCTAACACTAGACGAATTATGTAACGAACGTTGCCGTGAACTTCTTTGGGAAGGTCACCGTCGTCAAGACTTAATCCGTTTTGGTCGTTTTACAGGTCCTAACTCAGTTCAAAATGATAATGACCCATACAACTTGTGGATTTTAAAATATTCTGCAAATGATGGTACTCAATACGATAACGACGAAGGAAGAACAGCATTTGAAACTCCAGATTATATGAAGGTATTCCCATTGCCTGATTTCTATGAAACAGACTCTGGTATCCAAAACCCTGGTTATGTAGAAGAATAATCTTCCAAACTTAAATAATTATAGAGACGTCAATTATTTGGCGTCTCTATTTTTTTTATATCTTTGCAGAAAATATTGATTTATGGAAACAACAAGACAAAATAAGATTGCTCGTTTATTACAAAAAGAAATTAGTGATATTTTTCGCAGTTTTACACAAAATATGCAAAAAGGTATCCTTATTTCACCTACTATTGTAAGAATTAGTCCCGACTTAAGTGTTGCACGCGTTTATATTAGTGTATTCCCTTCAGATAAAGAAAAAGAATACTTAGATTTAGTAAATGAGCGTTCTGTTTCTATTCGTCACGAATTAGCACAACGCACACGTCATCAATTAAGGACAGTTCCTACACTTACTTTCTTCTTGGATGATTCTCTAGATTATATTGAAAATATAGACAATCTACTTAAATAATTTACTTTGAACCTAGCCTTATACATAGCTAAAAGGTATCTTTTTTCTAAAAAACGACACAATGCCATAAACATAGTGTCGCTTATTTCTATGTGTGGAGTAGTGGTAGGTTCTATTGCACTAGTCTGTGTACTTTCTGTTTTTAATGGTTTTCAGACTGTTGTAGAAGATTTGTTTAGCAATTTCGATGCCCAAATCAAGATTGTAGCCTCTTCAGGTAAGGTTTTTCAGCCAGATTCAATCGTTCATGCTCTCAATCACGTGGATATTCAGCATACTTGTTATGTGATAGAAGATAATGCACTTCTTAAATTTGGAGAAAAACAACTTCCTATTACTATAAAAGGTGTGCCAGAAGACTATACAAAGGTGAGTGGAATAGATAGTATACTTATTGAAGGCGAGTTTTCTACCAAAGAAGGTTCTTTTAATATGGCTGTAGGTGGAGTTGTTTTAGCAAATACCTTAGGTAGTGGTCTTAGATTTGTGCAGCCTATTTGGCTTTATGCGCCTAAAAGAGTAGGAAATGTAAATCCTATGATGGTAGATAAAGCTTTTAACCGTGAACATGCCTTTCTTACAGGCATCTACATGGTTCAACAAGAGAAATACGACAACAATTTCTTAATTGTTCCTCTAGAGCTTACCCGAAAACTCTACGATTACACCACAGAAGTTACAGCAATAGAACTGAAATTGACTGAAAATGCCAATGAAAGTGAAGTAAAGTCTTATATAGCAGACCAATTAGGTCCTCAATACAAGGTTTTAGATAGATATGAGCAACAAGAAGAGTTCTTCAATATGCTTCAAATAGAAAAGTGGGTTACATATCTGATTCTTTCATTTATTTTGCTTATAGCTATTTTCAATATTGTTGGGTCACTATCTATGCTTATTATAGAGAAGAAAGATGATGTTAAGATTTTAAGCAGTCTTGGTGCCGAAGAATCACTTATTAAAAATATCTTTTTGTTTGAAGGTTGGCTTATTTCTATAATTGGTGCATTTATTGGTATTATAATAGGTGTTGTGCTTTGTTATATTCAAATGGAGTTTGGCATAATAAAATTAGCATCTACAGCAGGCACATACCTAGTAGATGCTTATCCAGTAAATCTAGTTTTCTCAGATGTAATTGTTATTTTGCTAACAGTTATTTCAATGGGCTTCTTTGCCTCTTACATCGCCACTCGCCGCCTTAACTCCTAACTCTTCCAACCGTAACCCACTCATTACCACCAATTACAACCCCTTCTCCAATAGTGATGCGTCCTAAAATTGTTGCGCCAGCATATACAATTACATTGTCTTCCAATATTGGGTGACGCGCAATGCCCTTAATAGGATTGTTGTTTTCATCGGTAGGGAAACTTTTTGCACCCAAGGTTACGCCTTGATATAGTTTCACATGGTTGCCAATAATACAAGTTTCACCAATTACAATGCCAGTACCATGGTCTATTGCAAAATAAGAACCAATTGTGGCGCCAGGGTGAATGTCAATCCCTGTTTCTGAGTGTGCCATTTCGGTTATCATTCTAGGAATAATATCAGACGCTCCCAATTTTAGTAGTGCGTGAGCAATTCTATAGTTCACAATAGCTTTAAGTCCAGGGTAAGCCAAAATAATTTCGCCAAAATTCTTAGCCGCAGGGTCACCATTATATATAGCTTCCACATCAGTACGTAGAATTAGTTTAATTTCAGGCAATTGCTCCACAAATTTAGTAGCTATCTCCAGTGATCTTTGCTTTTTTAGTTCCAATCTTCTGTCTTCTTCGTTGCATTCAAAGCAAAGCCCAGCGTACAATTGCTCCGTAAGGATATTAAACAATTTCTCAACTCTTACACCTATATGATAATTAAAAGTCTGATTATTTACAATTGAACTACCATAAAACCCAGGAAAAATCACACTTCTGCACAAATGTATAAAATCATAAAGCGCGTTTGTAGAAGGATAAGGTTCTCCATCTCTGCCTTTATGTGTAAGTTTACCATCAAACTCTTGTGAATTCAATCTCTCTACCGCAGTATTTATAGTAGCGTAATAATTATTCTCCATATACTTTATATATAATAGTGTCTTACTTTCTGTTGCAAAATTAATAATTTATCATCAAAAATACAAAGCAAGCTAGTTACATATAATGCAGAATTTCATTATTATGCAGCTCTGAAAGCCTATTAAAGGAATAAAAAGTTAAAATCCATTACTATTGATTTTCAGTGAGTTATAAAAAAGTTGTATTTTTCTTGTAAAAAAGTCTTCAAAATATTTGGAGCATATTAGAAAAGTTTCTACCTTTGCACTCGCTTTTCGACCAAGAGTGGTCAACACAACAAAAGGTTTTACAACTAGAAATTGTGTTACATAAATGATGAAACGCAAAAAGTTCTTTGATAGATTGAACAATATACAACCAAAACAAGGTTAAGGAAAAAAATAGCAACCGTCAGTTTTCTTTATAGAAGACTAAAACAGGTAACCTAAGTCAGAGTAAAAAAAACAAACAAATTATATATACAATGAAGAGTTTGATCCTGGCTCAGGATGAACGCTAGCGACAGGCCTAACACATGCAAGTCGAGGGG
>JAEIGA010009980.1_pt1 | contig 14385 bp, 11 predicted proteins | sample 9270691 | NCBI WGS metagenome assembly JAEIGA01 (sample SAMN17057246, study PRJNA624740) | gut metagenome | biome: biome; isolation source: fecal sample | host: Bos grunniens | place: China: Xizang | collected 2019 | reverse complement strand
TATGAGGATATTTTTCTTTTAGTTCAGTAACTATCTTATGGCATAAGTCATCAAATTGACTCTTGCTGCCAAAGAAGAAAGTGTCAACTTTTTCATTTACAATTAAATTCTCTATAATTTCATACAGGTTATTTTTCAATTCTTCCGTTTCATCAATCTTTCTGTGTCCGAAGAAACAGCAGGTTTTTTCTTTGTCAATATTGGGCATATCCTTTCACAAAACCCCTTTCTCACATAATCAGCATTATGTGTGTAACCAAGGCTGCTGAAATAAAAAAATCACCCTCTCAGGTGATTGCAGTTACCACAAATTCAAAAGAGCCTCAGGCCAATGATTCCGATTTTTTTCATTGGTCTATTTGCCATGTGTAAATTTTATAAATTCGTTCTATTTATCTCTGAAACATTGACCTTTATGTATTTTAGTGGTATAATTTATTCAAATATTTTAATTGTTTTGCCACATAATGCTGATTATGTGGTCTTTTTAATTTTGCATCCGCACGAGTCCCATTCTTTGCATTTGCCTGCGATGGGTGTTGCCATTTTCCATGGTATAGATTCTTGTAGTATTTACACTCGAATGACCGAGAATATCTGCCAGGCGAACGATATCTTTTTGTAGTGAATAGTAAGTGCGAGCGAACAGATGGCGGAGGTTAAGCACGAAGCAATGTTATATATGATAGGTGCATAAAGTATTGCAGGTAAGTCCACAAAAATAGAATGGATGAAACCTGTCTTTGCAGAAGATGTCCTTTCAAGTACCTGCACAGTCACAGTATCCAATCTCGTAAAAGAAAAACGAAAAGAACGGTCTTGTAGAACTCACATTTGAAGTATTTAATCAAAGTGGAGACCTTGTTCTCACCGATGTTACTGAAATGATTGTAAAGTGCAAACCTGTAAAATAGAATCATCTTCTCCTTAAAGGAATGATACAGAACCCATTGAAGTTCTGTATCATTTGTTTTTTTATGAATTAACCCAATAATTTATCTTATAACTGTTTGCCCTGCCGTAAGCTAAATCTCAGGCACAATATAATTTTTCATACTAAGAGCATCTTCTATTTTATCAAGAGTTGCTTCTGTTTCAGCAAGAACTGTATGATAATGGTATCCGCCTGTTATATTCATAAGCTCTGTAGATTTTCCTGTCCGAACACCTTCTATAAACTGCGATATATGATGTCTTGAGGCAATATTAAGAGGTGCAACAACCTTTCCGTATACTTTATGCCACACATAAACATTTGCAACTGTGCCTCCGAAATCAATTATTGTATTAAGTTCGTCTTCCGTCTGCTCTTTGGTATGATACACTTTAAAAACTCTCTCATATAGCGGAGCATCCTGCATAATGTATCCGCTGTGTGTTGAAAGAATTTCATAACCTGCTTCTTTAAGTGCAGAAATATCCTGCACAATAATTTGTCTTGATACACCGAACTGTTCTGATAGCTTGCCGCCGGAAATTGCCTTTTGTTCCGACATCATATAGTTTGCTATTTCTTTTCTTCTTTGCTCAGCCTTCATTAAGTTACCGCCCTTCTATCAGATTGCGTGAAGATTTTTAAGCGAGAGGTCAAGAATCGGAGATGAATGAGTTAATGCACCGCTTGAGATATAATCCACACCAATATCCACAAGTCTTGCTATGTTTTCTTTTGTTACATTACCGCTGCACTCTGTTATAGCCTTCCCCTCTGTAAGTCTTACTGCTTCTTTCATATCTTCCACACTCATATTGTCAAGCATAATAATATCCGCGCCTGCCTCAAGTGCTTCCTTAAGCATATCAAGGTTTTCTACCTCAACCTCGATTTTGCAGACAAATGATGCATATTCTTTTGCCATTTTAACAGCTTCTTTTACTCCGCCTGCAGCCCCGATGTGATTATCTTTAAGAAGAATAGCATCACTTAAATTGTATCTGTGGTTATGGCCCCCGCCTACCTTTACTGCATACTTTTCAAAAATGCGCATGCCCGGTGTTGTTTTTCTCGTATCAAGGAGCTTTGTTTTTGAGCCTTCAAGAAGGTCTGCAATCTTTCTTGTATATGTAGCAATACCGCTCATTCTCTGCAGGTAGTTAAGTGCTGTACGCTCACCGGAAAGAAGAACACGGATATCACCTTTTACAATGCCAAGTTTTTGTCCCTTTGCAACTCTGTCCCCATCCATGCAGTTAAAAGTTACTTGAGTATTTTCATCAAGAAGTGTAAAAACCCTCTTAAATACTTCAAGACCTGCGATTACACCGTCTTCTTTACAAATCAGTTCCACCTCTCCTGCTTTGTATTGGGGCATAACAGAGTTTGTTGTGATGTCTTCGCTTGTAATATCTTCTTTAAGTGCTGCTAAAATCAAATCGTCTGCATTAAGTTTCATTGTAATATTATTCATGGCTTTGTTTCTCCTTCTCTATTGAACTTAAAATTAATTCTTTATATTCTTCACGGTAGTTTTCATATTTTTCAGGTTTTACTTCAGGCAATGTGTTGTCTTTTAATGAATTGTAGTTAAGATTTATATCTGATGATGCACGCTTTGCAAAAACAAGGCTTTCCAAAAGGGAGTTACTTGCAAGTCTGTTTCGTCCGTGAACACCGTTGCAAGCCGTTTCACCGACTGCATAGAGCCTGTCCATGCTTGTTTTACTGAATCCGTTTACATCAATTCCGCCCATAAAATAATGTTGTGACGGCACTACAGGAATAGGTTCCTTTGTTACATCATATCCTTCATCAAGACAGTGCTGATATATGTTCGGGAAGTGCGACTTTATTTCTTCTTCGGGGATTGGTACAAGTGATAGCCACACATGCTCTGTTCCTTCTCTTTCCATTTGGGCAAATATCGCCTTGGATACCACATCACGGGGCTTAAGTTCGTCAGTAAATCTTTCGCCTTTGGAATTTAAAAGTATTGCTCCTTCACCACGAACTGATTCAGAAATCAGAAATTCTCTGCCATCTTTCTTTGTATAAAGAGTGGTAGGATGTATCTGTATGTAATCCATATGCTTGATTTTAACATTATACTTAATTGCAAGAGCCAGGGCATCTCCGGTTAGATGACGGTAGTTTGTGGAGTGTTCGAAAAGACCTCCGATTCCGCCTGTTGCAAGAACTGTGTAGTTTGCAGTTATTGCTTTATAATTACCGTCTTCATCGTGGCCGATAATACCTCTGCACTCATTTTCATCACAAATAAGGTCAACCATTGTGAAATTTTCTATGAGTGTTATATTTTTACGGCTTTTTGCAGCTTCTAAAAGATGAGAGGTTATTTCCTTTCCTGTTTCATCCTCATGGAACAGGATTCTCGGAGCGGAATGTGCACCCTCTTTAGTATAGTTAAATGCTTCACCGTTCTTTTCAAAGCGAACACCGAAGGACACCATATCTTCAATAACTCCCTGAGATGAACGAATCATAATATCAACTGATTCAGGATTGTTTTCATAATGACCTGCCTTCATAGTATCCTCAAAAAAGGCATTGTAGTCAGCTTCATCTCTTAAAACGCAAATACCACCCTGTGCAAGATAGGAATCACTTTTTCTTGCTATGTTTTTTGTTACGATTAAAATATTTCTGTTTTCAGGGAAGTTTAGTGCACAATAAAGTCCTGCAACACCGCATCCCACAATTAAAATATCTGTATTCATTACTTTGCACACTCCAACATTCTTACAAGCGGCATAAGAGCTTTCTCCCTTGTCACTTCATCTATTTCTACAACTTTATCTTCTTTTTCAAGCACCGAAAGTATATTTTCGAGAGTATTCAGTTTCATATCTTTGCAGCAAGGTGCAGGAGATACAAAATAGAATTTCTTATCGGAGTTGTCATCTGTCAACTTAAACTTTACTCCGTCTTCCGTGCATATTATAAACTCTTTCCTGTCTGACTTTTTCGCATAATCAATTATGTCTGCTGTACTGCCTATGTAATCGGATAACTTGAGAACCTCTATCTCACATTCGGGATGAGTAAGAATCTCTGCATCAGGATATTCTTCCTTTACTGCCTGAAGCTGCCTCTTTGTGATTGCGGCGTGTATCGGGCAATATCCGTCATTTATGATAATGTTCTTTTCAGGGACCTGCTCTGCTACAAATCTTCCAAGATTACGGTCAGGGATAAAGAATATATTTTTGTTCGGAAGTGATTTAACTATCTTTACTGCATTTGATGATGTTACACACACATCACTCTGACACTTAAGTTCAGCCGTTGAATTGATATAGCACACAACTGCAAGATCACTAAACTTGCTTCTCATTTCATCAATGATACCGGGCTTAACCATATGTGCCATTGGACAATCTGCAGATAAATCCGGCATAAGCACCTTCTTGTCAGGATTTAATATTTTTGCACTTTCACCCATAAAAGAAACACCGCAGAAGACAATAATATCTGCTTTGGTTTTCTTTGCAACCTTAGCAAGATAAAACGAATCTCCGATGAAATCTGCAACTCTCTGTACTTCTTCCGGTGCGTAGTAATGTGCAAGTATTACCGCATTCTTTTCTGATTTTATCTTCTCTATTTGTTTTTCCATTGTAACATTTCACCTCATAAGCTGCATAAAACATTACTACATATGTTAACACACAACTTTACATCTGTCAACTTATCTGTAAACTTTTTTTGTTTTGCACAAATATAAAGAGCCTTGAATTAGAATTTCAAGACTCTTTCACAATACTCATTCCTCAATTAAATTGCCTTTTTTAACATTGCTTTCTATCAGCATTTTATTTCCCCTCTGTATGAAATCCTATATAACTTTTAACTAATTCTTTGTCAATTTCTTTTATCCTACCTCTTGCTCCTCCTTGTGGAGTTATGTAATCATCGCTGCCAATCTCAGTATATCCCGTAAGCTGTGCAATAGGATCATAATCTTTCTTTCATAAGCTCAATGATTTCTTTTAATTTTTCTGTTTGTGTAATATCCAATTGGTATGCCTACTTTCTTAATTTTCTGCAATGCTGTGTGCAGAGTTTATCGGTACACTCGGAGCATCTAAGTGCTATATTACTATTCTCCCAAAACCTTTCAGGATATGTGAATACGCAGATTTCCCACACAAGCCATATAAGGAATGAAAATATAACAAGCGACCATGAATAAAAACTGTTGACCGTTACAATCGGCAGAAACATCATCAAGTGATCCCAATTAAATATTCTGCAGGTGGTACAGCATTTGTTTTTCATTATCAGCCTGAACGGACACCATATAAGGACACATATCAAATCGCACACATAAAAGAATATTGCGAGCAGTATCATTATGCCTGTATCAATATTTCCAGTTAAATGAAGTATGCTGATTACTACGGTAAGCAATATCCATATTATCATAACCTTATATGCCGAGGCAGTAGTATCTTTAATGTATTGCTTTAAGTTCTTATAATTGATTTTTTCTTTTATCGGTCTGAATAATGACTCAAATACCTTTTGTGAACCTATGGATATATGTGCCTTAACAGGTATAAGCTGCAGAACCATATCCCACATCCATATTATCCATAATAGATGCAACAGAGAAAACTCATTAAAGAAATTCCACCCGTCTGCTATATTAAATTTTTCTTTGTCAAATATGTATATCAAAATCGCAATGAGGAATACGATAATCCTGCCAATTAGTCGCAAAAAATATATTCCTCTTGTTTTTGATATGTGGTTGTTATTCTGTTGCATTCAATTATTTCCCTTTAATTGTTATTTTAATATTTTTCTATACTATAAGCACGAAACAGTGTTATATATGATAGGTGCATAAAGAATTGCAGGTAAGAAGTCCGCAACTTTTATTTTGGTAATTCTCATAAGGTTTGTGCCTATCATAATAATTAAAATTGAGCCAACGCAAGTCATTTCATTAATTGCACCTGTTCTCATAAACGGAGCAATCAGCCCTGCAAGAAGAACCAGTCCACCTTGAATTACAAATACTGATACAGATGCAAGCATTACACCAATGCCTAGACTTGATGCAAGCATCATCGAAGATACAAGGTCAAGGGTTGCTTTTGTGATAAGCACTGAATTATCACCCGTAAGTCCCGCCTGAATTGAGCCTGTAACCGTCATAGAACCGACACAAAACAGAAGTGTTGCAGTAACTAACCCTTCAGCGATTGAAACATTTTGACCATCTTTTTTGAATTTTGTTTCAACGGTCTTTGCCAATTTATTTATTGCACCGTCAATATTAAGGAGTGTTCCTGATATTACGCCTAATACAACCGATGCAATTATAATGAGAACATTTTCACCGCACAAACTTCCTGATATACCTATATACAGAGTACAAGCACCCAAGCCAATCATAGCAGCCGAGCTTACTCTTTCAGGAATACCTTTCTTAAACAGCAAGCCTATGCAGGAGCCTATTATTACGGTTATTACATTTACAATTACACCTAACATATTTTCCTTCACCCTCTTTTGTGTATGTAAACAAAAATCCTCTGCATTTTAAACAAGATGCAATAGATACAATTCCACCACAGAAAGATTAATTTTTGCACAGGAGATAGCTTCACTCTTTCCGTTCCATTTATAATGCTTTTTAAGATTCCTGCCTGATATCCATTTTTAATCCTCCCACGGGAACTTATACTGTGTGAGTCCCAGCTCATCTCTTACCTGAGTAATTTCTTTTTGTACAGATTCGTTAATCGGCACACCGTCTTTTCTTGCAAGGCGGATTTCATATTCCTTCTCACCTGCAGTATATATACGTTCTGCGTCGGGTGCCTTTTTTGAAGCACGTATACTGCGGCAAATTTCTCCTGCCTTTCTTCGCGCAGTATCCTCGCCCGTAAAGTGGTCAGTATCAATTGCTATAAACCAGTGGCCAAGCTGATATGGACGGATATTACCGTTTTCATCTTTACCGTCAAGGTCTTTTCCGTATGCACCGTCCTGAAGAATGGATGAGAAAAATTCAACTGCAAGAGCAAAACCGTAACCCTTATAACCGCCGAGAGCTTCGCCTATTCCTCCAAGTGTTGTAAGTGCAGCTGTGCCCGTACGTATTTTCTTAAGTGCTACTCCTGCATCACCCTCAATCGCCTCACCATTATTTCCGATGATTGTACCGGGATGAACATCCTCGCCTATTCTTTCATAATATTCAATCTTACCATTTTGGGTGATTGATGTTGCGCAGTCAAAATTAAAATCAAACTCCTCATCAGTAGGAACCCCTATTGTAAAGGGATTTGTACCGAACATACCCTCTACACCATGCGTAGGTGCAACAGAGGGACGCGCATTTGTACCTGTCATACCGATACAACCAGCTTTTGTTGCCATAGAAGAATAGTAGCCTGCAATGCCGTAGTGACAGGAATTACGCACAACAACCATACCCATACCATATTCTTTTGCCTTCTTTATAGCCATATTCATAGCTTTATAACCAATTACCTGACCCATTCCGTGGTGTCCGTCTATAACTGCAGTTGTGGGGGTTTCTTTTATAATATCAAAATTCGTTACTGCCTGCTGTATACCTGCCTTAATACGGTCAAGATAAACGGGTTTGAAACGGTTTACCCCGTGAGATTCAATACCTCTTTTATCTGACTCCAACAGCACGTCTGTACAAATTTTTGCATCCTCCCTCGAAATTCCGTAACCTACGAATGCATCTGTTACGAAATCTGTAATCGTTTTCCAATCAACTATGTTTGTCTTTGCCACACTAATCTCCTCCAGTTTATTATAATATACAAAAAAAGTGCACTCATCCTGTAAAATAAGTGCACTCCAAAACTCCATGCGTATATATTTTAATATAGCTACCAATGTTTGTCAATAGTTAATTTTAATATTTATTAAGCTTATCCTTGAGGGCTTCTTTTAAAAGTTTTCTAAAAATTTTGTAGCCTTTTTTAATATAACGCTTTCTTTAGTGCCTCATAGTTATTTTCCATCAGATCTGTATAGGTAATACCGCTCTCAAGCTGCTCCCTTGTTACTGTATGGCAGGAATGAAGGAGCATTTTTTCTGCACCCGTTTCCTCACAAACAGCGTCGGCAAGCTTTTGATTTGAAGTTTCCGTATAAAATACTACGGGGATTTTTTCTTTCTTTACCATGTCAATAAGCTGTGATACTGTTCGTGCACTCGGTTCACTCTCTGACGAACATCCGGGAAATGCCGCAAAATGGTTAAGCTTGTATTCCTCTGTAAAATAGCGGAACGCAAATCTGTCCGCAAACACAATTGTACTTTCCTGATGATTTTTTGTAAGCTCTTCAAATTTTTCATCAAGAAGTGAAAGCCTGTGCTCATATCCTTGGGCACGTTTTTCGTAATACTGTGCATTTTTTGCATCTATACGGCAAAGGGCATCTTTAATCGCCTCTGCAATTTCCCCGGCATTTTCAATTGATGTCCATATATGCTGGTCATAGAGTGCCATTTGCGATGAATGGTCGTGACTATGCTCCTCCCCTAAAAGGTCTGCATATTCCATTGCAGAAAGAACATTTTGCGGTTTTGTGTCAGAACTGCTTATAACTGCATCCGTCCACGGGTCTGCACCCATACCAAGATGTATGAAAAGGTCACTTTCCTTAATCCTTATTACATCCTGCGGTGACGGTTCATATGAATGAACCTCTGCCCCTGACTGCAAAAGGAGCGACACATCTGCCTTTTCTCCACCCACTTGCCGTGCAAAGTCATAGAGAGGAAATATCGTAGTCACAATTTGTAACTTTTCTTTTTCTTTATTGTTTTCAGGTGTGCAAGATGCACAGCAAAGCATTAACATACTGCACATCAAAAGCGAAAAAAGCTTTTTCATATATATCAACCTCAACCAATATACTACTCTCTCGGAAGTCATTTGTCAAGAGCTTTTAAATATACCAAACTTATGCTTTATTCTTTCCAATTTTTCAATCAATGCAGGTGCACACGTATACAGAAAAAACACCGTTGATGCACCGTGCAGTATGTCAAGCGGAAGCCCTAAAAGAAGCGAGTTTACAAGCGCATCGCCCGTAGGATGCGGCATATACATCAGAAGTGATCCTACATTTAAAATTCCCCCGCACAGAATGACAGCAGAAAGCATACCGTATATACAAAGCGAAATTCGGCTTTTTTTAACAATACCCTTATTTATAAGTATTCCTGCAACAAAACCTACAATTCCGTATGCAAACATCTGCCACGGTGTCCACGGTCCCTGACCGAAAAAGATATTTGATGCAAACGCAGAAATTGCACCGATAAGAAATGCCATTTCCGCGCCAAGCGTTGCGGCACATATTATTATAAGTGCAAGCACAGGCTTAAACATCGGCAGCATAAAAAACGCCGCCCTTCCCGCTACTGTTATGGCACACAAAACACTTATCACAACAATTTCACGGGCACTGACCTTTCTTTTTTCAAATGACCAGAAAAACGGAACCATAATTTCCAGAATTATCATCAGGCTTATAAAATAATATCTTCTGTCATTTAGCAGGTAGCACCCTGCAAGTATAGTAAGCGGGATTAATACCAAAACCGCAATTATACTTAAAACAGTATACTTTTGAAGCTTTTGCTTTTCTCTTTTATTATTTATTGAATATTTTTCGTCAAGCTCCTTTTGCGGCAAAATAAGATTAATTGCAAAGCCGAGCGAAACAAAAACAAAAAACTGCACAGCATACATACGCCAGTCGGTAAATTTGTCCTTAAAATAAAAGGCTGATGCTATCGAAATAATTGCAAGTATCACTGCGGATATGAATTTTTTAATGCTTTTTGGCTTTTCCTCTTCCTCTGTAAAAGCTTTCGCAGTGTAAAGCGCACTTTCCTCTTCCTTTGCTTCGTTTTTCGTAATTTCGCCACACAGAGAATATATTATATCCTCGGTTGTAACTGCATTTTCAATAATACCACGTGACATACGGTTTGCCGCCGTTGTGTAAAAGCTTTTATCTGAGAAAAATTCACGTGAGGTATTTTCACTTACAATCGTGCCGTCAAAAAACATAGCACACCTTTGCGCATATCTTGCACAAAACTCTATATCGTGCGAAACCATTATAATTGTTACGCCTGATTTTTGAAGTGTTTTTAAAATTGATGCAAATTTCTTTTTAAAATGGGCATCCATTCCCTTTGTCGGCTCGTCAAGGAGTAATATATCGGGCATCTGCATCAGAATTTTTGCAAGTGCTGCCCTCTGCATCTCTCCCCCTGACAGGTCATAGGGATGCCTTTCTGAAAGCTCTGTAAGGTCGCACAGCGTTAGAGCCTCCTTTGCACGGCGCTCCTTCTCCTCTTTGGGAAGCTTTATATCTGAAAGCACCTCGAGTAAATCTTCCCGCACTGTTTTTCCTATAAAAAGTGTCTGCGGATTTTGCGGCAAAACGCCTGTTTTTGCGCTTTCATCAAAAAGCTTTATTCTCCCCCTCTGCGGTGTATTAATACCGCTTATAAGAGATAGAAACGTTGTTTTACCACTGCCGTTGCCGCCTAAAATTGCGAAAAGCTCCCCCTTGTATATTTTTGTACTAAGAGCTTTTATAACGTCGGGAGAGTTTTTTTCGTATCTGAAATAAAGCTCGTCAAGCGACAATAAAACTTCCCCTTTATCTTCGGTTTCTTTTGATGCAATTTTTTGCGTTTGCGTTATGCCCTGATAATTTGAAAGCCACTCACGCCCCTCACGCACAGTTACGGGGCTTTCTTCGCCATTCTCCGTTTCAGAGAACACACGCATAGCAGTGCTCATCGCATCAAGCATCGGGTGGTTTTTCTTTTTTAGTATCCCTGCCGTTTTTTTGGGTGCACCGCAAAAAACTATATCGCCCTTATCCATCACTGCAACTGTGTCGGTAATAGATAATACTTCCTCAAGTCTGTGTTCTGAAAGAATTACCGTAACTCCAAGCTCACGGTTAATTTTTGCAAGCACATCCAAAAACTCCTGCGCCGCAATCGGGTCAAGCTGACTTGTTGGCTCATCAAGAATAAGCACAGAGGGTTGCATAACCATTACGGATGCGAGATTAAGAAGCTGCTTCTGCCCTCCTGAAAGGGTATCCGTTTTTTTATGAAACCATCCCTCAATCCCGAAAAATGCCGCCATTTCAGAAACTCGTGCACGTATCTCATTATTTTCTATTCCAAGGCTCTCAAGACCAAATGCAAGCTCGTGCCAGACCTTATCCGTTACTATCTGGGCTTCGGGGTTTTGCATTACAAAGCCTATTTTTTCGCTTTGTGCCTTTAAATCAAGCTTAGACACATCTTCGTTTTCAAAAAGAATTGTACCGCCGCTCTCCCCGCTTGGGGCAAGAACAGGCTTCAGCAGGCGTAAAAGGGTTGATTTTCCACACCCTGACTGTCCGCAAATAGTCAGAAATTCACCTTTCTTAACTTTCAGGCTGACACCGCTTAGTGCATATTCTTTTGCATCGGGGTATTTAAATGTAAGGTTTTCTATTTTATAGAGTTCCATCTGTAACTCCCCCTTATCTCAATAATAATCGGCATAAAGCATAGCAGGAGATATGCTCCCTGCGCAGCTATGCTTTCTGCGGCTTTCCAATCCATAGCAAATGACGGAAAATATCTGTAATATAAAAATCCGCACAATTTCCCTGCGATTACGGCGGCCGATGTAATCAATATCCAAAGCAGCGCCATATAATCTCTTTTGTCAAAATGGAATATGGAATATGCCGTTCTTCCCGAAAGTCCGTAGCCACGGCTTTTCATACTGTCTGCCGTTTCCACCGAGCTTTCAAGTGACCACGTCACAAGTATTGAAAGGATTTTTACAGCAAGCTTCATTCTCTGCCACAAGCTTCCTTTTGTTATATCCCTTCCTATACACTTTTGTGCATTTACTATTTCTTTTAATCTTTTTATAAGCTTTGGCACAAAATGAAGCACCATTGAAAGCACAAGCGAAAGTGCAGGAATTATTTTTCCAAACAGATAAATAAATTTGTCACTCGTCATAACCTCGTTATAGCAGGAAAAATGGTATATCACACTCGCAATCATAACTGCCGCACTGCATCCGTAAAAAAGCGCCTCAGCCGTAAGGGGATTTCCACTCGGAAGATACATCAGCACTGTCACACCCTCGTGATTAAAAAGGGAATTTATAACGGCAGTGACTATTCCTATAGGGATAAGCACCCCAAGTCTTGTAATAGCCGCCCTTTTCCCTTTTAAAATCAGCAGATAAAAAAGTGCCGAAAGAAGCGATATAAAAAGCGAAACGGGATGCATCAGAAACATTGAAAAACCTATTACGCACAGGAAATATGTAAAATTTACAATTGGGTGATATGTTTTAAATTCATTCATTGATGCACCCTCCTTTTCAGTTAATATTTTTACCTACATCTCTGCCAAGGTCGCAGGTGTATAGCCATTCAACCCTGTCCCCTTGTTTAAGCTGATACTGCGAACATCCGTAAGGCGGAAACCATCCGTTTACACGGTACATCCATCCCGACAGCTCACCGCAGTCAAATTCATATAAATTATTTATCCCCTCAATATACGCACTGTTATAAATGGGGGTATTTACATATTCCATATGTATTTTATTTCTTTTCATTTCACGCAGAAGGAGATTGAACACGCTCTCCCCCTCATAAAAGGTCGCCTCCGTCGGCGGAAGTATCACGCCGTCCTTTGGTAAAAGCGGGGTTTTTTCTTTATCGAGCAGGTTAATATTAGCAAGTGCCGTATCACAACGCACGCTGATGGTGCAGGTGTAGGCTTTATCCGTTATTGTCACACTTTGCGGCTCTGTCGGTGCAGGATTTTCCTCCTCCACAGGAGGGGGTACATTTTCATCCTCTGTTTGCAAAACAGAAGATGGTGGCTCTTCCTGCTTAGGTAAAGTTTCTTTTTCTACAGCAGGTTTTTCGCTTTCTGTATCAATTTCCTTTATACCGATTTCTTCTTGCACTGATTTTTCCACTTTGGCAGTACTTTCTGTCTTTTCTTCGGGTGCAACACTTCCCCAATCATACGAAAAAGGCAGAAGCAGTAATACTGCAATCAAGGCAATAATTTTTCCTTTGTTTTTCTTTAAAAGCTTCATAACATATTTGCCCTTTCAAGGAGATTATAAACCGACTGTGCAATTTCACCCCGTCTGACTGTCTCTTCTGGAAAAATCTCCATTTCATCACTTTCTATTATACCCTCATCAACGCAAAATGCAAGCTCAGTTACCGCCCACTGCGCCGTCTTTACATAATCTGAAAATTCTGCAAGTATATTTCGAGCAGTCAAAGCATCAAATTCTTTATATATTCCTGCTTTTTTTGCACTGCGGCTGAGCATCACTGCCGCCTCCTGCCGTGTGATTGGTGCATACGGATTAAAGAGGCTTTCTGAAACGCCTTTTACAACGCCGTTTTCATAGGCGGCATTTACATAGCCGTAAAACCAATCACCTTCCGCTACATCAGCAAATGCAGTTTTTTCGTTTAAGTCAAGAGATAGCGCTCTTACAATTATTGTCGCAAATTCTGCCCTTGTCATAGTGCTTTCAGGCTCAAAAATGTTTTCGCTTTTTCCGTTTATTATTTTTCTTGCCGCAAGGGCTTCAATTGCCGCTTTATTTTTATGATCTTTAACATCGTCAAAGGTTTTTAATTCTGTTATTTTGTCTGTTTCCTGCTCTTTTTTATTTCCCGTTATATTAAGGGCATCCGTCATTGTATACAGACTTGGCTCTCCACTTAAAAATCGCTTTAATGCCACAAGGGAGTAGAACGCCTGCTCCGTTGACATCTGATTAACCGCTGCGCCGTGTGTATGGCTAAATCCTCCGTCTGTGTAATAGGAAAGCAAATCCTTCGTTACTCTTTCTCTGAGCGGTACATCATTATATTTTTTGCCAAGTTCACACAACGAGGTAAGAATTTGCGCCGTACTTTCAGATGTGGAGAATGCAGTGTTCTTTAGCATAGAAAGAGCTTTTCTTATAGCCTTGTCGACCTTTTCATCGTCAGCATATTTGGAAAGTGCCTGAAGTGCCATTGCTGTTACATCAGCATCAGATACACTGCTTTCCTTTAAAAGTGACCATCCGCCGTCGCTTTTCTGTGCATCTAAAATATAATCAACATACATTTTTCGTGTTGCCTGAATTTTGGCATCAGCATTTTTCGGTATTTCATAGTTACCACTATCAAGAGCAATAAGCGCCCATATAGGGCCGTTTATCCCCTGCCACAGAGTTTTTTCGTAGTCCCCAAGGGGCACGAGCAGATTATACCCTTCCACATCGGCAGGATTTTTGCCGATTGCCGTAAGTGCTATAATAACTCTTGAATACTCAGTATACTTTTTATCG
>JAEIGA010009979.1_pt1 | contig 14385 bp, 28 predicted proteins | sample 9270691 | NCBI WGS metagenome assembly JAEIGA01 (sample SAMN17057246, study PRJNA624740) | gut metagenome | biome: biome; isolation source: fecal sample | host: Bos grunniens | place: China: Xizang | collected 2019 | reverse complement strand
AGTCTGGTTTAAAATAAAGACGGTTATCGGTGATACAAGTGGTTCTAGCCAGCTAGAAAGAACTTTCACCATTGCGAATCCGAAACCGACTATAAATCCTACCATTACGGATAGCGACAGCACAATAGCTGCTATAACTGGTAATAACAAGACGCTTGTTAAATATTACAGTAACGCATCTATCACTATTAATGCAGCCGCGGTGAAAGCTGCGACGTTGACAAGTTCTAGTGTAACTTGTGGTGGTAAATCCCCAGTTAATGGTGTTATTAAAAACATCGAGAGTGATAGTTTCGTATTTTATGCAAAGGACAGTAGAGGGAATGAAACTACTAGAACAGTAACGCCTTCCGATGGAATATTCTCCTTTGTAAATTACGTAAAACTTACTTGTACCCTTGCTAACAATATGCCCGACAGTGAAGGTAATATGACTGTCGAAGTAGCTGGTAGTTACTTTAATGGAGCAATTGGTAAAACTAATAACAGTCTTACCGTAAAATATCGTTATAAGACTATCGGTGGTTCTTATGGTAGCTGGAAGACAATGAATGCTACTAAGAGCGGAAATACGTATTATGCTGTAGCATACGAATCTGGACTAGACTACCAGACCGCATATGTATTCCAGGCTTATGCAGTGGACGCTCTCGGTAGTTTGGGTGAAGCCTATTCGGCAGAAAGGGCCGTTAAAGCATCTCCCGTATTTGACTGGGGTGAAAACGATTTCAAGTTTAATGTTCCTGTTTATGACGAGTTTAATACTATCATTCGTAATGGTAAAGCTGCATACACAGGCGCCGGAACTAACGCTATAGATCCCAACACTACGACTGAAGAACTTTGTTTTACGGACCATGCAAACACACCAAGCTCAGGATATTGGTTTTTTATTAAAACCATAGTTTATGGTGACCCTACAACATCCCCGTATCGTATACAAATAGCTACTCTGTCTGGCGTTAAAGGATCTATGTATCATCGGTATTACACTAGTGCCGATGGCTGGTCTGCATGGCGTAGACATCTCAATGCGGACGAGCATTACACACAAACTAGGATGCTGTGGAAAAACGCAAGTCCAACTAGTGCTTTTGGATCTCAAACATTATCTTTAAGTCTTAGTGATTACGACTTTATCATGATAGAAAGCGAAATGGGATCTACGTTCTGTAAGGTAGGTGCAAGTACTGTTATGTTTTCTCATAATAGTTACTACCCATGTAGACGAACTATTTCTACCACTACGTCCGGAATTACGTTTGGTGAAGGTCTCAAATATACAGCATGTCCTGGCGATGCAGTTGCTACTGACAAAAATACTCACTGTATACCGAGATATATCTATGGTATTAAGGGGGTAGCTTAAATGAAATATGCATTGAATCTTGCCGAAGACGGTCGCGTTTTATCTGTAACACTCGAGGAATATGCTCCTGTGAATGCGGTATTGGTTGATCACATTCCGGAAGGCGATATTTCTAATTTCAGATACGTTAACGGAACATATATTGATGAACCTTCTGAGGAGTCTATTCGAGATGTAAAACTCCAGAGAATATATGATCTAAAACAGAAACTTGCCGACACTGATTACAATATTCTTAAAATAGTAGAAGGCGCTGCTACGCTCGACGAGATGTCTGATATCATCTCTCAGCGCTCAAAATGGAGAGCGGAAATTAATGAATTGGAGAAAGACTTAACCTGACATTCGTTAAGTGAGAGGTGAAAAATATGAATTTTACAACTTGGGTGGCTCTAATTAGTGAAGTTGGAGTTCTTTTAGGTGTGGTAACACCTGTCATTGTCATGATTATTAAGATTGTCAATGGCCAGCGTTGCCAACTGAGAAGCGAAATGCTGCAGATCTATTATCATAACAGAGAAACCAAGAAAATCAGACAATATGAAAAAGAGAACTTCATGCTGCTTTATGAAGCATATAAAGCGCTAAAAGGTAACTCTTTTATCGATACTATTCACGATGAAGTTAGAAAATGGGAAACCATAGAGTAAAGGAGAGTGCGAACTATGTTTATCGATTTTATTAATCAGTATGGTTTAGAGATTCTGTATACCGTAGTTATGGCAATCGCTGGTTACGTAGGTATCGTAATCAAGAACCTGGCTACCAAGTATATCAATGACAAGACTAAGCGTGACGTCGCAAAGACTGCAGTTCAGTTTGTCGAGCAGGTATACAAGGATCTGCATGGTGAAGAAAAGCTCAATGCTGCTTTTTCTGCTGCATCCGAAATGTTGGCCGAAAAGGGTATTCATGTGAGCGATCTGGAAATGCGCGTTCTGTTGGAGGCTGCTGTTGCTGAGTTCAACAAGGTTTTCAACAAAGCTGAAGTTGCTTAAAAATATTAAAAGGCTCCGTCACTTCGACAGGGCCTTTTATTTTTTGATTTTTATTCATTTATATATTCGCCTTTACATTACCAAATGGATTTTGTTTTACCGATAACTTTTACTTTATCTCCTAATGACGGTGGTTTATTCTCTACCCCGATATATTCGTTGATTGCATTACAAGCATACGAAACACCAGCGTATATATTATCGTCTCCAGGTATACTAACCGACCACCCTTTATGTTCCTTAAACAGATAATATTTTTTATATTGTCTTATTTCTAAATTCTGTACGCTATCTTTCCATGTTACTCTCATTATATTTAGCTCCTTCGTTTGAATAAATATTTCGAGGCATCATTTATGTGCTATCAAGACATGACATAGATGATGTCTCGAATGGTTAAAAAATTATTTAAGGTAGACGTCAAGAATAAATTCGTTGATATTTTCACGACTAAATTCTATTCGCTCTATCACTTTTCTCAAAAATGTGTTTAAGTCGCCAATAGTAAGATCGTTATCATTTATTATATCAATGGTTTGATGCAATGTTGTTATTTTGTCTTTATAATCGATTTGCTCCGGAATGGATGATTCAAGCTCCATGATTTGGATTTTCATATTTTCGATACGATCTGAAAGTACCGACTTACGTTCAACGAATTCATTATCGGTAATAGTTCCAGCTTCCCAGCCGTCGAATAATTTAGATTTTCTAGTTTCTATTTTTCTTATTTCCGACTGTATAGTAGCTATTTCTTGATTGATACGATCCTCGTCTACTACTTCATCACTATTGATTTTAATAGTAAAATCTTCTATGTGGAGTTTTAAAGCGTACTTCAATGCCTCCATAACATCGTATATAAGTACTGATTTAACCTTGCAGTCACTATACTTATTATCATGTGTTAATCTATGTTTTCCGCTAGGGAATTTTTTGTATCTGAACATTACACCGCACTTAGGACAACGGACCATTCCAGCTAGAGGATTAACTAGTTTATTCTTAGTCTTTACTCGTGGGTTTGGAAATCTTTTAAGAACGGCTTCGTATGTCTCCAAGTCTACTAAAGGTTTGTGCTTTCCGTCATATATCATGTATTGATCGGTATAACTAGATATTTTCGTTTTAACCTTATCGCCTTCCATAGTTTTAATTCGTACACGCTCACGCCATTTAACTTTCCCTATATAAACTGGATTTCTAAGCATTCGTCGTACTGTTATTGAACTCCAAAATTCAGCTTTATGCGGTTTAACTCCGAGTGCCTGTAACCGGTCGGCTATATGTGTTAGTGGAGCGTTCTCTTTAGCCGCCATATCAAATATCATCTGCACATACGGTGCCTCATATTCATTTGGTACTAAAGTGCGAGATTTTCTAGTTTTAACGATATTGTATCCAAACGGTCTATAACTTGCGATATAATTTCCTTCGACTACAGCTTGCTCCTTACCTCTATCTAGACGACGTTTAATCATTTTATATTCTCGTCTCGACATGAACAGTTCGAATTCCATATATTCTTCGTCGTCATGATTATGAGCGATATCGTAAGTTTTTGACGGTGTTACGACTAATACGCCTCGATTTGTATTTGAAAACTTTAAACAATCCAGAATTGTTTGAGCATCACCTTGATTACCCCTAGACAGTCGAGATATATCCATTACTATAATCCCTTTATATTTTCCAGCATAGCAATCTTTAATTAAACTCTGAATTTCTGTTCTGGCGTCTATTGTTTCTCCAGACACTACTTCTTCATATATTCGCTCTACATACAATCCCTTACGAACAGCTAAGTCAGTAAGTATTTTTCTGTGACGAGCTAACGTTTCGCCTTCGCCGTCTTTTTCAGCTTCTAAATCCGCACGAGATTTACGTAGATACATAGCATATTTGTCCATTGTTGGATTTAATGCTTCTTCAATTTTGTTATTCATTTCAAATACTGTCATTGTTATATTCTCCTGTCATATTCGTGATGCTAATAAAAAGTAAAGGTAGTCTAAATATGTTATCACCTCCTTTCGCATATGACACTACTTGAAATCACTCGATAGTTCTTCTATATATAAGAAATTTTATATAGTCTTCTATATATTTATATTCTTCATCGCTGAACGTCTCACGATCGAACATCATATATAACGAGAGTCTTTTATTATGTTCAAACGATTCTTTTGCAGATAACGTATCTTTGTCTGTCCAACCCATTAGATACGCTGGCGTTGTTTCAAGAATTTCTGCCAATGGTTTTAATGTATCTAGAGGAAGGTTTTCTATATCCCCTTTTTCATAACGATACACAGTTGTTCTGTTTTTATTTAATCTTATAGCCAATTCATCGACAGATAAATTTAGTTCTATCCGTCTGTCTCGTATGCGTTTACCTATATCCACTACGACACCTCCTTGTGCTAACAACTATAACACCGATTGTCGCATATATGCAACTAAAAATTATAAGTTAGAATAAAAATGTTGCGTTTTATGCAAAAAAAGTTATTGACAGCAAAAGTAAAGCGGTGCTATCCTTTCCTTGTCGCATGACATGCAACGAATAGGAGTGGATAACATGAACGCATTTAAGTTAAAAGCAAAAATTGTAGAACAAAATATTACTATGGATGCACTTGCTAAACAGGTTGGTATTTCAACTGCGACGTTGTATCGTAAAGTTAAATACCCATTGCATCTAACGCTACTTGAAGTCATAAAGCTTAAAGATATTTTAGATATGACAAACGAGGAAGCTATTGATATATTTTTAGCATGAAAGAATATCGTTTTAATAACGCAACGATACGCGTGTATGGTAACGCATATCACGTAACTATTAAAGACGCGACAATTACATTTTTAAAGAAAGTAGAATTAAGCAAAACTAAACGAAGGGAACAGAACGAAAATGGCAACATTGATAAGAGCAGAGTTATCTAAAAAGAATAAATACTGGATTAGCAAACATAGACATTACGAATTAAAACATTTTTGTTTACAATACTCTGAGTGGAAGAAGGAATGTACACTTAGAGGTTGCACAAAATCATATTTGTCCACGACAAACACTTCTATCAAAAACCACAAACTTTTATATTCTCCGATTTCTGATAATTCAACATTAATGAGTTACATAGAACGTATCGAATTAATCGAACAAACTGCAATGGAAACAGACCCATATTTATATGAATACCTATTAAAAGGTGTCACCGAGGGAAGATCATACACATATCTAAAAGCTGTATTAGGAATACCATGCGGTAAAGATATGTACTACGATAGATACAGAAAATTCTTTTGGTTATTGAGCAATAGTAGGGGGTAACTTTATGTATATAAATCAAAATAATTTACTAGACCATAACTTATACGAGGTAATAACAAACTGCGTTCTACAAAAGATATCACCTTACGAAACTGAAATCATAGTTACATACGAAAATGGGAGTAAGGAACGCATCTGGACGTATAACTCAAATAGATACTCATTTAATTATAGAGAGTTTGAAGGTATGACTAAAATACAAGCAGTGTTTTACTGTGATAGAAAAAAGCCGCGTAGATTACAATAATTTATTATTCGCGAAATACACAAGTCCTATTATGAAAGGAACGGTGATTAATATATGAACCTTGCAAAGAAAATTATTATTAAATCAACTATATCTTTATTTATGGGCGCAGCTAGTTTAGTAGGAACAAGACTAGCTAGTACAATTTGGGATAAGTGTGCTGTTAAAGAAAAAGCAAAGATCTAAATATTACAATTCTAATCGAGAAGGAGGGGTCTACACGACCTCTTCTCTTTTTTTCGCGAAAAATACAAGTCCTATTATGGAAAGGAGGGTTCGATATGACTTATAAGCAAATTGAAACAAGTCGTGAACTTCGTTTGTGGCTGGGCCAAATTATAATTCCTATTGTCGGAGTTGTACTTATGGTTCCAGAGGCACGCGAAGCAGCTACGAAACAGATCAAAAATATTAAGAGATACGTCGAAACCAAGTTTAACAAAAACTAAGGAGGGGTCTATACGACCTCTTCTCTTTTTTTCTAACCTAGATTAGATATTTTTATTCTAGATTAGAAAAAGCCGAACGTAGGTTACCAAAAACAATGTTACTTTTACAAAGTAATTGTTTAACAAAAAGAAAGGAGAAACGCATGGAACTGCTTGTGATGGTACTAATACTATTATTCGCAATTGTTATTAGCGCATTTGTAGGTATCCTTATTGGTACGAATAGAATGCGAAAAGCAATTGAGGAAGGTTCTGTGGGTCATCTTAGAATCGATAGATCTGAACCTGATGAACCACCAAGACCTTTTTTGGAGATAGTTGGTACTACAATCGAAGCGATCTCACGTAAAAGCTTCGTAATACTAAAGGTTATTAACGAAGACTATATTTCGCGGGATTAACAGCTCATATTATGAACTCAGGTTCAAAAATTATTTTAGGAGGAATTCAAAATGAGAATTAAAAAGAAAAACTATGTCAAACAGCTGGAAGAGGAAATTGTACGCAGACAGCAAGAAATGGCTAAGATGACGTTCGGCACTGAGGAGTACGAGAGGGCATCCGATAGCATTACGAAATTGACACGTCAACTTGATGAGATTAAATCTCGTAAAGGGGATCAGTGGATCAAAATCGCATCTATCGTTGTGTCGACTGGTACCGCAATGTGGTGGGCTGTGACTAGCTTTGTGTATGAGGAGCGTGGATTTGTCAAGTCTAGCGTTGGTAAGTTGACTAATAAAGTTATTGAAAGAATCGCAAAGTATTAAGAACTGAGAAATTAAAAAGCGGAGGCTGTGGAGACATGGCCTCTTCTTTTACCTATTTTAATTCGCGAAATTAACGGTCCCTATTATGGAAAGGAAGGGATAAAAATGGATGAATTAAAATTAATGTTATCTAGCAGATTTATGAGAGGTATTGTTACTAAAATCATATCCAAAGCTATTTATAAAAAATCTGGGTATCACGTAGATATTCAGATTAATGAAATAAAAGCTGAGGTATGTGAAGGAAAGGTGCGTATTCATATCGATGCAGATGGCGAAATGAAATCCAGTGATCTAGTTGAAATTCTTAAAGAAAAAGACATTTTATAATGTCAAACATAGGGTCGAATTAACATTCGATCTTATGTTTTTCACTATACATATATATCTAAGTGAGGTATGTGTGATGAGATACCACTATGAAAAACCCTCTACATATTCGTCCATATTTGGATCTACATATTTTTGTAATCACCCAGTTTATGATAAATGCACGTTATTTGAAATAAATAAGAAAGGACTCGCCATAATACAGCAACGCTTCAACGAGATTAACAAAACTACGTATTGGAGTAGTATAGATCCTTGGCTTGTCGACGATTTATATTTACACCCTAAATTTGAAGAGTTCTTTAACGAACGTGCTGGTGAGTGTAGGGACGGCTTATATCCTACCGTTACGATACGTCAACTCATGTGGGGTCTCAAAATGAAGCCTATACGAAAAGAACGATGGGAAACATGTTTTGATAGAAGAGTTATTTGATTCGCGAAATTCACAAGCCCTATTGTGAGAAAAGGTTAGCTCAGTGGTTAGAGCACTAGCAAGTCGCTAGGTGTCGTAAGTTCGAATCTTACACCTTTTCTTTTTATTTTTAGCAAATACCCTAAACCCAAGGAGTGGAGAAAATGAACGTACAACGATTCATCAAAAGTAACGCATCAACTATATTAACTTGCCTAGGGGCAGCTGGAGTAGTAGCAACTGCAATTATGGCCGTGAAAGAAACACCAAAAGCAATGTCTTTACTTGACGATGTTAGAGAAGAAAAAGGAGACAGCTTAACTACATGGGAGAAGGTAGTCGTAGCAGGTCCCGTATATGCACCGTCCAGTATCACCGGTGCTGAAACTATAGCGTGTATATTTGGTTCTAATGTAATAAGTAAACACAATCAAGCAACACTTATGGGGGCATATGCTCTACTAGACAATTCTTATAAAGAGTATAAGAAGAAAGTGGACGAATTATACGGAGAAGAAGCGGGCGAGCGTATTCGTGGCGAAATAGCAAAAGACAAGTATACAGGTGACGAAGAATTACTGAATAATAATGAAGAGTTATTCTTCGACTTCTATTCTGGAAGATACTTTAATTCGACTCAAGACAAAGTAATGATGGCGTTGTACGAAGTAAACAGACGAATGGTAACTGAAAACGTTGTTACTTTGAATGAACTTTATGGTCTTCTTGGATTAGAAGAAAAGCCCGAATATGAACAATTAGGCTGGGGCGCGTGCATGTTATCAGAAATGTACTGGAGTCAATGGATTGATTTCGGTCTAGAAAAAACAGTTATTGAAGAAGAAACAGAATATAGCGAAGGTGTAGAATGTACAATTTTACACATGCCAATGGAACCGATAGTTGACTACGATCCAGAATGGTAATTCGCGAACAACACAGACACTATTATGGAAAGGAGGCGAATGCTATGAACAAAATTACTATTCTTAAAATGGTATTAGGTGCAGCTGGCGCAGTTCTATCTATCGCATCTCAAGCGATCGGTGAGAAAAAGGAAGGCGCAACTGAAACTAAGAAAGAAAATAATTAATTTGTAAACAGAGTTGAAAACCAAACGAAGGAGCTCTATCAAGGGCTCTTTTGTTTTAAAATTTTAAGGAGGAACATAGAATGATTAAACCCGACATGTCCGCATTTTTCAAAAACGTCAAAATGACAATGTCTAAGCACAGTCCTGAAATTCTGACTGGTCTAGGTATTGCAGGTATGATCGCAACTACTATTATTGCAGTGCGAGCTACACCTAAAGCACTTGAATTGATTGAGGACAAGAAAGAAGAACTTGAAATGCAGCCTACTGATAAGTTGCATCCTGTTGATGTTGTAAAGGCGACTTGGAAGTGTTATATTCCTGCAACTATCACTGGTGCAACTTCCATAGCTTGTCTGGTTAGTGCAAGTTCTGCTAATGCAAGACGAAATGCTGCATTGGCTACTGCATATAACTTATCTGCAACTGCCTTATCTGAGTACAAAGAAAAAGTAATTGAAACTATTGGCGAGAAAAAAGAGCAAGCCATTCGTAACAAAGTCGCAGAAGAAAACATTAACAAAGAACCGGTTAATCAGTCTGCTATTATCGTAAGCGGTAATGGTAATACTCGTTGTTTCGATACTATTACTAAACAGCGTTTTATTTCTGATATTGAGGCTATCAAGCGTGTTGTAAATGAGTTGAATCGTCGTATGGTAAATGGTGAGGACTATATTTCTCTGAACGATTTCTACTCTGAGATTGGCATGGATCCTGTATCTATCGGCGATGATCTTGGATGGAACGTTACTAGAGGTTTGATCGAAGTTACTTTCAGCGCTCAACTTGACACAGATGGCGTGCCTTGTATTGTACTTGATTATGCGGTGGCTCCTAAGCGCGGTTATAACCGTTGGAGCTAATTCGCGAAATTTACACGCCGTATTATGGTAAACAAACCAAAATTAAAACTATAAAAGGAGAAAAAATTATGACTGAGGAAATCATTATCAACGAGAATGAGGTTATGGAGAATGAGGTTGAAATCTTTGAGATGGAACCCGAAGAATCTGGCATGAGCGGTGTCGCAAAAGCTATTATCATCCTTGCTGTAACTGCAGTTGGTGCAGGTGTAGCATGGGGCGTTAAGAAGTGGAATGACAAGCGTAAGGCTAAGAATGAACTTCGGCTGATCGAAGAGGAAGACTTTGTCGAAATTACTGACGAGCGTGTAGAGGAAATCACAAAGTAATCTACTATTATAGCAATTATTCAAAATGGTATTTATTGCAGAGGAAGGCATCCTTAACAGGGTGTTTTCCTCTTTCTTTTCAATTTATTGACTAAGAGGAAAGTTTTATGCAGACATATTATTACAATGGACCAGTATTGGAGTTCGATAAAATTATCGCTAACCATTGGAGTAGTAAGACGCGAGCAGTATCTGAAAAGAAAGCCCGATGTAATTTAGCGCACCAATTCAAAATGGAATATGGACGAATTCCTAGATCCAAGATAACTATTCCTGGAAAATTAACAATTATTGAAGGAGACGATATTCAAAATGGCTGAAACTGATATGAGCAAGCTTTATGAAAATTTACCTGACAACTCTCATAAAAGTCGTAACGAAAGACGACAGACTGAAAATTCTAATCTGCCTGAGAAGAGAGCAGAGAAGGTTGTTCACGGTAAGGTAAAAACAAAATCCAATAATGCACGTAAAATCACTGACATTTTTATTAGTGAGGACGCAGCGAATGTAAAGAATTATATTATTATGGACGTGATTGTGCCGTCTATTAAGAAAGCTATTTACGATCTGATTGTAGGTACACTCGACATGAGTTTATATGGCGGTCGTGGTAGTGGTGGTAAACGTCCTACTGCAGACAAGATCTCTTATAGAGATTATAGCAGTGCAAGTCGTAGAGACGATCGTTCCTACGGTAGTACTAGAACTGCCTCTGGTTATACTTACGATGATATTGTCGTGGAGACTAGGGGCGAAGCAGAATCTGTTCTAGCCCGTATGGACGAAATTATGGAAGAATATGAGCAGGTTCGTGTTGCAGACCTGTATGATCTTGTTGGTATTAGTGGCGACTATACCGATAATAAATATGGCTGGACTAATATCCGTAACGCAAGAGTTGTAAGAACTCGCGACGGTTATAAGATTGAAATGCCTAGAGCAATCGCACTTAAATAATTTTAGAAAGGAATAATAAAATCATGAAAACTGAACTTATTGCAAAAGCAAGCCGATCTTTACACAAGGTCGGTTTTAAATTTAAGAAGTATAGCCCTGAAATTCTGGTAGTTGTTGGTGTTGTTGGTGTTGTAACAAGTGCTGTAATGGCATGCAAGGCTACTACTAAGGTTAGTGAAATTGTAGACGAGTCTAAGGAAACTATCGACACTATTCATGACGCATTAGAAAACGAGAGACATACTGCTGATGGTGAGGTTTATACTCAGGAAGATGCAGACAAGGATATGACTATTGTATACGCACAGACTGCTTGGAAGTTTGTTAAGCTATATGGTCCTTCTGTATTGTTAGGCGCAGCATCTATTGCTTGTATGGTTGGTTCCAACCGTATTTTACGTAAGCGAAACGTAGCTTTAGCAGCAGCGTTTGCTACTGTTGATAAGAGCTTTAAGGAGTACCGTGGTCGTCTGATTGAGAGATTTGGCGAGGATCTGGATCGTGAACTTCGTTTTAATATTAAGGCTAAGGAAATCGAAGAGACTATTGTTGACGAGGAAGGTAACGAAACTGTAGTTACTAGAACTGTTGAAGTTGCAGATCCTAACGCTTATAGCATGTATTCTGTTGTATTCTGTGAAGGAAGCACAGGTTGGACTAAGAATCCTGAACTTAATAAACTGTTCCTGATTCAGCAGCAGAACCACGCTAACGATAAGCTTCGACTGAATCATATTGTTACTCTGAATGAAGTTTATGAAATGCTTGGTGTTCCTAAAACTGCATACGGTCAGATTGCCGGATGGGTTTGGACAGAAGATGGCACTGCTGGTAACAACTACATTGACTTCGGTATCTTTGATACTAATAATCCTAGAGCTTGTGACTTTGTAAACGGTCATGAGAGAAGTATTATTCTTGATTTCAACTGCATCGGTAACGTACTTGACTACATGTGAACTGTGCCCAAACTCAGTAACATGGGTTTGACAGGTACGTTACAAGATTTGTTTGACTTCCCGTGGTTGTTTCCTATTTAAACGCGGTTGAAATCTAAAGGAGATGAAGGTATGACAGGTAGAGATTTGATTCTATATATTCTGGAAAATAATCTCGAGAATGAATCAGTCGTTAAAGATGGTATCTTTATTGGACTGATGAGTGAGGAAGAAGCCGCTGCTAAATTTGGCGTAGGCGTGTCAACTATTGGGGTGTACCATACTCTCAAAATGCTTGACGGTATTGAAATTAATGGGCGTTTATATTTCTTACGAAATGCTAAAGACCCAAGAAAAAAGGATGATAAAAATGACTAAGCAATTAGTAGTATCTGGTGTATTAGCAACTCTTGCTAGTGTATGTTTTGTAGCTGGCGTTGCTCTCTTATCTTTTGAAGGGGGCACTGACACTCATGGACAAAGCGAAGAGACTAATATTGACAGTCGAGCATTTGATAAGCACTAAAACTAAGCAACACATTGTCGGAGGTATACTATTTAGTGTTTCAGTATTTCTGGGAGCGCTTGCTACTACAGTACTGACTATGAAAGTAGAAGATCTCGATGATGAACAAGATAACCGTCAAAATGAATATGACGATTACGACGAATATGGAGATTAATGATGAATAGAACAGTATTCAATGTACTCCTCGTTGCTGCCGGAGCCGCTATTGGTTCCGCAGTTACTTGGAAGGTCGTTACGACTAAGTATGAAAGAATTGTCCAGGAAGAAATTGATTCCGTAAAAGAAGAGTTTAAGAGACTGTATGAGGATCAGGAAACTGTCGAAGAACCTAATGTTCAAATTGAAGCGGAATATGAAGAACCTGTAGAAGATGTTTTCGAACCTACTAATGACGAAGTGTTCGAATATCATAACATCTCCTCTATGTATCGTAGTTCCGAAGATGAAACTGTCGAGAAAGGAGGAGAGGATGAAGTAGACGAAGTTCCTTATATTAACGGTCCGTATGTAATTTCTCCTGACGATTTCCGATGTAGCCCTCCTGGGTATAATGCTCAGGCACTTGATTATTTTGCTGATGGCGTATTGGCAGATAGTTGGGGCAATGAGGTGGATATCGATGAAACAATCGGTGAAGATTCTTTAGAGCGTTTCGGTGATTATGTAGATGATATTGTTTATGTACGAAATGAGCGCAAAGAAATTGATTACGAGGTAACATGCGATAGCCGTAGATACGAGGATGTCTATGGATCCGAATATAATGTATGAGAAAAGAGGATCGAGTAAGATCTGAATATTTTGAGTGGATGTATGACATCATGTGTGGAGACCGTTTTGCTAAGACCATTACTTATAGACAGTTATTTACGTTCCTACATGATGTCGAGTTCACTTATTTTGTCCCTCATGATGAAAATAGAGCAGATGACGGTATCGCATTGAGATATCGTTTTTGTTCTAACCACGGATATGAAGATATGGAATATTATCTTGCAGGCCCGTGTAGTATTTTAGAAATGATGGTGGCGCTGGCTATACGTTGTGAGGAGCGTATTATGTGCGATCCTGATAAAGGTGACCGTACAGCTCAGTGGTTCTGGAGTATGATAACTAGTTTGGGCTTGAGTAGTATGACGGATTACAACTACAACGAATGGCTTGTAAACGATGTTATCACACGATTCTTAAATAGAGAGTATGACCGTAACGGTAAGGGTGGTCTATTCACTATCAGAAGATGGGATCGTGATGCTAGAGACGCTGAGATTTGGCATCAGCTGTTAGCGTATTGTAACAATCTCGAAGGGTTGGATTACTAAACTATCAAAATAAGAAAGGAGGCTACAGAATGTAATGCTCGATTTTTTCACTGTATCGACTCGTGTTAAGAAACCAGGATATACAGAAATATATCCGAAGTTCCAGATTAAACATGTCGAAGATCTTATGATACGAGGTGGAGACTTCTACGCGGTTTGGGTTGAAGATCGAGGGTTGTGGTCTACTGATGAGCAAGACGTTGTGCAGCTGGTTGACCGTGAACTGACCCGGTTTGCGGAGGAGAATAAAAGTAAAATTGACGGAAACGTTAAAATATGTTATATGCGCGATGCCGAAACCGGTGTGATTGACGGTTGGCATAAGTATTGTCAGAAGCAGATGCGAGATTCTTATCATATGCTCGATGAGAAACTGTTATTTGCTAATGACGGTGCGAATAAGAAGGACTATTCCAGTAAAAGACTGAATTATCCT
>JAEIGA010009978.1_pt1 | contig 14386 bp, 15 predicted proteins | sample 9270691 | NCBI WGS metagenome assembly JAEIGA01 (sample SAMN17057246, study PRJNA624740) | gut metagenome | biome: biome; isolation source: fecal sample | host: Bos grunniens | place: China: Xizang | collected 2019 | reverse complement strand
TGGGAACGCCGTTAGCGACGGATGCAGTACCGACTTCGGGATCGCCGTTGAGGCCGACGGTATAGGTCATCTGCACATTGCCGCCACCGTCGCCGCCGTATTCGCCCAGCTGGATAACAGCATTGTTCTTTTCAGCCTTGTAGCTGTTCTCGGTGCCGTCGTACAGATACACAAAAAGCACCTGGGTTTCCAGCTCAGCACCGACAGCGCGGTTCTGTCTCAGACCGTCAATGTAAGTGAACACAGGCTCACCCTTATAGCATGTCTGAGTGCCGTCCAGGGAGGGAGCGTAACCCTCGACAGAGGAGGTTGCGTTGTCCTCGTCAATGTACTGCTCTGTGGTCACGGTGGGGTTATAGGAAATCTTTTGGGATGTGATACCCTTGCCCATTCGCACCCATGTTTCACTCTCGGTTCCGGGAGTGGTATTGATAAAGGTCGCAAACAGGCTTCTCTTGATCTTTTCCATATCTTTTTACTCCTTATCGTAAATTAGCCGGCATTGGATTTGATATCGTGCGTTTGACAGGTCGCCGGATACATCAAACAGATATCCGCTGGAAATAGCTTCAATCTTGGATGGAGTAAGCCCGTCACGCATTACGGGGAAATTGCCCTTTTCGGTTTGCTCGTCCAGCCAATCGCTGAAAGCCTCATAAAAACCGCTGTTCTCAATGTTGTTCCGGATCTCGTCGCTATAATAGAACCGGCTTGCAAAGACGAAAACAAACTGTTTCTCTTGCGAACCGTCAAGATAGGTCTGGAGCACGGAATTAACGGGCACCTCCTCAATGGAGTATGTGTCCGGAGAATCCGGGAGGAAATCAACATTGACTGCAGCAAGCTCAACCAAATGGGGGCATGTCAGAATGAAATTCTTGACGCTTTCAATTATCTTCATTTCATACCTCCTATATAGGCCTCTGTGGATTGTATTATGCTGTCCTTATTGTCGATCCAGCATCTTTCTACCCACTTCGGGCCTCTAAGTGGGCCTCCCGTATATTTCAGATCCCTTGCGGTCAAAACCTTGGGGGTATTAGGTCGGCTCCAAAAGCGGCCGCTGAGGGGGTCGTAAAACGCGCCTTTTCTGGTAATGGGGTCAACCATCAGCTTGCCGAACCAGTGATATCTTGCATAGGGAGTATTATAGATAATTGAATCCCATTCCTGGGAGGGTTGTACAGTATTTTTAAGAGGCCCGGAACGGAACGGAACATACGGATCACTTAGGCGCATAAGCTCATTCGTAAAGAATCGCTGGACGGGGCCTCCCTCCTGTAAACCGTGGTTTACAAGGATCTGGTTTGCGTCGGCCAGGTCAATCTTTATATCAAACATCAGCCAATCAGCGTGATATTATCCACGCTGCCTCCGCATATATTCTCCTCGACAACCTTAATGGTCATAACATCACCCTTGAGATCTTTCCAGGATGTGATATCGGGGCCAGAGCCTTTTACGGCCCTGTCCCCTGCATATACATTCCAGGTCACGCCATACTCGCGTGTAACCTCCGGTGATACAACGACCATGTAGCTGTCAGTTCTCTCCGTTCCTTTTCCAGATCCGGCCTGGGATGCCTTGTGATTCCAATAGCACCCGGTCAGCTCTGTTCTGTCGTATACATCTGTACCGTTCGCGACAGAATGGTGGTAGATTGTGACAGTATGGGGAAACATTATCTCAGCCCCCCATACATTAGTCCGGTGCCGTGGAGATAGGTTTTTGCCTTGGTGAATTTCTCACGCTCTCTGTCAGCAAATCCCCTCTTTACCACGGCGAAAGACTTAGAATGATTGCCCACAGATTCGGAGGAAACTGTGGTGCAATCTTCGTCGGTCTGTTGCTTATAGCAGATATCCGCCACAGCGCAGACGGCCATTTTCACCTTTTTCTTAACCACATCGGGCAGATCTTCCAACACAATGCGGTTGTGGGTAAGGTAATCTATATAGGCCGCTGCGTCCCGGGCGTGAGCTGCGAAAGCAAGTTCGGGTATGAGGCTCCCCATATATTCCGTAAGGTAAAAATTATAGTCAGCGTACATACCCTATCACCTCCTCAATTAGGCCTTGGTGTGGCAGAAGATACCGTTCTTCTTGTTGTTCAGCACCCATGCGTCATGGTACACGCGGTAATCAACCTTGTATGCGTCGGCGCTCTGGTTGGTGTCGGGATCAAAGACGCGGATCTTGCCATGCTTGATCAGCTGGATAACAGCGGAACGGTCAACGATCATAAAGTTAATATCCTTAGCGCCCTCGGCCTTTACATAGCCGCCGGCAGCGTTGGTCTTGCCGTCGTACAGAGTGACAGCAGTATAAAAACGCTTCTGAGGAACCTTAACAACGGGCATCTCGTCAAAGGTGCCAAAGTTACGGTTGGGGTTCTCGGAGGGAACCAGGGTTCTCTGGAAATGCTCGGTGTCGTTCTTGACATGGCCATAGCAGGTAGGAGTGATGAACAGGACGCAGTTTGCGATGGTGACTTCATTCTCCTCCATAACGGTCTCAGCGTCGGAGATAGCGGGAACAGTGGTCTCCTTGGTCAGATCTGCAGCAACGGACGCACCGGCATTGGTGGCATACTTGGCAAAACGAACAGCGTCGATCTCGGGAGTAACCTTGATGCGGATAAATTCGGAGGCCAGGGAGCCAAAGGCCATGCCCATGGTCTCGGCGTCGTCCATGGCGTCGATCTGGAAAGAACGGCCGCGATCATGGGTAAAGGTGTAGGGTCTCCATTCCAGGGTCAGATCGCCGTTGGTAAAACCGTCGGCGCGGGAATAGTCACCCAGGCCGCTCATGGCGCTCTCAGCGATCAGCACGGTCTTAGCGTCTGCGGTTTCACGCACCAGGGCGTTGGGGGTGTCCAGGATAGCGGAACAGGATGCAAGTGCATAAACCTGGTCGAGCAGGGGGATGTACTTGGTAATAGTCTGAATAGCGTTCATAATTTATTTCTCCTTGTTATTTAATGGGGGGCAATCCCATGATGGCACGCATTTTGTTGAGCTCTGCGGTGTCGTCGCCGCCTCCGCCGTGCTGCATACCGCTTGCGCCCTTTTTCTGCTCACCCTTGAAAAGATAGGGCTTTGCAGTCTTAATGGATTCAAGCTGCTCAGACAGGCCCACAGAGCCCTTGTCGTTGATGGTAACAGCGTCCATGTTGATATGGGGCAGAATGTCTGCGGGGTCATTAGCTCCGGCCTTGGTGATCTCAGCCATGACAGCGGCAGTTTTCAGCTTTGCTTCGTACTGATTCTTGAGATTGTCCAGGTTGGTTTGGTTTGCGGTCTTGAGGGTTTCAAGCTCCTGTTTCAGTGTCGCATTGTCGCCGGCGCTCTGAATCGCGGTTTCCAGCTTTGCGGTGGTGTCTGTCAACAGGGTTTGGGTGTTATTGAGCTGGGTTTCCAGGGCCTCATACTTGCCCTTGGATACATACTCACCACCGGAGAGGTCTGCAAGCTTAATGTCCTTGTCTTTCAGCTCCTCAGCAACGGCGGAATAGGTTTCTTCGCTCAAATGATCTTTCAAAACTTCGATATTCATAAAAAATCCTCCATGTTTTTATATCCGGTGGCTCCGGTAGGTTGGTAGTTTAAACGCCATTCCGGGCAAGTCCGTTCTTTATATGCCTTTACGGTGGGCGTGTATATTAAAAAGGCTTACTTTGCCTCTTCAATAGCTTTGCACAGATCGTCATAGCCTCTCAGAATTTCAACCTTGTTGTTAAACTTCTGAGTGATGTAATCCTGGATACGCAGCACCTGGCTCTGGATAGTAACCAGCTGATCCAGGGGAGCCTTGGCGTTGTAGCGTGCCACAAGATCCGCTCTGTACTGCTCTGCCTGGGAGATATCTGCATTCATTCTTTCCAGCAGCTCCTCATAACGGGCCTTTGCCAAAATCAGTTCGTCCATTTTAATATTCCTCCTGTACCATTTCTCTGTCTGTTTGTCGTCTTAGGTTGTTATCTTTGCAGAATTTTTCAATCTGTTTCTGCTTTTCTGTGAGGGCTTTCCGGTATGCCTTGGCTTGCTCCATATCTCCGGAGGCTTTTGCGACGATCATACGCTTTTTAAGTGCCCGTATCTTTCGCTCCATGCCTCTCTGGATCTGCGTTGCCTCATATACCCTTTTGTTTTCCTTGGGGTCAACTTTATACGGGTTTGGCTTGCTGATCCCAGGAAAAAACGGGAACATTCTGTGCCGGCAGTTTACACCACCTAAGCCACGGATATTTCCCGGATAGCCCGTTTTCTCTGTGAGGTTTGGGTACTTGGGTTCGCTGCCCTCCAGCCTGTACACCTTGCCCTGCCATCCGGCATGATTGCCTATGGGATCTTTGGCAACTCTGGCGCCAATGTGTGCCGATACCTCGACATACTCTGCGCCGATTTCCTTTGTTGCCTGTTCCGCTCCCTTGTTTGCCAGTTGGTGTACTGCTGTAATGGTGTCCCGGCGTACCGTGCCCTCAATGGAATACTTAACGATCTTGTTACCCCTCCGGTATGTCGCTCCGGATATGCCATGATCAGCCATATCCCTCAGCGCCGACCGGATAGAGGTACCGTAATCGTATATTCCGCTTGCTGTTTCTATATAGGCCCTGTTCACAATGTCCATATAGGCCTGTTTTGTGCTCTCCAGGGCCTTTGTTTGGATTAGCTTGTATGTTTTCCCCAGTTCCTTATAACTGAGCTCTACGGTGGCTCTGAGGGCCGGGGATTGCATAAGCTTTCGGGGATCAACGAAAATAAAGCCGTTGGTATATGCCAAATCCAGCAAATCAAGGTCGATATTGCCCATGCTTGCGTCTTGCAGCATTTTGGCAATTTCCTTTTCCCCTCGTTTGCTCATTTGTGCAATTACCTTAACGGCTTCATTTGTAAGCGCTCCCAGCTCGTCCAGTTTCCTGGCTTGCCACTCCAGGGAGCCTCCCACCTTGTCGTATACATCAAACCGTTTTGCCACTTTCTCAAGCAGCTCCATTTCGATCTGGTTGTATATGGCAATGATAGGTTGTGTTAATTCTGTCAATTCAAAGTCGGACAGCATTTATTACACCTCCGGCTCTGGCTCTTCCTGCACCGGTATTGCTTGCATTTCTGCAACTATCTCTTGGAGCATCTTAAACTCATATTCCAGGGCTTGCTTATCGGTCAGCTTGTACACCTGGCGGAAATATTCAGCCTTGGAAATGAGCCCCGTCTGCAGCTCAAGCATGGCCTGTCGTCTGGTTTCTGCGGTGTCCTCAATAATGGAATCGTCAAAATCCACGGTAATATCCGCATCAAGCCGGATCGCGTTGTCACCGGCGAATGTAGCTTCGACATAAAGCAAACCCTTGGCCATGTCTATGATCGTATCCCGCAACAGAGCTTCATGCTTTTTCAGTGTGCGGAAAAGCTCACTATTCTGCGATATGATCTGCGTTGCTGTGGATACATTGCCCTCGTCCCATTTGAACCCATTGGAGCCAAAGCCAACAGATTGCGACAGGACATTGAGCTGCGTTTGCAGAGCCGCGGCATGTTCGCTCACCCTCAAGGCCATTTCCACAGGCTGTATGGGTGGTACGCCGTCGTCCTGTTCCGGGATACGGTAAAATACCTCGTCGTTGGGGTCGAACACTTCAACAGTTTCCACATTGTCACCGTGTTTTACATAGTTGATATTCGCCACACCGTCTGTAACAAATATCCTCTTTTTGCCCAACAGAAACTCCTTATAAAAGGAATCGTAAATAACATCACAGGACGCGAAAATATCAAGCGCTCCGCTGTACACGGATGTACCAAACGGAGAATTGAAAGCCTCCCGGTTTGCCACATTGGGCCGGATCATTTGGAATAGGGGCGTTGTGCTCATGGTTTCCCACTTGGGGAGGATACCGTGCTCCTCATAAAATTCCGGGCCAACCTCTTGCAAGCCGCCGCTTACTCCGTTTTTGATATCGTTGCTTTTCAGCAAGGAATTATCAACCGTGTATAGGCCTGTGTTATCGTCTCTGAGGTGCGTTTCCAGGTAGACATATGTTTTGCCGTCTATAACCTTTTGGGAGGAAAACGCGGCCTCTATGAGCCGTCCAGAATCGTATGTAATGGGGTACATATATTCCTGGGTAATGTATTTCTGGCTGGTCTTTTCTCCGTCCCAATACTGGATCAGAAAGCCGCCGCCCATGGCAAAAGCTGTTTCCAGGAGGTTATTGCCTCTCACACGGAAATTTACTTGCTGCAGCAGAGCATTTAGCTTTAGCTGTGTGTATTCGTCGGATACATTGATTTCCACTTTCTCGTTCAGCAAAAGATCTGCCCATCTCTGGCACACCCTAGCCGGGAGGTTGAGGGTTTTACGATCCATATTCAGCTTTTTCTTGCCGGAATACACCTTGTATTTGTGGAATTTATCAACAGATCCTTTGTACCACTGCCTCCAGATCTCCAGCTTTTCCGTTATGTCGTCCTCAATAACCGTCAAGCTCTTGCTTTTGAGGTATTGTATAACTCTCTCGTCCACTCGATCACCTCTTGTGTTTTACTTTAACAGGCTGCCCCATGTAGCGCTGCCCACGATACCGTCTACCTCCAGCCCTTTTGCTTTTTGGTAGGCCTTTACAGCTTTCTCGGTATCGCCTCCAAAATGACCGTCAACCCCTGCGTTACCACAGGAATAGCCATTTCCTATCAGCAGAATTTGGAGAGCCTTTGCGCTGGCTCCAACATAGCCCTTTCTTAGCATGGGTAAAGTCACATTACACTCCTCCTTTTTTGCGGCTGTTGTGGGCGTGGTGGCCGGTGTGGTGGTTGCCTTTCCGCCGTCTGACAGCACAATGGCTGTATGGCCGTCGCCCAGCAAAATATCTCCTCGTTTCAAAAGAACCGATTTGCCCGTATACTCGGAATCGGTGAGCACCGTAAACGCTCCTGTGGCGCTCAGTGCCGCTTTTTGATTGCCGGTGTAAATGTCCTTGCTTACCTCAATACCGGCGGCATTTACGCACACAGCAACCAGGGAGGAACAGTCACACTCGCAAGGAGTATCGATCTTTGACAGATCCCAGTTGAGCTCCTTTGCACACTTGTAAAGGGTGGTTCTCTGGCCCTGGTCGTATCCTATCTTGTCATTCTCACAGGCCTGTTCCATCGCCTTGGCAATCTTCTCTGCCGCCGTGCTGTCATTCGGTCTTATTACGCTTGTCCACGGCTTGTTGTACCATGACCGGGTGCATACTTCCTTTTTGGTCTGATCCCCGGAGCTGCCGCCTCTTGCGGTTCTGTTTTCGTCAATGCTTGCATGTCCTATTTTTACTGCCATGTTTTCCCCTCCTTTTTATAAAAAGCACCACCCCGGAGGATGGTGCTTTATTGTTAACTTTCGCTGTACCCCTCGCCAGCATCGAATCCGCCAACCGCCTGAATCGGGATATACGTTCCGTTGAGTTCGACTGTCAGAGATACAATTCTGAAGGACACAGGATATTCGCTGACAGAAAGAGGAACCGGGATTTTTACATACGCATAATCGGGTTGTATTTCTTTCATGATTGCGGTTGCGATAATTTCGTTCCCGTCAATAGTGCTGTAAAGATATTCGGAAATGCCGGTTTTGAACTCATAATTGTTCAGCTGCCCGGTTTCATCCGTGAAAATCTGCATACCACGGTCAAATGCAGAAATGGTTCTTGTCGCATCGGAAATGGTCGCGCGTACAGTTAAAAGATCCCCATAATCATAGCTTGGCAAATCGGATGTGTTCACCAGCAATGTCAAATTTGTTGCTGCGGGCCACGAAGCCTGTGCAGTAAAGGTCACGGTCTTTCCATCAACAGGCGAAGCGGGTGCTTCTTCCACCTCGGCAATGCCAGTTACAGCAAATGTGGTTGTCACGCCACCGTAGCTGACGGTAATCGTATTACTACCCTCACCGATAGAGCCAGACAAACTATAATCAGTGACAGCTGCCGTGCTTCCATCGGAATATGTGGCAGTTACCACAAGTCCAGTCAATGCGGTCAATGCTGTGCCAGCAACAACATCACCGCCAGAATAGGTTGCCGTAATGCTAGTCAAGGTCACTTCCGTTTCGTCAGAACCGCCGTTGTCATCCTCCCCACCGCCGGAATCATCCGAAACGCCCCATGCTCTTTGTGCGCCAGCCATTTCGCTGTAAAGGATGAAATTTGCCATGGCCTTACCCAAAACCTCATGTCCCAAATCGTTTAGGTGCAATCCGTCCACAGTATGTTTGCGTGGATATTCGTAATTGATGGGCATATTGCATTTTCGGAAAGCATCAAACACAGGAATACAATATTTGGCGCATACATCAATGATTGCATCGGCATATTCTTTTTGTGTTGCCACCGCACTTGCAATGTTACCTCTCGGCGTAGGCGTTACAAACAGAATATCCTTTTGCGGATACTTCGTAATCAATCCCTTGCAAAGATTGTTCAGCGCACCGCAGAAAGTTGTATTCGCCGTATCATCGACCCCGCCCAGCGCATGGCCGTAGTGATAGTCATTCGTTCCGCCCCATACAACAATCAAATCCGCATCATTACTCATGCTTGTGTAACGATCCAAAAAAGATTTGTTCTGCCCGCTGATCGGCATAATGGTAGTACCGGAATAACCATAGCTGTTTGTGGCAGACAGACCAAGAATATCTTTCAGCCAGTCGTAGAAAAATACGGTTTTATAATTCCCGGCATCGTCGGTCTGGCTATCGCCAAGAAAATTTGCAACCTTTCCGAAGAACCGCCCGACAACTTTACCAGAGCCACCAGAACCGCCGCCGGTATTGGATAGATCCGGTTTATTAAGGATATAGTTTGCCTTTGTAGGGTCTGTCTGGTTCCAGTCGGGGCGGGGCATTGTGGTGCCCACGGTATTACCTCTTATCTTCATACTGCCACCTCCGTTATGGATACTTGCATGGTATAGTCATTGGTCGGCTTATCTCCAATGGCATAGGCCGTTATAACTCCGCCATCGTTCTCTGTCACAAAGGCCACATCCTTATTGTGGAAAACCGCAAGCTGCTCCACACTTGGCAGCAGATCCACCTTGCTGTAAGGCGTAACGCCGCTTATGGTAACCACCTGGGAATACAGACCGTTAGAGCCTTTCCACGCAGAAGCAAGGAGGGTTACACTGGAAAGTCTTGCAACACCGCCGGCTCCGATGGATTCAAAATATTTCTTTGCGTCAACAACATACTCAGCCTCCATCCAGGCTCCGATGTTGTTGTGTATGGTTGTATATGGCTTGTTGGTGTGCAGCGCCTTGTATGCGTCTTTTGTCCCGCTGTCAAAGCTGAATACCTCATATACCCCCTCCGTTATGTACATAACCGTTAGAGGATGGCTAGACAGATACGCCTTGAGCTCGTCAACCGTTGACGCAAGACCGTGGTGCATAAAGCCGGTAATAGCAAAGATGGTGTTTTCAGAGTTAAAGGCCCACCACCCAAGCGTTTTGTTATCAGCCAGGGATTGGTTTACCGGCAATCTGTTACACAGGAGGTCGCTGCCCGGTTTTCTGTCGGCAATTTGTGTATAGAAATATTGGTTTGTGGAGGCATAGTACCATTGTTCCGAACCGTCCAGCGTTATACTAGATATGCGCTGAGCCTCTGTACCCGCGCCAAAGTCTATTGTGTCGGCGAACCATTGCTGTCCGGTTTCGTCTCTGTAATTGCCGCCGCTTGTTACGGGTATTCCGGCAAGGTCGCTACGGATCGCCACTGCCAAAGATTGAATCGGCTTTCCCGCAACATACTCCTCAACAGTCCCACCAGCCAGGATCATGGTTTGGTTTGCCATTATGTCCGCTTCTTTTATGGTTCCGGCTGTTGCAGAGTTCTCATATATGGTCACTCGCATATATCGTGCATTTGCGGGAGCGTCAACCGTTCTATAGCCAGTCAAGAAAGAGCTAGCGATGGATCTGCTTATAAACTTTTTCTCTGCATCATAGAAAGCAGCAAAGCTGTACAGCGTGCTCGGGATATCGGATATGGTGTATGTCGCCCCAGGTATTACAGGAATAAAGCCCGTCCGCCTCTTGTCGGGATAATATTCCTCTGCGCCGGTTACGGAGGAAACTCCGCCAATGTCCCAGCCAGTAAACAGGTTCTTGCCACACACGGAAATCTCCAGTTCTCCCGCTGGCCCGGCAACACTAGCCAAGCTGATAAATTCCGCTGGATTATCCAACGACGGCTCACGATCCAGAACCGTCTTGCCGTACACCTTGAGGCTCTTAAAACCTCTGTTTGCGGCATCTGTTATGGTTATTGCCTCTCCGCTTTTGTCGTCGTCCACGGTAAGCAAGCCGTCCTCCAGCGCTATAATGGCATCCTGTATTGCATTTAGGTTTTCTGCTGTTATGACGGTTTCTCTATCTGTGTACTCTCTTTTTACAAGCGACATTCAAACAGCTCCTTTCACACATAATATATGGCCTTTAACTTATTGGGCATCCATTCAAAAAGCATGAACCGCTTTTGGGATTTGTAACCCTCTGTTATCGTCCATTCATCGTCCTTGTTTCCGGTGCTCACTCTGCGTACTTGTACGCCGTATTCGTCCATGCAGCTCTCCCTGTGTAGGTGTCCGGTGTGGATCTCCCTCACCTTGGCTGCAGCAAACAGGGCCGGAAACTCCATTGTAAATTTACCCCTCAATCCTGGGGCTGTATCTGTCCTTTTATCTCCGTGGGTTATGCCAATAAAGCACCCATTCCACCAGACAGCTTTCCGATCTGCCGTGCTATCATCAACTATTTCTTTGCCGTACCGCTCCAACAGAATTTGCACGAATAACCACCCCACGGTCTTGTCGTGGTTGCCGGGGGAATAGATTACCTTTACCTCGTTTGCGTTCTGTATGGCTGTATCTATGAGATTGAAATAGAATGTCTTGGCATCGTATACCGCTTTAACCAGGTTAACCTTTTCTATCTGTGTTCCCTTTGTGGTTGTACCGCTTGCTATGCTGTCATTGTGGAATAAATCTTGCCCCACGGGAATAATGATCTTGTCCCATTCCTTGCCCTCTATGATAGCCAGGATCTCTGACAGGGTGTCCTTGTAATACTCCATGTCAGCTATACCAAAGTGCATATCAAACAGGGGGATTTCTAACATTCCCTCCGCTTGTTCGTGCTTTGTGGGATAAACTTGTGCTACCGGGGTGTTATTCCTCACAGCCTCCAGGAGCTCCTCTATGCGGTTTTCTGTGTGCTGCTTAATCCATGCTTGGATTACTTCTCCCTTAGCGTTTAGCTGTACCGTGGAGGCGTGGGGCGTGAATTTATAGGCAAGGTTGGCAGCGTCCAGCACGCCAGAATCATTTGAAACCTTGCATTTCCAATCGTACATCTTGCGCTTGAACGACCTAAAGGACATATGGCCCACATACTGGGCATGTCCGTCATATATCTCCCTGTATGTCTTGCCCTGGTTGGCCAGCTCAACACACCGTTTCTTTATGTCATATGGAATCATTGGCCTTTCCTCCGCAAATCAATCATTGTCCGCATAAACGGCTCGGAGCTGTACTCCTGGGCGTCTAGGCTGTCAATGTTGGTTGATCCGTCGTCCAGTCTTACATCTTCTTTATCTTCTTCCCACACGGCATCGTCAAAGGCCTGTATTGTTTCCTTACAGTCAGATATAATAAAATACCGCATCTGGTTCATCATTTGACAATAGAACCGGATACGGTCAATTATTTCACCCTTACGGGCATTCTTAACTGTTAGGGCTATGCCGTTATTCCTTAGCACAGTCTTAAAACCTCTTATCAGCACTTGCTCCGCAGAATCACAGTAAATTGTGGATAACTGCGGGTATTCCGCTATGCAGTCCTGGACAAACTCCAAAAAGGATTGCTCCAGCTCATTGGGTGTTAGATCCTCTGTGATCCGCTTTTCCTTTAGGGTAATAAGCTCATTAAATCCAGAGGTAAAGCCGGTTAAATTGAATGCGTGCGCTGATTTGTTTCCGCCAAAGTCAACGCCCATTGTAACAACGGATACTCTCTTTCTGAGGGGGTGTGTATATTTGCCCTCCTCATCCCTTGCATACCAATCCAGCACGGGAATTATATTGTCCTTTGTAAAGGCTGTGTATATCTTTCCCTCAGCAGTTACCCACAAGCCCAGCACATTGCGGGCATAGAATACGCCGGTATACATTCTTTCGTATCTTTCCCTTACCTCCGGGGATAGGGTCAGATTGTCTTTCATGGTGAAATGCAGATACAGCAGCTTTTTGTCCTTTGCTATATCCACAAATTCCTTTTTGAACCAGTGAGAGGGGCCTTTGGGGTTGCAGTTAAACCACAGCTTTGATCCCGTCACAGAGCATCTAGCCATGGCCTGGGCCACAAAGGATTGAGGCATCAGCGCCACCTCATCAAACAGCACTCCGGCCAGCGTCATGCCCTGTATAAGATCCTGGGAGCTTTCGTCCTTGCCGCCAAACTGATAAAAATAATTCGTGTGCTTTCCGTTGGTTATTACTATGAGGTTTTCTGTTCTCTTTTCCTCATACTCATATCCCAAGGATATCAGCTGCTGCTTTAGGGTGTTAACCACATTACGCCGCAGGGAGCCTACAGTTTTGCCACACAGGGCAAAGTCAGCCTCATCATAACAGGTCATGGCCCAAATAACGAAAGCCGGCGCCATGGATATGGTCTTACCGCTTCTTACTGATCCATCGGCTATGATACCGTCCCAATCTCTATACGGGGAGGCATCACACCACCAGGTCATTATCTTCTTTTGCTTATCGGAGAATGGCAGCCATTGAAAGCTATTCTTCTTCTGGAGCTTCATTTGCCCACACCTCCGACGCTGTATCATTCAAGGCATTAACAAAGCCGCTTACATGCTCCTGTGGGGCCTCTGGAGGCGCTGGGCTGTCCATTCCTAACAGCTCCATCAACTTGTTCATTGCCTTTATATTTCCAGCTAGAGCCATTGTTACTAGCTTTACCAACAGTGCATCCGATATGGTGAGGTTAGCACCCTTGGCGTCTGCAAGGTTCTTGATTTTGTCTGCCTTGCCGTCTTTCAAGGTCATTTTTACGATCTGTTCAAGCCTTTTCCGCATCTCTGCGTTCATGCTTCTAACTTCACCGGATCTCTTGCCGCCTTTTGCCCCGTTTTTCGCCGCTTCTTCACCGCTTCGGAACTGTGTATCCTTGCCTTTTTTGAGGTTTTCTTCGTTTGCCACTTCTCACCACCTCTTTTCTCCATGGGTTTACTTCTGGAGCGATAAAAGGGAATCGAACCCTCACTCTTAGGGTGGAAACCTAATGTTCTACCGTTAAACTATTACCGCATAAACTATTCCGGTTTCATATCTACCAGCTTGGCCCAGCCACTAGATATGCTGCTTGAGGACACTTCACCGTAAAGCGCCCGCTGAATTGCCATCAGCTGGCCCCTGCTGACCGGGTTTTTGCCTAAATGAATGTCGCCATGGCAAACATTGCAAGCAAAAACTCCCGTGCGCTCTGTCAGCTTTAGGATTTGGCGGGATGTACAGGACTTGAACCTATAACCCACGGCTTAACAGACCGTCGCTCTACCTATTGAGCTAACATCCCGTATATATGCCCAACCAGAATTGCACTGGGGCTTTCCCGATGCACCAGGGCTTTCTCGGGAAAGAGCCTCTTTTACGGGCTGAGGCTTATATATTTTAGAAAGGAGGTCACAACAATGAGGGGCATATGCCCTTGGTAGGCCATGATGGTTTCGATCCATCGTCACACGATTATAAGTCATGCGCTCTCCCATTGAGCTAATGGCCCGTGTTGCCGATTTTGACGGATATCGGCTAACCGCTTTTGGCTGAGGTAGATGGATTTGAACCACCGAATATGGGGGCCAAAACCCCATGCCTTACCGCTTGGCGATACCTCAATATGTGGAGGCCGTACCAGGAATCGAACCAGGGACAAATGGTTACAAAGCACTTGTTTTACCGTTAAACTATACGGCCAGAAAAAAGTCGCCTGGCAGTTTACCTTTGTAGTGTTACCAGGAAAATGGGCATGAAAAAGGAGAGGGTTGTCATTCCCTCTCCTTGATACTCTTTAGTTGTCAGATCCATAACAAATACGAATCGTCTATAACATCCTTTATGGGTCTGCCAAACAATGTGGAACTATAGAAATCTTCCTTTGATTCATAACGCCGGAATACTTCACCAGTTACCGGGTCAAAGGCTCTTTCACCCTCTTCAAGGCATATTCTAACCTCGCGCCCGTTATATTCTATGTAAATATCACAGGCAAAATCCCAGGCGTCTTGGAAATCACAGTATTGTTCTCCATCTTTCCAGCCTTTGCGCCG
>JAEIGA010009977.1_pt1 | contig 14386 bp, 20 predicted proteins | sample 9270691 | NCBI WGS metagenome assembly JAEIGA01 (sample SAMN17057246, study PRJNA624740) | gut metagenome | biome: biome; isolation source: fecal sample | host: Bos grunniens | place: China: Xizang | collected 2019 | reverse complement strand
ATGATGTACCGAAACCACGAATTCGACCCGGCAAGGTCAATCTTTATGCCGCAGATTTCGGCGCACTTTTCAACGAACTTTTGGCAATCCATGACGCTATACGGTGTGCCGATAAGCGGGAAACCTGCGTCCGCAAATTTGCGCCCGTCAATCATGTTCGTTTTCCTCTTTTTCCTTTTCTCTGATCTGCCGCAGGATAGCCGCCCGGCGTGCCTTGTTGATTGCGCCTTTCTTCGGAATCGTGTGCAGTTTGTTTTTCAGTTCTTCAACGGTCATTTGCTCGCCCCCCTTTTTAAGGCTCAAACGCAAGCCAGTTCACACGCCGGACGTTAGACAGGGAAACCGCCGCGCTGTGATTTGTTGCAACCTCAATGGTTGCCCCCGTTGCGGAAACGTCAACGATGCGGAACACATAAACAATATACCCGTTTGCTTGTGAATTCACGGTTGCCATAATAAAAGGCGTTTTCGAAAAGGCTTTGGGGAATGTAAGTTGCAGGGCAAGCGTCCCGCCGGATGGAATTGATCCGCTTGTGATATACCCCATTTGGATTCGATTGCCAACGGCGGCGGCGGCTTGCTCTGCCGCAATTCCTTCCGTTTCGCTTTCCGAAACCGCCCCGATATTTTCCAACACTTGCGCTTTCTGCGCATCGGTAAGCGTCTGCTGTGAGATGGTCAGCACGTCCCGGCGCAATTTGCCCTTCAAATCGTCACCGTACAGGGAAGACGCAGTAACCGCAACGGTTGTGCCGGAAAAGATTTCCGTCCCGTGATCCGAAACTGTGTATTCTCCGTCAATGTCAATGGGGAAGGACGCCGGGAATTCCCGGACGGCGTAAATGTAACCCGTGTCGGTGTCATAATCCACGCCGGACGCAATGACGTTTTCAAGGTTTTCTGCCGTGTACGCAAGGCGTTCGATCCTGCTATATGCCCGCCCGGTATTAAGGTTGATTTCGTCCGAAACGTTGCCGACCTTCATAAGTCCATACGGGAACAGGGTCATTACTTCGGAAAGGTCAATCTGCGTCTGTGTGTATGGTTCAAACACACCGCCGTTCGCCTGTTCCGTCCAATCCCCCCACGCCATCCAAATTGCGGTATCTGTGGCGTTGCCACCCGTGACGATAATATAACCCCTGTCCTTACCTGTGGGAAGGCTGAAATGCCCGTCAACGGGTGAAATGGGCGTCTGTGCGCCTGCGGGCGTGTCCGCAAATGCAATTGACGTGTATTCGCCGGAAATCTTGAAATCGTATTCTTCGGAATAGCGGCAAACACGGGCGTACCCGGTCACGTTGTCATACAGATTCCATCCGGTCGAAATGAACGTTACCGGGTGTGCAACCGTGATAATCCCCCGGCTTTCCTTTGTGTAGACAACGGTAATGGAATCACCGTTTGCGGGCGTTCCGACAACCGTTATACCGTACAATTCCGGGTTGACGTTCCAAGCATCGGCATAGGAAAAAACCATTGTGCCGCTTGCAGGCGTGACCGCCGCAATAAAGGCGGTTTCATCAATTTCGGTGTCCTGTATGTCTTCGCCGGAAACGTTCATCACAACGCTTTGCGCAACCGCCCCGGTTTTGACCATGTTGCCCCGGATTTCCGAAAGCATGGCAGAACCGTCTTTGATAGACGCTTCGCCGCCGGAAGACCGGATAATGTATGTTCCTGTATTGATCTGCGCTTCGTCCGATGTAAGGTTGTCCGCAAGCGGCACGGTTGTGACTTCAAGGTCACGGGATATCGGGTTCGGCTGAATTCCGTTGACGGTCAGCGGCGGGCGGTGCATTTCAAGGTCAATGACGTCCATGTTCCCGTTGATTCTTTCAATTGCCGCCGGGTCTGTTTTCGCAGGCTTGAACAGGTTAAAAAACGGCGTAAGAATTCCCATTATTCAGCACCCCCCACAGTATCGGCAACGCGCCGCCAAAAGTGCAATGTTCCGGGCGTGTCTTCGGCTTCCTTTGTCTTGAAAGACCGTGACCCATCCGCAATGTCCCCCCACGTTGCAGGGATAAGGATTTCTTCCCAACTCCACGCCGCACCGCCAAAGGTCGGGGCGTTTTCAGACGTGGAAACATAGATTGCACCGACAGGGAACAGAAGACCCGCCACGGCGGCAACGCTTTCGCTCACGCCGTCAATTTCGGTCTGCAATTCCTGCTTTGCGGCGTTGATCCGCAAACCCGTTTCCCGTGCGTCTGCCGCCATGCCGGACAGCGTAAGAGTTGGGTCAACAGGTGCTTGAACGGTGTTTTGAACTTCAAGTTGCAAACTGATTTCCGGGATTCCTTCTGTTTCGATGCTGTTTCCCGTGTTTACTTCTGACATTCTCTGACCCCCTTTTATACTTCACCAACAACGTTCAACAGGTTGAAATTCATTGGGGCGTTTGGTGTGATGACTTGATCCCCGTTTACAATCCTGCCGGATTCGTCATAATACGGGTGAATAACATAACGGACGTCCCAATTGTAGACGGCAGGCGCAAGGGTGTCCGTGTCAGCATTGAAGAAAGTGACAACAAAAGATTTGTTGCTGTCCAAGGCAAACGCCGATTCCTTGACAGTTTCGCCTACACCGTTTTTGATCGAAAATAACGCCCGGTCTTCCGGCGCAAACGTGTATTCTGTATCGGCGGTGAACTTGATTGCGCCCGTATCCCCACGGGACAAACTGATTGTGTTTCCGTCAACGGTAAACACGTTTATTCCCCCTTTATCATGCAAACGGAAACAGTACCGTCCACAATGTCAACGCTGATGTTTGTGCAGGTTGTAAAGCCTTCGTGGACGTCTTCCATTTCCCCATACTGGAACACAATCCGGGCGGTTTTTTCCGGGTTGAAAAACAACGCCGCCGCCTGTGGCATGGTGTACCCGGTGAAATAGCACCAAAGACAACCATGCGTGTATCCCGCCCTCCCGCCTTCGATTATTGTTCCGTCATTCAGAATCAACCGCTGTCCGTGATCCGGCATTTTCTTTCCCTTCTTCCAATTCGTTATAGACCGCCCGCAAACGCTCATAAACGCCATTCAGAATTGACACGTTTGCGGGGGTCGGTCTTATATCCAACGCTTGCAGGGCATCAAAACACGCTTTGATTTTTTCCTTCATGCAATGCCCCCTTATCCGACATAACCAAGGAAATGATATTTTGTCCCGCCAATTGTTGCGCTTTGCCAATAAACGCCATGTCCAAGGCAATTAAACGAAGAATTCGCATACAATGCGCCCGTTATTGCTTTATTGATCGTTGTGTTGCCGCTGATAATATTGTCAATACGTGCATCAACCGCAGACAATTGACTTGCCGTCACATACCCGGTCAGATTGATTTTGTTTGCGCTGATGTCAACGGATTCCGGGGAAACGTTGATTGCGGCAATTACCCCGTTTTTATCAACTTTCAGATTGATATTATCGGCGTTGACCTTGATACTTGCGGAAAGGCGTTTGTCAACGTTTGTGACTTCCTGCCGGATTTCCTTTGCCGTTATCGTGATTTTGCCGGACAGTTCGCCGTCTGCCTTCTGCCGTTCCTTGACTTCGGCGGTGATAGAATTTGCCGTTTGTGTGATTTTGGATTGCAAAACGGTATCCGCTTCCCGGCGGTCTGTCACTTCGGCGGTGATCCGGTTATGCTCAACCGTGATTGCCGCTTCCTGCAATTTGACTTCATTGTCAAGGTCATTCAAATCATTCTGATACGCCCGAAGTTGTATCATTTGATTGTTTGCAATGATCTGCGTTTCAAATTCCTGCCGTTCGGTCTGTTTGCTTCGGTTGCCGCCGCCGCCACCACCGCCGCCACCGCCGCCCGGTGATCCGGTGATTTCTTCGTTTGTCTTCTTTTCAAGATAAACGATATTCGGAATGTATGCGCCGATTGTCAGACGGGTCGCAGACGGGTCAAGCAGGTCAACCGTCATGCGGATAATTTGAATCTGCTTTTTGAACCCGGCGGGGGACACTTCCACAAGGGCAATGTCATGCAACCGGATAGGTTGATCTGCGTACCCCAAACGGTACAGGTCGGCAACCGTGCCTTCCACGGAAACGTCCGGCGTGTTGCAGGTTTTCAGCGTTTCCCAAACCTTTTGCAACAGGGTTTCCGGGTTGAGTATTGCGGTGTTCTGATAGTACCCGAACCGGGGACGTCCGTTGCGCCCGTAATTTGCCGTTGCAACCGGGTCTTCAAGGTACAATTGCCCGGCGGGTTTTGCCGGGTGATCTGCGGTTTTTGACCACGTTATGCCCGCAAAATTGATTTCCTTGTTTTCCTGCCCCTGTTCCGTTGCGATCTCCGTACCCCCGTAACCGTAAATTGCAGTTAAAAGGTTCGTGTCATCAATCGTGACGGAAGGGTCAAGCAAGTTTTTATCAACGGACAGGCGCACGCCGTTCCATGTGCCGGACGTGCTTTTGACGTCAAGTTTCCGGGTGATTTTCCCGGAATCGGACAGCGTGACCCGTGGTTCAATATAGACGTTGTAATTGTTGCGGATTTGAAGAACTGCCTGCCAAACGCTACCCCGCGAAATATCAACGTCTGATGTCGGGTTGATTTCAACGTTGCCAACGTCCCACAGCGTGCCGGACAGGACGGACGAAAGCACGTCCCGGATTGCCTGCCCGATATGCTGTGAACTGTCAATGTGTTCGTCTGTCAGTTCTGAAACGCAAATGTGTTCAGCAATGACCTGTTGCACGCCGTCCGTTGTCAACGCCTTTGCGTTTCGGACTTCGTAAATTTCCTGTGAATTCGTGGAAGGGTCGCGGAAGAAAATTCGTTGTCCCGTGGTTATCTCTTTCCCGGAAAGGTAAGGGAAGTCACAGTTTAGCGAAAGCTCTTCCTGCGTCCATTCTGCCCGTTCGGCGTCATTCCGCAGGAACAAGACTTTGCCCTTATCGTCAAGGAAGGTGAATTGCATTATTACACCCACCTTTCACGATACTTCACAGAACCAACGCCGTTGATGTATTGATTTGCGCCGACCTTCGGCGTGATCCATTTGGAAGACGGAAGGTAATATTGCATGATTGACGCCTTGCCAATTGCCGCCGTCTGTTTGTTAAGGTCAATAACCAACGCCCCGGCGGGGATTTGTTCAAACGTCATTGCTTGTGAACTTGTCGCATAGACAACATTTGCAAGTTTGTTGCCGTTGCGTTCAATCGTCATCAAGGGTTGGACGTCACCACCAACGGAAAAGGTCTGCCCGCACGGAACTTCAATGAGTTCGTTTGACGTCCAAAACGGATTATCAAAGCAGGTGAACACAAGGCGCAGTTTGTTTTCCCACCATTTGCGGTATGAATGATCCGGGAAGGCAGTACAAATGCACTCAAGATGTCGGTCATCAAACTGCGGCAGGGAAAGGGTTTTTTCTTTGTCGGAAAACGCCCACGCCCGCAACGCCATCATGTCCGGTTCACGCTTTGCGGCGTCCTGTTCAAGCAGGGCAAACGTAATAGTAACAGACCGTGTGCCGCCTTGCTGTCTGACAAATTGCTCCCCATATCCGGCAACCCTTGCACGTGCAACAGGGTTCAACCGGATAGGGGAAACAACAATGTCTTCAATCTTCACAGGCGCAATGTTGGTCATTTCTTTGTTTCCAAATTTAATCATCCTTGCCACCCGCTCCGTTGTAGTGATTTGTAACTGCGTCCCTGCACATCAGACACAACCCGACCAACCTGCGCCCCGTCAAGGTACACATTGCCGCCCGGTCGGATATTGTCCCGCATGACCCCGCCCAAATCGTCAAGGTCAAACCCGGCAACGCCGCCGTTTAGAAGGGTATTCCAAATCTGATTTTCTTGCGCTGTCAGCAGGCGTTCGCCTTCGTGCGCCCGGATTAAATAATCATCACGGGGGACGTAACCGATGCCGAAACGCCCGGAAGCGTCCGACCCTGTGGACGTTGTGAAATTGATGTTGCCGAAACCGCCAAGGTCAATGCTTAACCCCCAACCGTCAAGGCGGTTGAGTTGTTCAAGGATGGAATCAACCGCCGTCTGCACGTCCGGCACATGGTCTGCAATGCCCTGCGCCAACCCGGCAACGGTCTTGCCTGCGTTTTCTGCGGCTGTCTGCCCCATATCAAGGGCGGCAACCGCTTCGGCGGCTTCCTGTTGCATGGTCTTGTAAACTTCGTCAACGGTCAGTTGTTGCCCGGTCAGTTCGTCTGCAAGTTGATTCTTTTTATCAATGACCTTTTGGAAGTTTTCGTTGATTTTTTGGACTTCGCCGGGTGCGGCGTTTGCCATTGCTTCCAAATAGTCATACGATTCGACAGACCCGTCCGAAAGTTGGGCAAGTATATCGTCCGAAATGCCCAATTCCCTTGCCTTTTGCAGATTGGCAAGGTAGTCTTCCATGTACTTTGCCTGTTGTTCAAGGTTCGCCCCGATACCCTGCGCCGAAATCTTTTCGGTCTGCGTGGCGTTGATTTGGTCATTGATCTTTTTCAGTTCGGATTCATAATCCTTTGACGATTTGTCAAGGTTGCCCATTTCGTCTGTAAGGTCAGCAATCTTTTGCCGCGCCTTCATCATGGGCGTTTCTACCTTTTCAAATCCCTTGACCGTGCTGTCAATTGATTTCATGGTAGCCGTGCGCACGCCTTCCACGTAATCAGACAGGTTTTGCAAGGCGTTCTTTGCCGCTTCCGTGACCGTCCGTGCGGCTTCCTGCATTTCTTCCGACCATTCCACGCCCGCCGCTGTTGCGGCTTCTATTGACCCATATTCTTCTTCAATTGCCGCCCGGTATTCTTCTATGGCAACTTTTGCTTCTTCCAAGGCGTCCTTTTGCAGGTTGTAGGCGTCCCCGGCGTCCTTTGCCGCCTTCTGCAACTGACCGTATTTGACTATGGCATCATTCCACGCCTTTTCGTTTTCGGTAAGGATTCCTTGACCGCCTGTGGCATTGGTCTTGATAACCATTTCATACCCTTCGCCGCCAATGCCCAATTCTTCCCGCAGTTCGTCAAGTTTCTTGCGCTGATCCCGGACTTTCTTTTCTGCAAGTGCTAAATCCAATTCAAGACCGGGAAGGTCTGCAAACCGGGTAGAAAGTGCGCTTTCCTTTTCCTGCAACGCACCCAACATGACGAGTTTGTGTTGCCCTTTTTCCCATGCGTCAATATAGTCTTTGACCGCCTGCGTGCCGCCTTTGACTTCGCCCGTTTCCGTGTTGATAATCTCATTCAGACCGGGAATAACTTTGACAAGACGCTTGCAGGTTTCAAGCCATTTCGATTCCTTTTGGTCAATTTCGTCCGTAGAAAGTCCAAGGCTTGCAAGGTATGCCGCCGTCTTTTCAGACTTGACACCAAGTTTTGCCACAACGTCCCCGGTGTTTTCGCCGTTGTCATCCGTGGCGGTGAAAATGCCGGACAAAATTTCATTAAGGTTGTCGGCTTCCGTCTTGACCCGTTCGATTTCGGCAAGTTTGGTGTCCGTTTTAAGGTCAATATTTGCGAAATCGTCCAAGACGGTTGAGTTGTCCTTTGGGATAAGCAGTTCAAGGAAACCATTCAACCCGTTCACGGCTTCCCCAACGATGCCAAGAAACGATTGCCCCAACGCCGTCTTGATTGCGTTGACGTTCGTTTCAAATTTGCGCATAGAGTTTGCGTAACCGTCCGAAGTCCGGGCGAAGTCCCCCTGCGCGTCACTTGTCGCACTCATAATGTATTGATAGCGCAACATTGTTTGCTCGCCCTGCGTCATTTTCTCAAACGTTTTATCAAGACCCTGTTGCAACGCAAAGGCGTTCAAGTTGGCAACGCTCATGTTGATACCCAACTGTTTAAGGGGTTCGGTTTCGCCGCTGATCCCGGAACGGATTTTTTGAAACGCCGTGTCAAAGTCCAAGTTGTAAAAACTCGCCATGTCTGCGGCGAGTCCTGCAAGGTCTGTGGACATTTCGACAATCTGATTCCCGGACAATCCGGCAGATTTCGCCATTGCTCCAAGCGTTGACGTGAACCGCTTTGCCTGCGTTTCCGTCAAGCCAAACTGCGCCCCGGCGGCTTTCGACCACGTTTCTATTTTTGCCGCCCCGTCCCCAAAGGTTACATCAACCACGTTCTGCACTTCTTCAAGGTCGGACGCCGCCTGTATTGCGTCCCTTCCAAGGTCAAGAAGTGCCTTTCCTGCTTTGATGGCAGAAAACCCGGCAACAAGTTTTTTGAGCATAGAAGAAAAGTTGTTGCTCATGTTGTCCGTGCTTTGCTTTGCGGCGGTGTCCCAATTCTTCGTTTCCGTCTGAATTGCACGGGTTATTTCTTTGATGTCCGCAATTGCGTGTTTGCCGTCTGCTGTGACTTCAAATACAATTTGACCGTCATTCGCCATTTTCTTTTGTCACTTCCTTCGGCATCATGCCCATAAGTCCGGCAAAGATTTTTCCAACGTCATGTTCGTATTTCTTTGCCTGTTCGGCGTCTGTCAGATGGATTGCAACCGCCTGTTTTGCCTTTATCATCCATTCCCGTTCCTTTTGGTTGTATTTGTTGGGCGCGGGCAACGGTCTTGCACGAATCCCGACAACTTCCGTGTATCGTGATCCTTCCGGCAGACCCGCCAACAGTTCCACAAACTCAAACCATGAAAGACGATCCCGGAAAAGGTCAATGTTGTACACCTGCCGGAACGCCGCACGAATCAAAGGGGCGTCCTGTTCAAACGATGTAAGGCGTTTTTCGTCCGTTTCCGGGTGTTTTTCAAACAGAATGGCACATAATTCGTCAACGATTACGGAAGCGTTTTTTGGCGGCTTTCTGTGCGAAAGAAGGCACTTTGCGCAAAGGAAGTCCCGTGCATCGTCTTGCAGGTCTTCCCGGCGCATCACATCAAGCATTTTCAGAACGTTGCGAAAGTCGAAATTGCACTTGTAGAACCTGCCGCCAACCGTGACCCCTTCCGGCAGGCGGTCGAACAGCCGGAAATTCACAGTTTAAGTTTTTTCTGCACGGCAGAAATCTTCCCGGCAAGGCGTTGCCGGAAATAGTTGCCGCATACGGTAATCACGCAACCGGGGTCATTGGCGTAAAACTGCATCAGTTCCCGTGCCTGTTCCTGCCCGAAAATGCACGCCGCAAAGAATTCGGCGGCTTCCTTGATCTGTTCTTCTGTGGATTCTTCCGACAGGTTTTTAAGTTTCTCCTGCGCTTTGTTCAACCCCGCAACCATGCGCATAGCGTCCCCGTTGACCTGCAACGTGATAGAATCGTTGTTTTCCTTGATTTTGACCGTATCGTGTACCCGGTTAAGGGTCAATTCGTACCCTTTCCGAAACAATTTCATTGTTTTTCATCTCCTTTGTTCAAAAAAGGACGGGGGCAAGACGATCCTGCCCCCGTTTGAGTTAACTTACCGGGGTTTTTGTCGGCACGCCGTTGAAACGGATTGTGCAACCGAAGGCGTTGACGTCAAGCGCAGACCCGCCAAAACTCGTGATTGCGCCGATGGAGCAATCACAGACGATCTGCTCCCCGCCGGAAATGATTTTGACGGAACTGTTGCGCTCTTCTCCAAGGGTGAACTGCTTTGCGGCAATGTAGTCCTGCGCCGCGTCACCAACAATGCGCCGCCCGGAAATCACGAGTTCCGGCGCACTCCCGGTCACTTCGTTGTGTGCGTGACCCTGCCCGCAAAGGAAGAAATACTGTTGAGTCTGTTCGTTTTCGTTGAATTCCATGCTTTCAATGCCCTTGCAAAGTTTGGCATAAGTCCAAGTATCCCCGGATTTCGCCGTGCCAATATACAGTTCATTGACCCAATTGGCTTCCATTATTCGTCATCCTTCCTGTAAAGTTTGATTACCAAATCTGCCGCCATCAACCAAGCGTTATTTTGTTCACGCCCGATCACACGGGGCAGAATTCCTTTGGTTATGTCCACGATTTCCCACCCTTCCCCGGACGGGTAGGACGTCCGGCGGGACAGGGTGTCAAGAATGTTGTTGAGCGTGTCCGAAAGCACCTGCAAATCCTTGTGTTTGCCATTGAGCGCAAGCGTGATGGTTTCAAGGGAATTCTTGTCAAGGTACACGTCTGCCGTGTTGGACGGGGCAATTTCGCACGTCAAACCGTTGTCCGTTCCAAGTGCGCCCCGTGTGATTGCGGCAAAGTTTCCCATTGCGTCAATCAAGTCCATTACGGAATCAATTGCGGCGTTTATCTTGCTCATTTCTTGTACAACCTCGCTATTGCCTGCGCCTGTCTTGCCCACGTTTCGCCGTGCAGGCTTTTTGCCAGTTCAACCCACCGCCAAGACGCTTGCGAATTAACGTCTTTGTATGCGGTCTGAATTGCGTAATACTGCCGGGCGGCATACGGTGTGTTCCAAATCAGCAACCCCTTCTTCAAGTCTGAATGAATAAGGGAAGACATAATCAGCATACCCGTATCCTCTTTGCAGTATCGGTTACAATCCCGCAGGATTTGGGACGAAAGCATTTCAAGACCACTTTCCCATGCGTTATCAATCTTTGCTTTGATCCCGGTTTCGCTGATTTTGATTTTTACCGACATACAAACACCCCTTTACACAAGGGCAACTTCCCAATGATGCAAAAGGTCGGTATCGTCCCGCAGTTCATCAACGCCCATGACGGTATATTCAACCCCCCGCACAATGACCCGCATATCCCCTTTCAAATCGTGCGCCTGTTTCAGCAGGGCGCACCAATCAAGCCGGGGCGTGCTGATCCGGTAATCAATGAACAATACTGCCCGCAGGGTGCAATCTGTGTTTGATTCCGTTTTGCGGATTTCGTTTGTTGGTTGCAGGTGTGTCCGTTTGACCGTGTGTTCCGTGTAGGTTTGGTTTTGGTATCGGTCAACGCCGTTGCAGACCTTCACGGTTGCCGTTGTTTTAAGTATCCTTGCCGGAATCGGTGTCAGCAAAAGAAGCACCCCCCGGCGGTCGGCACTTGCGGATTCATCAACCCCGTTTGTTCAAGGTAGGAAACCGCAAGCGGGGAAATGTTTTCCGACATCCTGCCGCCGGGCGTTCCCTGCTTCCCGTGTACGGTCACTTTCCCGACAGTAAACCCACCCGTTGCGGTTTCGTTAAGTGAATCCGTGCCGTTGATCGCAAGGAAGTCAACCTGCGCGCAAACAGCCTTTTTGTAAAGCGTCTGTACGATTTCCGGCTTGCTGTTGATTGCTGTTTCGTCAATCCAATGCGTCAATGCCCCGATAATGTCCGAAGCACGGGCGCAAAGGGCAGGGAAGGACGTTTCGTCAACGTCCGTTCCCTTGTAGACGGTATTGTAAAAAGTCCAATCTACAACGCCCATGCTTTCACCCCATTACGTGGCAGAGTTGACCACGATACCCGCCGCCTTGTTGGGCATGGCGAACGCGCCGTAATAGTAACGTTCGTAATACAAATACTTCCCTTTGTTCTGCGCCGTGGGGGCAGACATCATGGAAGTTTCATACTTCACGGGGGCGGCAACCGCCATAGGGTCAACCATGATAAGGTTGATCTGCTTTGCGCCGCTTGCAGGCGTCCAACCTTCGGTGAAGACATAGGAAGTCTGCATCATGTCGGAAGGCACTTCGGTGATCCGCACGCCATCAAGGCGGGCAATGTTGCGATCCACGCCCCGGAATCCTTCATCCGTGGAAACGAAGCGGGTGACCCCGGCGGCTTCCTTGAGAAGTTTGTACAGGGCAGGGGTCATGTAGCACTCAATCCGGTCACGGGGGACACGGGCGTCTGTCATCGTGGCAAGGTAACCGTCCCACGTTTCAAGGATGTTCGCGGCGGTGATAACGGTATGATCCGGGGAAGCGCAGAAACTGAACAGTTTTGCCGCAAGGTAGGCGTCCATTTCCGGGATTTTCTGGGTTTCGTTGAACACCTTTGTCACATTGGCAATGGTCGCAACGTCCCCGGATTCGGAAATGTCCATCGGGTCAATGATCGTGTCCCATTCCCGATCCATGTCAAGCGTGACAGGGGTGTATTCGTTGTTCCAGTTCCGCTCAAAGTTTCCGGTAATCTGGTCACGATTAACCGCCCGTGCGCCCTTAACGGTCATGGACGGAATATACATGGTCTTTCCAAGACCGGGTTTGTACAGGTCGGAATTGTTCGCCGCCCAAATTGCGCCGAAATAGGACAGATAGGGGTACGCTTCGGAAAGCGCACGGCTATATTCAGCCGCATAGTTTACATCAGTACGAACAAAAGGCATAACTCAAACTTCCTTTCTTATTTTTTCGGGGTAAATCCCCAAGCGTTGCCAAACGCCGCAACCGCCCCTTCTTCACCTTTGGGCATTGCGCCTTCCGGTTTTGCCCCAAACTGCGGCAGTTTCGGGGCGGGGTTTCCCGCCTGCGGAAGAAACCATTCTTCAAAGTCCTTCTGCATTGCGGAAAGTTGTTCCGGCACGGGTTTTGCGCCTTCGGAACGGTCAATCCGGTCATAAACCGTGTCAAAGAATTTGGGTTTTACGCCCTTGAAGTCTTCGGACGTCCGGGCGGCTTGCCGGGTCTTGAACCCGTCAAAGTCTGCCTGCAACGCCTTGTATTCCTCTGTTTCCTTGACGTTGATTTCCTGCGGTTTGTGTTCCTTTTCCCATGCTTCCTGCGCCGTTTTCACGGCGTTTTGCGTGGCTGTCTGCGCTTCCGAAATAGAAACATAACCTTCGGAAAGTGCCTGCCCATACAGGGAAAAAAGTTTGTCCTCTTTCTGTTTGGGGGTCAGTTCTTCGTTTCCAAGGATAGCGGCAACAGCCTCACGTGTGTATTTACCCATTTTTTACTTCCCCTTTCTCTACGGGCGGTTGAAGATTGCCCGACTCCGTGTTTTGACGCCCCGGCGGGCGAATTTGTATGAAAAAAGCACGATTTTGCAATCGTGCCTGTTTCATCATGCAATTGTTTGCGCCGATCCGGATTTCAGACAGCTGTGATTCTGCAAGTTTTTCGCATTGCGCTTGCAACCGTCCGGGGTTCGGCAATGTGTCCGGCGTTGGGCGCACGGAAAACGGTGCGCCCTTTTCGCCTATCACACCAACAACGTTCGATTGCCCGGTATGCTTTCACCCTTTCCCACGGGTTCGGCTGTTGGTTACTCTTGATTTCCGTCCGGCGTTGCGAATCGAACGCAACATTAAGTTCTGCTACACCGCACCGCGTTCCGCAGAGAACCAAACACCGGGCGGGAAACCGCCTGCGGGCATTGTAGGGGTCGAACCTACGTTTTCCGGGTCAAAGCCGGACGTTCTGCCGTTAAACTAAACGCCTTTGACGGGTCTTATTTTGCCGTAGATTTGCGACCGCCCTTTTTCGGCGTTTCCTGCGGCTTTTCCGGCGTTTCCGGTTCGTCATCGACATTTTCCCCGTCCGGCATCGCGGGCGGTGTATTTGCCACCTTTTCGCCGCAAACAAGGCACTTATCGTCAATGATTGCCGGGTGCGTGCATTTCTTTTCGCCCATTTGGTTTGTTTCCCCCTTTCTTACATATCCCAAATGCCCTGTTTGGGCATTTTTTCAAGAATGTGTACCCCGATCTCCATAATGTTTTCCCCGTTGACGCACCTTTGCAAAATTGCAATCTTTTCGTCAAGGTTTTCGTTGCTTTCGATGTCAAAGAATTCAAGCAAAACCGGGTCATTGACCTGCGCCAACAGACCAATGATTTTTCCTTTTTTGATTTCTACGTCTATTCTACCTTTGTTTTCCATGCCCTTAATCTCCTATCATTGCTTTTATAATGTTCCCGCACGCTTCCCAAATTTCCGGTTGTTCTTCTGCCATCAGTTGGAACAATTCGGGATACACAAGCGCAAGCGAACAATAGTTTGCAATCGTTTCGGCGGCGGCGTTTTCACCGCCCGGATTGTGTCCGTAGTACCTTGATCCGTGACCGTATAATCCCGGCGTCTTGTCCCGCAACGTGCCGCCGCTGATTGCATCATAAATGTCTTCAACTGCGTTCATGCCGTTGTGTGCTTTTCTTGACGCCTTCGAAGCGTTCAACGCCGCATTTTTCCATACTTTGTCACGTTGCTTTACAAGTTTGTTCGCCTTTGCATAATCATTTTCCGTCAACGCTTTTATTACTTCTTCCTGTATTGCGTCAACTTCTTTGCTTGCGGCGTCAAGTGCCAACCTTTCTGCGCTTATTCCGTCCTTAACTGCGGAGTCAATAAGCGTTTTGACCCTTTCGGACATCGGGCGGGCATTTTGCAATGCGTTCGGCAACTCCCGGTTGTTGAACGTGTCCGACAATACGCCCTTTTCGCTGTGCAGATGGTCGAACAAATGCCCCCATTCGTGCGCCGTTGTTCCGACTTCCTGCCGCAGGTAATCGGCGTCAACCAATTTCGGAACTT
>JAEIGA010009976.1_pt1 | contig 14386 bp, 14 predicted proteins | sample 9270691 | NCBI WGS metagenome assembly JAEIGA01 (sample SAMN17057246, study PRJNA624740) | gut metagenome | biome: biome; isolation source: fecal sample | host: Bos grunniens | place: China: Xizang | collected 2019 | reverse complement strand
CTGGCAGATAAGGCTGGTGCTATAGTAGCTGCTCATGCTGTCATTGCAGTTGAAGCTGGAGTCGAGCTTCCTAAAGGGATCTTTTATCTCTTCACCTTGCCTCTTGGCGAATAATATATTTGATAAAAAATGCGGCATCGATCGATGCCGCATTTTTCTTTGTCATAAATTATCCAGGTTGCCATGTAAGAGTATTGGAGCAAATCCCTTTATCTCATCCAGAAGCATCGAGTCTGGCAGGTCATACAGGATGTAAATCTTTTTTCCCTGCATAAACGCTTCATACATCTCCAAAAACGTAGAAGCGCCAATATAATTCGGTATGACCCTGCCGCTTTTTTCTTTGGGCTCATTCAAGACAAGAACTGCATCCAAGGAAGCTGTTCTTTCTCTGCTTTGATAGTACATGTCTTTGAAAAAAGAGAGATACTGATCTTCATCCATCTTTTCGGTATCTTCATTGTATATGGGATCATCATAACAATTGGGCATGACAGGGACGTGCCCCATGTTCTCTAGAGCTAATGCTATTCCAGGTATCTTACTATATGCAGTTGTAGAACAAATAATACCTATTCTCATGAAATTCCTCTACGCAATATTCATGCAAGGCCTTCCTTACACGGGTTTCCTTGCTTTTTTCTGTAATCGTAATAAAGTTCTTCGGTTGCGAGAGCCATCTTAGTAACAGAAAAATCTCTTCCTTCCGGATATGTATACCATGTGTCGTCTATAGTATTCAGATCTACACAGTCACCATGTTTGAATAAATAAAGGTATTCAACATGGCATGAATACAGTGAGGGAACAGGTTTTTCCATGGTATAAACGGTCCCGTCATCGGATGTGATCTTCACATGAAATCCATCCATGTCATGTATCATTGTACCGGACCCGAGAGGAATAAACTTTTTTGCATTGGGAAGACTCTCAACTTTGACATTAAGGATGCCGCTGTTATATGTCCCGGATGCTACTTCTTTTTTGACGTTTGAACGTTCCCATTCATACCAATCGGGAATATGTGAGAATTCAGTTTTGCCTTCTACAGCATGAAGCTGCCCGTATTCATCCATTTCCCACTGTTTTCCGCAATTTTCGCATCTCAGAAGCGAACCTGAGCTCATCATACGGTATTCCTTACCGCAATGTGGACATTGGTACAGGATCTTCTCCAGTCCCAATGCTCTGTCAGGATCTTTTACCGCAATGCGGTTTTCCAGCTGCCAGCGGAAGTCATCGTACTGGAATTCATGGACAAGTGTACGGTTTATTTCATCTGCTGACATGTTTTTCAGTTGTTCAGGAGTGAAAAGAAGTTTCATGGTTGCTTCAGTAGGAGCAACTTTTCGCTCCTTTCTGGTATTCCAGAAAGGGTGGTTGATATGATGACCATGGCACATCAACATAACTACTGGTATCTTGAGCATCTTGCAGAATTGACCGATTGATTCAGGCAACGGAGCAGTAGTTCCGCATAATGAATACCTAGCCTCTGGGTACAAACCTATAATACCTCCGTTTTTGGCGGCGCGTATCATCTGCCTGACAACGAGAGGATCATTGGTGAACTTGCGCTTGCAGATACAGCCTATAGCCCTAAGTAGCCACTCCCTTCCAATATATCCGTCTATGGCAACGACATAGTTGGCTACATGAGGGAATGTTGCAGCAATAGAAACTTTCATATCAAAAAAAGCATTGTGATTGCCTAGAAGGAGATACGGAGGTTTTATTTCTTCCATACCTATCTTTTTGAGCTTTGTTCTGTGAATCCATACACTGGGGAAGCAAAGTACCCACAGCAGGATGCGAAAGAGCCAGAAACACTTGCGAGGTGGTTTTGCCATGTCGAAACGTTCGAATTGATCACTCATGTTGAAACTCCTCATAGCTTTTGAAACATTGTAACATCTGGAAATATAGATTGCTACATTATAGAAAGGTATGTGCGTGATATACAGCATGCTTTAGCCGTTTGTCCCTGTTTGATTCACATATATCGATTTTCATGATCAGTTTGTATTAATATAATCATGGAGGAGCGATATGGCAGAGAATCAGCGAACATATATAGCGATCGATCTAAAATCCTTTTATGCGTCAGTTGAATGTGCGGAGAGAGGATTAGATCCATTAGATACAAATCTGGTTGTTGCGGACAAGAGCAGAACAAACAAGACGATCTGCCTTGCTGTTTCTCCTGCGCTCAAATCCTTTGGGATACCCGGACGGCCTAGGTTGTTTGAGGTTGAACAGATGGTTGCAAATCTGAATCGTGAGAGAAAACGGAAAGCAGGATTCAGAACTTCCGGAAAGTCGTCACATCTCCTGTCAGAACTTAAGAAAGACCCTTCTGCTGAGATCGATTACCTTGTTGCTACTCCAAGGATGGGACTGTATATCGAGTACAGCAACAAAATATATGATACTTATCTCAAATATATTGCACCTGAAGATATTCATGTATACTCCATAGACGAAGTTTTTATAGATGTGACCAACTATCTAAAAACTTATAAACTTACGGCTCATGAACTAGCTATAAAGATGATCCGGGATGTCCTTGGCCAGACAAGGATAACTGCAACAGCAGGCATAGGCACGAATCTGTATCTATCAAAAGTCGCAATGGACATAGTTGCTAAACATATTCCTGCAGATGATGACGGAGTCAGGATCGCGGAAGTAGACGAACAGAGCTATAGAAAACTCTTGTGGGCGCATGAGCCCATTACAGATTTCTGGAGAGTGGGGAGGGGATATGCAAAACGGCTGGCAAATCTTGGATTATACACTATGGGAGATATAGCCCGCTTTTCACTGAAACACTCGGAGATACTATACAAAGAATTTGGAATCAATGCTGAGCTTCTTATAGACCATGCATGGGGTTATGAGCCTTGTACAATGACGGATATAAAGAGTTATAAACCGACTACAAACTCACTGAGTAGCGGCCAAGTGCTTATGGAGCCATATACATATGATAAGACAATGATAGTTTTAAAAGAGATGGCAGATTCTCTGGCTGGAGACATGGTCAAAAAGGGGGTAGTCGGCGACCGGGTAGGCTTGTTTATCGGTTATGATATTTCAAACAATACGGAAAATTATTCTGGTGAAATAGTTAAAGACTGGCATGGAAGGCTTGTAGTCAAACCGGGCGGAGGTTCTGCGCTTCTCAAGCGGCCGACCTCTTCGTCAAAACTTATTACAGAAGCGATACTTGCTATATATAAGAGGACAGTAAATCCGCAGTTCAAAATACGAAGGATAAATATAACTGTAGATAATATTATTTCTAAAAACAAAATGGATACGGAAGAATACATCCAGACTGACCTGTTTACGGATGTGCATACTTTGGAAGAAAAGGAGAAAGAGGAAAAGGCGGCATTAGAAAGAGAAAGTGACAGGCAAAAAACTGTACAGCTTCTTAAGGATAAGTATGGGAAAAACGCTGTTTTTCTCGGTACAAGTCTTGAGGAAGGTGCTACAGGACGTCTGAGAAATGAGCAAATCGGAGGGCATAAAAAATGAGTTCAAAAGATGAACACAGATATGATGACATCATTGATCTCCCGCGTTTTGTGTCCCAAACGCACCCACATATGAGTAACTATGACAGGGCGGCACAATTTGCTCCGTTTGCAGCTCTTACAGGATTTGGAGACTCCATAAAAGAGACGGGGAGACTCACGGAAGACAGACCGGAACTCAGTGATGAGGAGAGAGAAGAGATGGATCTCAGATTCCGGATACTGGAGGAACACTTTAAGGAGGATCCGTTTGTACATATAAGATACTTTATCCCTGACAAGAAGAAATTAGGAGGGGAAATAGTAGAGAGGTCGTTTGAAATTCACCAGATTGATATAGTTAACGAAGTAGTGATAGCTACAGACAGAAAACAATACGACATGAACTCGATACTCGATATCAACGGGGATATCATCACAAAATACAAGAAAAACAGGGATTGACAGCTTGTATATGCTATCATTTAATTAACGATAAAGAAGCAAGAAAAAGATACATTGGGAGAGAAGAGATATCATGACTTTATTTATAGCAGTATATTTAATTGCTTTGTGCTGTTATCTAATAACGAGAATGGGGGAAAAGATACTCTACAGGGCTATAAACAAGTATGTTATGGCAACTATGTATCTTGTCTTTGCTATTGTAGTTTTTGTTAAAAAGGGTCAGTTCGTGAGTTACCAGACACTGCTGATTGCGGCTTTAATATTTGCGTGGCTCGGTGATGTTTTTCTTGTTTTTGATTTTGGGCGTGGAGGCGATTTCTTCCTTGCGTGTAATGTTTGTTTCATATTGTTTGAACAGGTCGTACTGGTAGATCATGGATATGGTTTTAAAGATTTTGCATGGGTTTTTGTTGTAGCGGGAATTATTTTGCTCGCGTTTGTTTTAGCATGTCAGTATAAACCGGAAAAGTTTAAACTTGGGAAGATGAGATGGCCTATGACATTTTATCTTGCTTCAATTATCACACATGGAATAACCGGGCTGGCAATGATATTGCTGTTGCCTGGAACAAATTATGCAATGATGGGAGCCGGGTCTTTGCTATTCATGATATCGGACATGCTTTTGACTACATATAAATATGTTTTTGATAAAAAGTGGTTGGTGAGAGCCAATAGCGTGACTTATTTTATTGGAATGCTTCTGATTGTTCTTAGCACAGTATAAAAACATTGAAGCATATATGTATAAAAAACGAGGAACGATATAGCGTTCCTCGTTTTTTGGTGCGGGTGACAGGACTTGAACCTGCATGGTTGCCCACTAGATCCTAAGTCTAGCGTGTCTGCCAATTCCACCACACCCGCATATGCATATATTCTACATAGGGAGAAACATTTCGTCAATTAGGTTATATTATGTTGACATGGTTTCATAACCATGATAAATTAATTGCGCAAAAGGGAGTAGCCTACACTCGATTGAGTGGGTTTGTTTCCGTCAACACGGCAGAGATGCCCGGATCAAATGAGAGGCAAGACTTTTACCGGTTTACGGCAAAGGTCTTTTTTTTACGAAACTATAGATTTTAGCAGAACCAATATTTCAGTTAAGGAAGGTGATAACAATGGATGAGAAGAAAAATCTGTTGGAAAAGCTCAAAGCAGGAGCGAGAAGCGGTGTAAAAGTTGTTATCGTTCTTGTATTGCTTTTAGTAGTCTTCACTCAGGTGTTTTACAGCGTGAGCGAAGATGAGCAAGCTGTAGTGACCACGCTTGGTAAGGTTACTTCTACCGAATCTGCAGGTCTTCATGCCAAGATACCGTTTGTTCAGCATGTGAGAAAGGTCGATATGACTACTCATGGTGTAGGAATCGGGTATGTGATAGATGGGGGAGGTCAGAACATTCCCATCGATACTGATGCGAAAATGATTACATCAGACTTTAACCTCATAAATGTGGATTTTTACATGGAATACCGTGTGAGCGATCCGGTAGCGTATCTTTACAATACTGAAGATCCTGAAATGATACTGGCAAATGAAGCATTATCATGCATAAGAGCAGTCGTTAGTGATTTCCCTGTAGACGATGTCATGACAACTGGAAAAGGCCAGATTCAGAGCGAGATCCGTGATATGTTATCAGCAGAGCTGGCTGAAAAAGGAATAGGTGTTGCTGTTGTAAATATCACTGTACAGGACGCCGAACCGCCTACGGCAGAAGTAGCTCTGGCATTTAAAGAAGTCGAAACTGCTAAGCAAGGCAAAGAGACGGCAATCAATAATGCTAACAAATACCGTAATGAACAGATCCCTGCTGCACAGGCGGATGCAGACAGAATAGTTCAGGCAGCAGAAGCAAAGAAAGCTGCAAGAATAGCTGAGGCTGAGGGCGAAGTGGCGAAGTTCAATAAGGTATATGAAGAGTATCAGAAATATCCGCAGGTGACTAAAAAGAGGATGTTTTATGAGACCATGGAAGATATTCTTCCAGACCTGGAAGTTGTTATTTCTGATGGCAATGTAACTCAATATATGCCGATTGAAACTATAGAAAGGGGATAATTGACATGAGAAAGATTTTTCAGAATGCTTTTGCATTAATTATTGTTGCTGTTATCCTTATCATTGCAGCTTCATCAGTATACGTTCTTGAACCCAACGAATACGCTGCTGTCAGACAGTTAGGCAAGATTATTCGTATAGACGACACAGCTGGTCTTAGATTCAGGATCCCTTTTCTTCAGACAGTTCAAAAGATAAGCGGAAAGATCATCATATATGACATTGAGGAATCGGACGTTATTACCAGAGATAAAAAGTCCATGATTGCGGACAACTTCGTGCTCTGGAAAGTAGTTGACCCAATGGCTTATATACGTACTTTAAACGCAATTCAAGGCAGGGCAGAGGAGCGCATAGATGCTGCTGTCTACAATGCTTTGAAAAATACGATTTCCTCCATGGATCAGGACGATATCATCATGGCTACAGGGGAAAAATTAACAGAGAAGATCACCAATGCAGCGAACAAGGATATCGGTCAATATGGAATCGAGATCGTAACAAGCCAGATCAAGATGCTTGGAATTCCTGCAGACAATGAGGCAGCCGTATATGAGCGTATGATCTCTGAGAGGCAGAACATCGCTGCATCATATGTTGCAGATGGTGCTGCTGAAGCTCAGGTCATTCGCAATACTACTGATAAAGACGCAGCTCTTCTTAAAGCGGAAGCTGAGAAGAAAGCAGCGATTCTTGAAGCAGAAGGTGAAGAAGAATATTTGAAGATCCTTCAGGAGGCATATAATAACCCTGAAAAGGCAGAGTTTTATGAGTTTATGCGTGGCCTCGAATCGCTGAAGAGTTCTCTGAAAGGATCAGGCAGAAAAGTTTTAGTGCTCGACAAAGACAGCGAACTTGTTGAGATACTGTATGGTAACTAATATAAAAGAACGGCAGTTGTTTCAGCTGCCGTTCACAAAATCATTATATAATCATCATTGTGTCGTATTATAATAATGTTACTTTAAAGAGAAGGGACACATTTTATGAATCGTTTGCTTGATCGCCTTAGGTTGAGATTCGGGCGATATACAATTGATAATTTGATGCTAGTGATCTGCGTAGGGCAGCTGATCGTGTTTTTTGCTGATCTGCTTACAAGAGGATGGGCAAGTGATCTGCTTTGGCTGTCATGGTCTGATGTAACACATGGTCAGATATGGCGTCTGGTGACATTTATTTTTGAACCAAATACGAGCTCGCTTCTCTCATTGATTATTACCTTGTACTTCTACTATTTCATAGGCGGAACACTGGAAAATGAATGGGGAAGTTTCAATTTTAATTGCTACTAAATTCTGGGTATGATCTGCAACATTGCAGCATCAGTTTTTACTGGATATGGGACCAGTTATTATCTTAACTTGACTCTTTTCTTTGCGTTTTCAATGCTTTATCCGGATTTTCAGCTTTTGTTTTTCTATGTAATCCCTCTAAAAGCGAAATGGATCGCACTGATAGATTTATTGTTTTATTTATATGAGTTTATCCTATATCCGGGTTTGAGACTGAATATGTTGGCATCACTTGTGCCTTTCATCCTGTTCTTCTGGGATGATATGATCAGTGCAGTCAGAAGATGGCGATTCAGAATGAAAAACAGATAGTTGTTGTTATTATAAAAAAAGAGCCCTTGGGCTCTTTTTTTATGAATAAGATTTAGATCTTTTCCCAAGGCATTTCCTGATTCGTGAAATGTCCATAGGATGAGATATCACTAAATTTGATATCGTCAAGATGGAGAAAAGATATTATGCCACGAGGAGAAAGATCATATGTACTGCGAAGTTCTTCAGCAAGATCATTTCTGCAGTCTCCATCTGCCCAAACTGCTATTGAGCAAGGCTCGGTGAGCCCTATGACATATGCCAGTTCCACCTCTACAGAATGGAAACCGTATTTTTTCAGCAATTTCTTAGACATATAGCGTGCCATATATGCTGCAGTCCTATCAACTTTCGTCGCATCTTTGCCGGAGAAAGCACCGCCGCCATGTCTTCCTCCGCCACCATATGTATCGCAGATTATCTTTCTTCCGGTAACACCAGCATCCCCGAAACTGCCGCCGATCACGAATCTTCCGGTGGGATTGACAAGAACTTTGAACTCTTCGTTCATGCCATAATCTCTGGCTGTTTCTTTCATTATCGGTTCAACGATCGATTTTACGCCATCTAAAGATAATGATTCGGAATGCTGTGTTGAGAGAAGGAAAGTATCTATATATGAAGTACCGTCGTCATTATATCCTACAGTTACCTGGGACTTTGCATCTGCACCAAGCAGAGGATGGTGAAGGGCTCTTAACTTTTTAAGAGCTGTGGTAGCCAGCATATATGCTAATGGAAGGCATTCAGGTGTTTCATCACATGCAAACCCGAACATTATGCCCTGATCGCCGGCTCCGCCGATATCAACTCCCATAGCAATGTCAGGACTCTGTTTATAGATGTGATTTTCAACAGTATATTTATCAGTTAAACCCACATAATCCAATGCTTTCTGGACAACAGCCTCAACATCAACCTGTGTATTGCTGGTGACTTCTCCTGCGAGCACGACGAGATCGTTTTTCATCAACACTTCTATTGCAACTCTGCTGTAAGGATCACCGCTGCGATATGCATCTAGGAGTGTATCCGCAATACGGTCGCAGACTTTATCCGGATGTCCGCACGCGACCTGCTCACTAGTAAAAAATCTCATAAAAACTCCTTTATATTAAACACTTCTCAGTTATACAATAATAATGCGCTGAAAGATTATACATTATAGGTATATATAAAAGCAAGGAAAGATCAGTATGAGTTTTAACAGCTTAGAAATTTTGGCAGAACTTAACAGTTATGGTTTAGAGGCAGATGTTATTGCCCTTCCAAGCACGACTTCAACTAATGATGTTGCCAGGGCATTGTTATCAGAAAAGAGCAAGCCTTTGATTGTTGTTGCGGATCAGCAGACGAAGGGAAAAGGGAGCCATGGAAGATCTTTTTTTTCACCCGAGGAAACAGGTTTTTATATGACTTTTTCAGTTCCTAAGGCTGACCCGAAAACACAGATGACACTTGCAGCAGGAGTTGCAACTGTTCAGGCTATAGATGAAGTTTGTCATAAAGAAGTAGGGATAAAGTGGGTCAATGATTTGATTTACAAAGGGAAAAAAGTCTGCGGTATACTATGTGAAAGATTACCGGATATGACAGTTCTTGTTGGCATTGGGATCAATATGATGACTCCGATAGAAGGTTTTCCGCCGGAAATAGCAGATACGGCTACGGCTCTTGGCGCAGACCCCGGTCTAGTTAACATTCTTGCAGCATCTATATACAGGCGGTTTATGCACCTTACTGAAGATAATGAAAAGATCCTTACATTATATAAAGAAAAATGCATCACACTTGGTCAAACAATACAGTTCACATATGAAGGCGTAGACCATATTGGTATAGCTTCTGATGTTGATCATAATGGATCACTTATAATCATACAGGATGGAACAGAAAGAAAATATTCTTCTGGTGAGATATCTGTTAGACCAATCTAAACTAAAAATATTAATGCAGATGAGAAAACGATCCCAAAATCGTTTTCTTTTTTGTTGACATGTATGAGGTTAAGTAGTAAACTGTTTAATAGTTAAGTACAAAACAATAAATATATTAACTGTTTAGGGGGCTAATTTATTTATGGATAAGGAAAAAAAGACGCGTATCGGTTGGAATATGGACCGACTCGTTGGATTGAGACGACATCTAATCAACAGAGAAGCGGATGAAAACGGAATCTATCTTGGTCAGCATAGGGTTGTCCGATATGTAAGAGAACATCCCGGATGCTCTCAAAGAGAGATTGCGTCAGCTTTATCCCAGACACCGGCGGCTATTACTCTTTCAACCAAACGGCTGCAGGAGATTGGATTGATAACAAAGGAAACAGATCCTCAGAATCTAAGGCAATATCATCTTTATGTAACGGAGAAAGGTGAGAAAAACGGCGAGTCTTTTATGAATGTCATCGAAAGATATGCAGATATCACATTCGATGGTTTTTCAGATGATGAGCTCGAACAGATGAACAGTTTTGTTGAGAGGATGTACCTCAATTTGAAGCCTCTAAAGGAAGCAGTTTCCTCCGAGGACGAGAAGGGAGAAAGGAGAGACTGAATTTTTAAATGATCAAGAAACTTATACCTTATATCAAAGGGTATTGGATCCCCACGATACTTGCACCGCTGCTTACTGTAGGTGAGGTAGTTATGGAGGTATACATACCCTTTCTAATGAGCCGGATCATAGATGAAGGTATCACATTAGGTGACAGGAAGCTGGTGTTCGAACTTGGTATGCAGATGATTGTATGTGCTGCGCTGTCGCTTATTCTGGGAATCGCCAGCCAGTGGTCCACAGCAAAGGCAAGAACAGGTTTCTCCAAGAACCTCAGAGCTGCGATGTTCCGTAAAGTGCAGATGTTCTCTTTTGCGAATGTTGATCACTTTTCCACCGGATCTCTGATCACCCGCCTTACAACGGATGTGACTTCTATTGAGAACGCATTCAGCACATTAATCCATCAGATATTCCGCAATCCTATCATGATTTTGTTTGCTACGATAATGGCTTTCAGGATCAACAGGCAGCTTTGCAATGTATTTCTTGTAGCGATTCCTGTTTTAGGTATTGCAGTATTTGCTGTGTCAAGCAAAGCACACCCGTTCTTTATGGCAATGATGGACAAGTTCGACACTCTAAACTCAATCATTGAGGAGAACCTGACGGCTATCCGTGTCGTGAAAGCCTTTGTCCGGCGCGATAAAGAAAACGAGAAATTTGTAGCAGCGGCTTCCGGTATCAAACAAGCTCAATTGCGTGCAGAACACATAGTAATACTGACAAGGCCCGTATTGGACGCAGTCATTTACGGAACGACTCTGGCTATCTGCTGGTTTGGCGGCAAACAGATGATAGCTGGCACTATGATGACCGGTGAGTTCCTCACATTTATTCAATACATTCGGCAGATACTGTTCAATCTGAATATGCTGTCAATGGTGTTTATCATGATTGTCATGTCAGGTGCCTCAATTGATCGTGTAATAGAGGTTCTGGATGAAATACCTGATATTTCTGATGAGGGGACTGATCCGGATCTGACACTGGAAGACGGTTCTGTTCGTTTTGATCATGTAAACTTCACTTATAAAAAAGATAGCGACAATTATATTCTGACAGATATAAATCTGGATATTCACTCCGGAGAAACCATAGGAGTGATCGGGGGAACCGGTTCTGCTAAGTCCACTATGGTACAGTTGATCCCGAGGCTTTATGATGTCAACACTGGAGCTGTTTTTGTTGGCGGACACGACGTGCGCGAATATCCTCTTGAAACTTTGCGAGATTCTTGTGCCATGGTGCTGCAGAAAAACCTGCTTTTCTCTGGTACGATTATTGATAACCTGAGATGGGGCAAGGAAGATGCAACCGAAGAGGAGATCATTGAGGCATGCAAAGCAGCTGATGCACACAACTTTATCATGAGTTTCCCGAAAGGGTATGAGACAGAGCTTGGACAGGGAGGCGTTAATGTATCAGGCGGTCAGAAACAGAGGCTGTGTATAGCACGCGCATTACTCAAGAATCCCAAAATACTTATCTTGGATGACAGCACGAGTGCAGTCGATACTGCGACTGATCACGCTATCCGACAGGCGCTGAAAGAAAAGATAGCTGACACTACAACGTTCATCATAGCTCAGCGTATTGCCTCAGTACATGATGCGGACCGCGTAATAGTGCTTGACAACGGAAAGGTCAACGGATTTGATACACCTGAGAATCTGTTGAAGACAAACAAGATCTATCAGGAAGTCTATGAATCACAACAGAAAGGAGCGAGAGAAAATGGCTGAGAAGAATAATCAACCTCGTCCACCTCAGGGGCCGAGAGGCCGCGGTGTAGAGCGGCCAAAAGACGCAGTTGGTACATTTAAGCGACTGATTCTGTATTTCAAAGACTATTATGTAACTATTCTGTTCTCTCTCGTCTGTGTTGCAGTAGCTTCGCTAGCAAATGTCGCGAGCAACTATTTCCTTAAGCCGATCATTAATGAGGCTATCATGCCTTTTATCGGAAAAGAGAATCCTGATTTGTCTCGCTTAGCATCGATCCTGATCACTATGATATTTATCTACGCTGCAGGGACGATCGCATCATATTTCCAGAGCAGACTTTTGGGAGATATGGCGGCAAATATTCAGGAGAAGATTCGTATACAGGTTTTTGATCATATGCAGACTCTTCCCCTCAAATATTATGATACCCACTCCATCGGAGATATGATGAGCCGGTATACAAACGATATTGCTACTCTGCGTCAGATGCTGTCGCAGGCTTTGCCTCAGTTGCTGAGTTCAATAATAACTTTTGTCGGTGTTTTCTTTACAATGATCATGCTGTCATGGAAACTCATGATAATAGTTATTATCTTGCTGATCGTTACCGCGCTCGTTCTCAGAGTCATAACCAGGCATTCCGTAAGCTTTTTTATCAAGCAGCAGAGGATAACTGGTCAAGTCAACGGTTATATTCAGGAAATGATCGATGGCCAGAAGGTCATTAAAGTATTCAATCATGAAAAGACTGCAATAAATGATTTTGATGATTTGAACGGCGAGTTGACAAATTCTGCAGCGAATGCGCAGATACTTGGCGGAGTGATGTGGCCGTTTACTGGAAACATTGCTTATCTGCAGTACGCTATCATAGCAATGATCGGTGCAGGAATGGTAATTGATGGAACGATGGACGTAGGTACTATAGGCTAGTTCCTGCAATACTCCCGTTCGGTTAGCCAGCCTCTCAATATGATGACGATGCAGGCAAGCACCATACTTAATGCTCTTGCCGGTGCAGAACGCATATTTGCTCTCCTGGATGAAGAGGAAGAGATAGATGAAGGAACAGTAACGCTCATCAATGTTCGTTATAACGAAGAAGGTGAACCAGAAGAGACCAGCGAACGTACAGAAATGTGGGGCTGGAAAGACCAGTTGGCTGATGGAACAGTCAATATCGTTCCCCTCAAGGGAGATGTCCGATTCGATCATGTCACGTTTGCATATGAAGAGGGAAATCCGGTCCTTCATGATATCAGCCTATATGCTAAACCCGGGCAGAAGATCGCATTCGTGGGTTCTACCGGTGCCGGCAAAACTACTATAACCAACCTTATCAATAGATTCTACGATGTCCAAGAAGGTAAGATCACCTATGATGGATTTGACGTAAAAGATATCAAAAAGGATGATCTTCGCCACTCATTATCGATGGTTCTTCAGGATACGCACTTGTTTACAGGAACGGTAATGGAGAATATCCGTTATGGTCGTCTGGATGCAACTGATGACGAATGTATCGAGGCGGCTAAGCTCGCCAATGCGGACTTCTTCATCAGCCATTTGCCTGAAGGATATCAGACTATGATAACCGGCGATGGTGACAACTTGTCTCAAGGACAGAGACAGTTACTCGCTATAGCACGTGCTGCAGTTGCAGATCCTCCGGTTCTTATTCTGGACGAAGCAACCAGCTCTATCGACACTAGAACGGAGCGTCTGATAGAAAAAGGAATGGACAGCCTGATGCATGGACGCACGGTATTTGTCATTGCTCACAGGTTATCAACAGTACGCAACTCTAATGCCATCATGGTTTTGGAACACGGACGAATCATTGAGCGTGGAGATCATGATAGCCTGATAGCGGATAAAGGACGTTACTATCAGCTCTATACCGGTATGTTTGAACTGTCATAACTTATTATTTATGCAGGGAGGCCTACCCGATCGGGGAGGCCTCTTTTGGCAAAAGGAATCAATAAACAGTCTTTGATTGGATTGCTGTATATATGCAACAAATAATGTTGACACATGTCTTGTGTTTAGATATAATATCTAGGCCGCATGTAACAGGCTCTTTTTAAGTGCGCAAAATTGTGCCGCCTGGGTCAGCGAGTCTGAAAATATAAGACAAGAGGTAAAAAATGTACGCAGTTATCAAAACCGGCGGCAAACAGTACAAAGTCGAGCAGGGCGATGTAGTTTTCGTCGAGAAGCTCGATGTCGAGGAAGGCGCAGAAGTTACTTTTGAAGAAGTTCTCGCACTCGGCGGTGATAAGAAAGCTAAGATTGGCACACCTACTGTTAAAGGCGCCACAGTAACCGGAAAAGTTCTCAAACAGGGACGTTCAAAGAAGATCACAGTCTTCACATACAAGCCCAAGAAGAACGAAAAACGCAAACTCGGACATCGTCAGAGTTATACAAAGGT
>JAEIGA010009975.1_pt1 | contig 14387 bp, 20 predicted proteins | sample 9270691 | NCBI WGS metagenome assembly JAEIGA01 (sample SAMN17057246, study PRJNA624740) | gut metagenome | biome: biome; isolation source: fecal sample | host: Bos grunniens | place: China: Xizang | collected 2019 | reverse complement strand
ATATACGAACTGTCCAATACGTATATACGAATTAAAGATTGCTACATATGATTGCATACAATTAAAGTGGAAAACAATCGTTCGACTGCTGCAAGGCTGCGCCAGCTGGGGCAGACTGGTATAAATTGCAGAAAATGTGTTTTGTTGTATTCTTTTGTAACTGGTGTACTTATTTAAGGACAGAACAAAAACGAACAAATTGTGAATTTTTTATAAAATTGTAGTTAGATGTAACAAACAACACTATATATTGTGTGTGTACCTATTTAGGTACATTTTATAAAGATGTGACAATTGATACAATGGATATACAGATTAAATATATGAGGGAATAAGATTATGAAATGTAATGAATGTAACTGCTGTTATAAAGCGAACAGTCACGGAACATCAAAGTATGTGTGCAAGCGCCACGTGTTTTCAAAAATCTATATGCGCCCTATGTATGCATACATGGATGTGCATCCTGATGATGAATGTCACTATGGGGGTAATGTAGATTATGAGAAATCCGACAAACAAACAAGCGGAACTTCTTGCGGAGTACAAGAAGGTTCAGACACGTGTGAACAAGAGACTAGAAAATCTCGAAAAGTTAGCTAATAATCCAGAATACGAAAATGTTCTCAAATATGCATATAGAGTCGCGGAACGTGATATTAAAGAACTTGGTATTGGTGACATATCAAAAGTAAGATATAGAATCCCATACGATCGTAAGACTGGAAAGTATAACACCAATAAATTGAAATCAGCTTTAAGACGTGCGAAAGAATTTGAAGCTATGATTACAAGCACGAAATCTGGTATTGATACCACTTACAAAAATGATGCAATTTATTTCAATAAAGCTTTTGGAACAAACTTCACATGGGAAGAATTAAGAAGATTTATGAAGCAATCCGACTGGGAAGAACTAAAAGCAAATAGGCCGTCTGATGTAATTCAAAAAGTTATACGCACTATTATGAAGAAGAACATCACACCTGAACAGATTGAAGCAGCATCAAAAAATCATAAAACTATAAAAGGCATGGATGCAGTTACTAGCGATTGGACTAAGCGCCTTATAAAAGACGGTCTTGATGTATCAATGTTATCAGAAGGGACAGCTGATAAAGATGAACAGCCAATTGATTATGTGAATGCAGCTGATTCACCTTTTATTGATTAGGGGCACATATGACACTTGAAGCATTAGCAAATATACGATTTGAATATCTTTCAAAGAACTGGAATTATGAAAGATGCTATTATACGGATTTCAATTATTCAATTCTTAAAAATTGCATATACAGAAAAACAAAAAGATACAACAAGTACAGCTTCAATGATATTACGATAATGATAGACACTGAAACATCAAAGCCTGATTATTCATTAGACATTGATGAATCAAGGGATGTTGTTACTGATATATTGAATACTAAGTTTAAATGGAATCAATCTTACAAAGAAGTGGCAAAGAAAAAAGAATTTCAATTAATGGGTATCAATGTATCAGGAACGACAAGACCTAATGTGTATTATGAATATCTGAAAGATACTTATCCATGGATATTTAAAGAAGAAGCATATTCTGATATTCAGGCAATGCAAATCATTCATGATTATGTCTTTAACAATCCACTTAAAGAATTAACACTTGATAATCATGTAGTGATATGGACTTTATCAATAAGATTATTAAATTTAAATATTGCAACGCTTTACGGTCGTAAACCTTCAGAATTAACAGACTGCATCAAAAGGATTCTTGATGTATTAGAAGGAAATAAAACTTTCATGTACATTTTCAACATGTCTTATGATTATGTATTTTTAAGAAAGTTTTTCAATCGTGATTTTGGTTTACCAGTAAAGCAGCTAAATGTAAAACCACATTATCCAGTTTCGATTGAATATGAAAACGGTCTAATACTTAAAGATGCACTTATTCTTGCACAAAGAAAATTATCTAAGTGGGCGGAAGATTTATGCGTTGAACATCAAAAAGCAAATGGTGATTGGGATTATAAGAAATGCAGACACCAAAATACACCAATATCTGAGACTGAATTACACTATGCTGAATATGATACTTTAGCTGGTGTTGAATGCCTTGATACCTTAAAAAATCAGCTACATAAAACAATGGGTTCAATGCCACTTACATCAACTGGAATCTTGCGTGAACGTGTGCAAAAAGCTGGTAAAGAAAATGATGCTAGAAAATGGTTTTTAAAGAACAAGCCAACATTCAGACAATATTCTAAACAAGTGGTTATGTATCATGGTGGTTATGTTCACGGAAATAGACATCATTTAAATGAGTTGATAAGAGGACTAATTGAAGGTGGTGACTTTGCTTCAAGTTATCCTTATTGTCTTTTCATGAAATATCCAAAATCAACGTTTGTTGAAATCGAGCCAAAATCAGTAGATTTTATATTAAAGCATTCAGAAGAATATGCGTTCATGTTTAAGCTTATTCTAGTAGGTGTTGAATTAAAAGATGATTCAATCCCTATGCCGTTTTTACAGTATTCAAAAACTCTCTATACCATTAATGAAATATGTGATAACGGTCGTATTATTGCATGTGACTACTGTGAAATTATATGTAATGAGCTGGATTTATCTATCATTGCATCACAATATGATATAAAGCAATCAATGTGTACAGATGTTGAAGCTGCTGAAAAAGATTATCTTCCACGCTGGTTTACTGATATTGTATATGATTTATTTGTAGCAAAAACACAGCTTAAAGATGTTGATGATGTTAGGTACACAGTTTCAAAATATATGCTTAATGCATGCTATGGTTTATGCTGCCAGCGTTGGGATAAACCTGAAATCATTGAAGATGAAGACGGTAGTTACCATGAAGATGAATCGCATGAATTCGTTGATTTATTTGAAACTGGAAAAATCAAATCAATGACATGTGAAGAACTATATGAAAAACATGTAAAGAAAAGAACAACAATACTCCCGTATGTTATCGGCTGCTATTGCACCAGCTATGCGACTGTCAACTTATTCAGGCTTGGCAGCATGTGTGAAACATGGTTGTACTCAGATACGGATAGTTGTTACGGTATCAACTGGGATAAGAAGAAAGTTGAAGAATACAATAACGAATGTATAGAATTCATCAGAAGTCGTGGTTACAATCCTGATGTAATACATGAAAAGACTGGAAAGATATATCATCTTGGTGTTATTGAATTTGAAGATAAAACTACATATACAGAATTCATGTATCACGGCGCAAAGAGATATGCGGGCAGATGCATCAAAGACGGAAAAATTCATATAACTGTTGCTGGTGTTCCAAAAGAAAAAGGCGCTGAATGTTTGAAGGATGATTTAAATGAATTCAGAAAAGAGTTCACTTTTGAAGGTTCAATCACTGGAAAGCTGATGCATACACACAATTATATTGATGATATTTATATTAATGATTTTGGTGATGAAGTCGGTGATTCAATTGATTTAACTGAATGTGATTACAAGCTTGATTCAGCTGTTTATCATTCACTTTCTGAATATATCAATTCATCAGAAGAAATATTAATTGATATAGCTGATGACTTTGATGATTTAGATTTAATTGTTTAGGGGGTAGAGTTGTGATAACTGAAATTGATATGATAATCTGTTTCATTGTTGGAATAATTGAAGGTATGTTAATTTCAATGCTGATTTGGGTTTACATATTTTTAGATGAAAAGGATAATGAACAATGAGCTACTATTATAATATTCAAGACGATTTAAGAAAGTTTCCTGACTGCTGGTGTTATCTAATAGTCGGTGGTCGTAATACTGGTAAGACATATTCAACATTAAAAGATGCTAAAAATTCATCAAAGGGTTTCATATTTATTAAGCGGACAAATCTTGATGTAAACAATCTATGTGCTGGTGGCAGCGTTCACAATTCAAAAATGGATATAGATTTTGAATATGATTTATCACCATTTGCTGATTTAAATGCTGACATGGGTTGGAATGTTAAAGCCAACAAAATATATGATGGTCTAGGTGGATTTTGGGATTATACATGTGATGGTGATTTACTTTCAAAAAAGCCGATAGGATATATCTTCAGCTTAAACCGTGTTGCAAAGTTTAAGGGGTTTGGCGGACTTAGAAACTGTGAAGAAATGATTTTTGATGAATTCATAGCTTCACCATGGGAACGCATAAGCCGTGAAGAAGGCAATCAAGTCTTAGAACTTTACAAAACAGTGTCACGCGATCGTGAGCATAGAGGACAGAAGCCACTCAAATTAATATGCCTTGCCAATGCAAACGACATTTCAAATCCACTATTTAACACACTTCAGATAACTGATGATGTTGCTAGAATGACTGATTCAGGTGCTGAATACTTTTTAGATAGGGGCATACTGGTTCACCTGATAAAAGATTCACCTGAATTCTATGAAGTGGAATCAAAGACTAGGATATATGAAGCTATGCATAATACAGTTTGGGGGCGCATGGCTTTTGATAATGAATTTTCACGCAATGATTTTTCTTGCATCAGAAAGAAGCAAAACATCAAGCATGCAATTCCAATATGTCAAGTAAGGTTCGATAATGAAATTTGGTACATTTGGAAACGTGATGAATATTATTACATCAACACCAGCGCACACAATGCAAAAGAATTCTATGATTTAAACAGAGAAGGTGACAGAAGAAAATTCTATTATAATGAAGTTGGTTATATTATGGATGCTGTTTCAAATGGTACAGCATTTTTCAAAACATATAGAATGTATGATATTATTTTTCATTTCAAAGATAATTTCAAATTGTAGTTGATGCATAACATAATTATGTTATTATGTTCATGTAACAAATTAATAGTTTTGAAAGGGGCCACAATGTATTTATTTGAAGTATGGTATCAAACAAAGAATGTAACTAAACGTTCAAAAGGAATTGAAGTTGAAGAATTTTATGATTTAGGTGAAGCTTGGCATGTTGCAATTGATACAGCAATTAAATCAACAGCTGATGATGAAAGACTTGATTCAATTGAACTAATAGCTTGGTAGAAAGGGGTACACAATGGATTCAATAACAAAAGTAAGACTTGATATTATTAATGAAAACATGTCTGAAGCACTTGAATTTATGAATGATAATATGCTTCATGCTGAAGAAATATTATCAAGTAGAGTAACTGGTGATGTTGATACAAGATATGCTGAAGCATACGGAGTCATTAGAGCAACATTAATGTTATGTATGTCAGAATGTAAATTAACAAAGAGAATAGAGATAGGTGGATAGAAGATGAAGAATAATATTGATAAAGATTTAATACTACAAGACATTAATGAAATGGCTGATTTAATAGTTGAATATGCAGATAGAGATTCTGAAATATGGGAATCTGATATGTGTTATCAAAATTGTGTTGAAGCTGCACTTAAAAATTCATCTAAAACAATTGGAAGAATCAGCGGAAAGTTAACAGCTTTAATGATAGAGCTTGGAAGGAGTTAAAATGTTATTAAATGAACTTTTATCTGAAAATAATCAAGATACAAAATATCGGTTTCTTGTATTAGATGATAATAAAAATATAATAGCATCTGTTTCACATGCATATATGCTTAAAGATTCAATAAATAATTATGAAGTCATTTCAGTACATCCAATATATCAAAACTCTAATAACACTAATGCATTATATAAACAAGTTACAATAAGAGGTATTTAAATGAAAAACAGAACAACAATATATTTAGATGAAAATTTAAAGAAGGATTTACAAATATTTGCAATTGAACATAAGGTTTCAATCACTAAATTGATTAGTGATGTTACAGATTATTTTGTTCATGATATTGTTCAATATGCTGGGGATTATCCTGAAGGGGGTTATGATGATTAAAACATCAATTGAAAATGGAAATTGTGTAATTGAAGTTAATGGAATGTCAACTGAAATTATAACTGAAGCAGCATTCATATTTGTGCATGTAATTGAAATGATGGTTTCTGATGGAATATCAAGAGAAGATGCTAAAAAAGTGATATTAGGGGCTTGCGCTGATGCATATGCTGCTTGTTGCAAGGGGGAAAAGTTATGAAAGCATTCATTGAATACTATACAGATAAACCAGCAGAAGAAATTGAAATAAAGGGAATACATTCATCTAAAGACGGCATCAGGTTTGTTGCAGAAGAATTGCCATTTCCTGATGATAGGTATGATAGATTCATACCGTACAGCGATATACAAAAAATAACAATATATGGAGTGAATAATTGATGATTAAAGTTATCTTTACCAGTCTAAGCTGGTTAGATATAAAGGTATCATGCTACTGTTTTATATCACATTTAAATTAAGGAAGGAGAAACAAAACATGGGTTTCGCAAACAATCACGCACATGGTGCAAAATTTTCAATTAATACAGAAGGATTTGAATTCAAGAAGATTTCTGAATTCCCACTTGATACAGAAATTACAGTTAGGGGTGCTTTAATATCAAAGGGTGGTAAATATGGTGATTCAGCTTCAATTATCCTTGATAATTGTTTCATGAATATTCCTTCACATCTTGTTGATGATGTTAAAGATTTACTTTCTGATACTGATGCAATTGCTCAGGTTGAAGCTGGAAAGCTTGCTTGCTCAATCTATGAATATGAAGATAGAAACGGCGCTGTACAGCGTTCTATCAAATGGATTGATAAAGAATAATTATTAAGTCCATTAAAAAGTACATAAAGCATGATACAATAAAAGCAGCGCTATTGCTGCTTTTATTTTATGGGGTAAATTATGAAAAAGAAGATTAAACGCAAAACACATTGTATGCCTAAAATGGCATGTGAATACACAAAGGATAAAAACGGTTATTATTCTCAGTGTGGTTATAGAGCTGCATTTAATAAATATTGGCGTTATTGTCCGTACTGCGGTAAACCGATTTGTCGTTTTTTTCATAATGATATATAATTCAATTGTGGTGTGATACTATCCATTTATCATTGGTGTGCCCCACCTATGATGGATGCTGCTTACGATCGTTGGCAGCATCCTTTTTTAATACACAAAATTATGTTAAATTAAGTAAAGAAGGGGGTGCAGATTATGCCAGTAAAAGCAAAATTTTATAATATTGATAAGCGTATTAAATCAACAAAAAGACCTTCAGCAGAAGACACACCTGTTACCTATGATATTGTATTTAAGACACCTACTAACATGATTGAACCTGATATTATTCTTGATACTCTAGGTTTATATCCTGATTTTACTTATTGTCTTATTGAAATACCACTTCCAGCAGCTGGTGAAGATGTAACGAAGGATTTCTATTATTTTGTAAAATCAACAACTATCGTAAATAATAATATTTTTGAATTACATCTAAAGCTTGATTCACTTGCTACTGTTAAAGAACAGATACTTTCAACTTCTGCCTTTGTGACATATTCATCAAGTGATTATAATCGCTGGATAAAAGATGAAAGAATCCCAATTGTAATTAAGGATTCTGAAATCATTGGTACATCTTCAGCAATTATTTCAACAGCAGATTCAGAACCGATATTTGAAACCAGCGCTACAAATGAAACTGTTATCCTAACAGCAATTTCAGCTGATATGGGATTAATGCATTATGTAATTGATGAAGATATTTTGCAAGATATTGCTTCAGCACTTTGTCATGCAGATATTCAACAGTTTCTTGATGATTTGATGCAGCAATTTGGTGATGCAGTAGGCTCAATTGTTCAAATCAGAAGAATACCAGTCAATCCAAACGTACTTGCAACAGTTTCACTTGGAACTATTTTTCTAGGTGCTTATGAAGTGCCAGATATTGCAAGTGGAAACCCAATACCAGCAACTTACCTTGCTTCAACAATGGTTGCTGCAAATGGTTCAATTGGTTTACCACTTACTTATACAGATTTCAGATATACTGAACCATATTGTACTGGTAGAATGTCATTACCTTTTGTTGGAGTTGTTGACATTTCGCTTTCAGATTTTCCTGACGGACAAATATATTGGAAAATGGCACTTGATGTAGTGTCAGGTACAGTTATTTATTGTTTATATAATAGTGATTCAGATTCAAAACCAGTCGCAACATTTTCAGGTGAATGTGGTATGTTAATACCAATTGCATCAGCTCAAATTGCAAATACTGGTGCTATTGTTACCAGTGCAGCAAGTGGTGCAGTTGGTTTAATAGGTGGTTCCGCTACTGGAAATCCAGCTGCACTGTTAGGTGGTGTTATGGGAATAGCTCAGGCATTTACGGCTACACTTCAAAAATCAACATCTGTCATTGGTGCTTATTCAGGTAATAGAAGTGAATTCTTTAATACTAAAATCAGGCTTATGGTAGAAAAATATAATACAGCACTTGAACCTAATGATTTAACTGCAATAGAAGGTAGACCGTGCTGCAAAGTTTCAGTACTGACAAACTTTACTGGATATATTAGAACGGAAGGTTTCCAGCTTGGCGGACATTGGTTTAAAGAAATAAAAGATGAAGTTAATGCATTATTAGACAGTGGCATATATATTGAATAAATTGTGAAAGATTTGAACAAATGTTTAAATTGTTATACAATTATATGGGGTGGATACGCTGAAAACCAATGTCGCAAGACATTCAGCTGAACGTGGTTGTTCATTAACCACCCCATATTTTAAAGGGGGTAACACCATGGCAAAAATAGGATTTACTGATTTAATTACACTTGCAAAATCAGGTTGGACACCTGAAAAAGTAAACGAAACTTTAGACAGATTTGAAGCAATGAATTCAAAGGGTGAAGAAGATGAATCACATGAAGATGAAAATGAATCGCAAGAACTTGAAACAGAATCGCATGATAATGAATCATCAAGTGAATCAGAATCTTCAAATGATGAAGAAGATGAAAAGGATAAAAAGATAAAAGACCTTGAAAGTAAGATTGAAAATCTTCAATCACAGTTATCGCATCAGAACAATGATTCAGGTGAAAAGAAATCACTTGATGATATGGTTGATGATATATTCAAAGAGTTTTTTGATTAAAAGAAGGGGGTATCATTATGGCAAGAAGCTTAACAGCTCAAGACGCACATGTTTTGATGAATGCTCTTGTGAATGAAGCAGTCGGTAAGAATTCTTCAATTCAGAAAGTTGATTCATCAAACTTTGTTGCAGCTGGTGAACTTGTGCTTAATACTGGTGTAGAAAATACACTTAATGCACTTGCACTTGTTCTTGGTCGTCGCTTTATGGCAGTACGTCCATACCGTGGTAAACTTAACATTATTAATGCAATTAATACTGGTTTATATTCTCACAGAATTTCAAAAATCAGTTACTATGCTAGAGAAGCTTTAGCATCAGGTGACTGGAATACACAGCTTAATCCTGAAAACTTAGCAGAAGGTGTTGACAATACTGGTTCAACAACTTCAGGACATGAGCGTACACCTTCAATGTGGGAACAGCACCCAGCAATTGCACTTGAAATGAATTTCGCTGGTTCGGATGTATGGGAAGATTCAACAACTGTTTATAGACAGCAGCTTCAGCAAGCTTTCCGTGATGAATCAACATTCAATTCATTTGTTGCTGGAATCATGGTTGAAAAGGGTAACGACATTGAATCACAGAAAGAAGCATTCAATAGAATGACACTTCTTAACTATATGGCTGGTTTGTATGATGTTGATGCAGTACTTTCAAACGGTATGGCTGTAAATCTTACAGCTGCTTTCAATACTGAAAACGGTACTTCTTATACAACAGCACAACTTTCAGCTGGTGGCGCACATTATAAAGAATTTCTTGAATTCTTTGTTGCATTCATTAAAAAGCTTTCTGCAAACATGGAATATAGAACAGCACAGCGTCACTGGACTGTACCAAAAACAGTTGGTGGTGTATCACATGTTATTTTAAGACATACACCTAGAGACAGACAGCGCTTAGTGCTTTACCGTCCATTCATCATTGATGCTGAGGCAAAAATTTTACCTGAAATCTTCAATGAATCAATGCTTAGAATTGAAGATTATGAAGGTGTTATGTTTTGGCAGAATCCTAATGCACCAATGTCAATTGATATTGAACCTGCAATTCCTGATGTTGCTGGTACAAATTCAGGACTTCAGACAAAGGGTTCTGAAGTAAAGCTTACAAACGTACTTGGTGTTATGTATGATGTAGATGCTTGCATGGTTGACTACCAGCTTGAAGATGCACTTTCAAGTCCAGTCGAAGCACGTAAGCGTTACTATAATATTTGGTGGTCTTTTGCAAAGAACAGCATTGTTGACTATACAGAACAAGGTGTGCTTCTTTATATGGCAGATCCAGTCACTAAGACTACAAAGGCAGCTACAAAGGAATAAACCTTTGTTAGACATTTCCCAACATACCTAAGTGGGGTGGCAATGCTGCCCCACAAACCCATTGAAAGAGGTGTAATAATATGGTAATAAATTTCGCACCATACAGCTATCAGGAAATCAATGCGATTGACGGCACTTATACACCTAGTGAATTACATGATGCTGATGATTATACTTATTGGTATTGGTTTCGTTCACTATTCCAGCGTGCAGCGTCAACACTTGAATTTGATTTTCCTGAAAAATTTACAGCTGAAGAAAAAGACTTCTTTTATTACTGCTTATTAAAATACGGAGTTGTTTGCGTTTTCAATTCAGATACTTTTGGATTATCATTCAATCCATGTACGGTGTACGGTTTCGATTTATATTATCAACCAACTAATGCCATTGTCTCAAATCCAGCACTTTCTGAATCACTTGATTTAAAGATTCATGAAGATTGTGAGCTAATAAAACTAACACCTGATTATTTAGGTGTGTTTGATGTAATTGATTATTATGCCACTAAACTTTCTAACATGAGTTGTTCAATTGATATGACAGTTGAAAACTCAAAGACTGCTTTCGTTCTTGCTGGTAAGACTAAATCAGCTATTACCACTTTAAAGAAAATAGTTGATAAAATTTCAAAAGGCATTACAACAATTGTTGCTGATGCACGTGTTACAAATCCACGTGAAGATGTTGAACCGTTTACTTGGTTGACACGTAATGCAAAAGATTCTTATGTTGGTACTGATTTACTTCAGGATGTGCAAACAGTCCTTAATATGTTTGATAGGGAAATTGGAATTCCAACTATTCCTTATCAAAAGAAGGAACGCATGGTTGAATTTGAATCAAAGTCAGCAATGATTGATTCATCAAGTAGATTATCAACTTGGATAAGAACACTTGAAGCTTCACTGGAATCAGTCAATAAAATGTTTGGCACTGATTTTAATGTTGAAGCTAGAATTGATTTAGATTCACTAATGTCTGTTCAGTCTGAAGGGGGTGAAGTAAGTGAGTAGTGCAACAATGACACTCATTGGAATGTATAATTTCCTTAATTATCAGGAAATTGACTTATTTCAAAAATTGACACTTCCAGATGACGTTGATAAAGAAGTTTGTATTCAAAACATACTAATGCAATGTGATGATAAAGAATTGCTATATCCTGATTCAGCTTTCATGATTAATGCAATTGGTATGTGGTCTAAAAAGTGGCAGCGTACTTTTCAAAAATGGGTTGATGTTCTTGGTTTAGAATATAACCCACTTGAAAATTACGACAGACAAGAAGCATGGAGTGATTCAACTTCAACAAGTGAATCAAATTCAGCTTCAGCATCAGATTCAGCAACAAATTCAAATTTTGGTGATACATCAGCTTTTAATGTATCAACTTATTCACCTGAATCAAAAGCTGAAGGAAGTAGTCATGCTTCAAGCTCTTCACAAGCTAATAGCAGTCAGTTTGAGCAGTCAGGGCATAGTGGTAGAATTCACGGAAACATAGGTGTAACAACAAGTCAGCAAATGTTGCTTGCTGAATTAGATGTTGACAGATTCAATATATATGAAGAAATAGCACTTATATTTATGCGTGAATTTGTGTTGGCTCTTTAGGGGGTATTAATATGAACAACTTTTTTCATAAATATCCATATTCAAATTTTCATGAATTGAATCTTGACTGGATTCTTTCAAAAATCAATGAGTTTGATTCAAAGCTTAAAAGCTGGAGTGAAACTGTTGAAGAACTGGAATCACATCTTGCTGAAATTGATTCATTTGAAGAAAGACTTGAAGCTGTGGAATCTTCAATATCTGATTTAAATGAAATCAGACAGCACTTAACAAATCTTGATAATGATGTTGCAAATTTAGATTCTAAATTTACACGTGAAATTGAAAATCTAAATAGAGCAATTGCAAGTATTGATGTTAGATTTGACACACTTGCAAATGTAATCAATAATTTGAAAGATTATATTGATGTAAGGGATGCAGCACTTCAGGTTGACTATAATAATAAAATTTATGAGCTGGAAGTGAAACTTAGAGTTGCATTCAAAATGATTGAAGATGAAATTGATTTATTACTTCAAATCATTAATCAGATTGATACCAGTGCATACAATCCATGGTGTAGAATTATTGGAAAAGAATCAATTCAAAAGAATATCAATTATGCTTATGAAGATTTAGCTGATAGCATTCCACTTGCTATGGAATATCAGGAACTTGGACTTACCGCTTCAGAATATGCAGCGTACAGTCTAACTGCACGTGAATATGCCCTTCGTGGTAAAAAACATCTTCATATGGATTTTGTATATTCACCAGTTTATGGATTCAAACAGAATATTTCAAATGTACTTACCAGCATTGTCAATTTCATTTGTGGTACATTTTCTGCTAATGAATACGCTGCACTTGATATGACTGCTGATGAATATGCTGCACTTGATTTAACAAGCGAACAGTATTTTTCATTTAATACAAATGGTACTGGTCTTACAGCTTCAGATTATGCAGCACTTTCAAAACTTAACAATGGTTTAATTGTTTCTTAAAAGGGGGTAGAAATATGAGCTATGCAAACGGAACACTTAATTACAATCTTCCACAGACAGTTGGAACTGATAAACGTGACTGGTCTGATACAAATCAGGCTTTTTCAGATGTAGATGCTGCACTTAAAGCTGCATCAGATGCTGCTTCTCAGGCAGCTGAAGATATTACATCTTTAACAACACGTGTTGGAACAGCTGAAGATGATATTCTTGCATTAAAGGGTGAAGACATTTCACTTGACGGTAGACTTGATACCGCTGAAGGTGCTATTAGTACTTTACAGCTCCAGGTGCCTGATGTTCGTGCAGACCTTGAAGATATGATTAGTGCTTTCAATGAAGCAACAGCAACAAGCACACATGAATATCCTGCTGGCGATTACTTCATTTATAATAATGTGCTTTATCAGGCAACAACTTCAATTGGTATTGGTGATACGATCGTTCCTAATACAAACTGTAGAGCCACAAACATTACCACTGAATTGTTAAATGGAGCTGCTGCACCAGCTGCTGCTGATGTTTCACTTGCACCAATTACTGGAATGACAGCAGATGATGTGCAAGAAGGTATTGCTGAATTAAAGTCAGCTTTAGGTATTAGTTTTTCAGTTACTGCTGATGGTGTAAAAAAGTATAGTGACTTGATAGCCGAACTTGTTACATTATCATCTGGCTATACTTTAAACGGTAAATCAGTATTATATGTTGACGGTATAGCCTTCAGTAAAAGTTTACATTCAAGTAACAACGCATTTACTGCTATTGAATGGGCTGGAAGTAATACAGTAACAGTTAGAAGTATTAGATTTACCGCTACACCTAATTACGGTTCAACAGAAATTGCAAGTGGTTCTGTTGTATCTACTGCATTACAGGACAATATTCCTACAAATGGTAGTGTGTTAACACTTTATATTTAATAAAGTAATATTTACCAAAATGACTTTTGACTTTAGGTTGAAAAGATATATACCTATTGTTCGAGATTAGGCTATCATACATTTAGCCGAACATTATTGTGTGATTATTGCTGACGTACTTTTGTCATTTTGGGTGCGTTGGTTTAATCCAGTAAAGTAATCTTTATCGCATTATAGACTACTCTTGTAGCCGTTTCATTTCTCCGCAAGTCAGGACAGTTAAAAAGCTGTCCTGATTTGTTTTTACTTAGCAATTTGTTAAATTTCGTAAAATTATCTAAAAATTTTCTCTATGCGTTTTTTGTGATTTAATCCCTACTATTTTAAATTTGTCACTTCTGAAATCTTCATACACAGTCGAACACATTTTCTGCAATTTATACCAGTCTGCCCCAGCTGGCGCAGCCTTGCAGCAGTCGAACGATTGTTTTCCACTTTAATTGTATGCAATCATATGTAGCAATCTTTAATTCGTATATACGTATTGGACAGTTCGTATAT
>JAEIGA010009974.1_pt1 | contig 14388 bp, 11 predicted proteins | sample 9270691 | NCBI WGS metagenome assembly JAEIGA01 (sample SAMN17057246, study PRJNA624740) | gut metagenome | biome: biome; isolation source: fecal sample | host: Bos grunniens | place: China: Xizang | collected 2019 | reverse complement strand
TACGGAAATTGTTTCTTTCATTTTCTTCTACTCCTTTTATTCGGTAATGATTCCCTTGTAAAGGGTGGGGCGTTCGCCGGTACCAAGCTGGCAAACAACTTCCACCGTGTGTGTGCCGTCCAGATACTTTTTCAAAGAAGGAGCAAAAACGGTAGAGGAAAGGTCCATGGTTCTGATGGCACCTTGGCTGGCGCGTAATACTCTGTTTGTAACTTCCTTGCCTTCTGCATCACGGATGATTACGTACAGATCGGAAATGGCGTAGTTGCTGGTGACAGGGGTAGTGCGCAGGGTTTCGATTCCAATGCTTTCGCCTTCGTAATCAAAGGTGCAAACGGTAGCCTCGCAGGGATCGGTACCCAAAAATTCCTTGAAGGTGAAGGGAATGTAGTAACTTTTGAAAAGAGAGCTGAAGCTTATCTTCTTATCCACGTTGGATTTCATCCAATATTCGTCGCCCTTTTCGCCCTGATAAGTTGCCCAAGCCTGACCTTGGTCGGAAATGTACATATAGCTTTCCTCACCGTCGATCACACCGTTCTTTCTGACAACGACGGGTGCGCCGGTACACATAATAACGTGTCCAGCGGTGGTGTATTGCACGAATCCGTCTGCCAGTTTCATCTGCGCATAGGATTCAAACAAGGTCTGCTCACCGTTTTGCAGACAAATATCAATGGTTCCGCCGATGTCGCGCAGGTCATTTACGGATTCATCGTAGGTGTAGGGACCTACGCGCATAAATCCGTTGGCAACGGTCATATTCTGGGTCCAGGTGTGCTTGGCAGAGTTGATAACTCTTGCCCAGCCCCAGTGGGTAGCAATGGAACACTGATTTCCGAACAGCTTGGGGTTCTTGGTGGCTTCGCTCATATTCATAACACCCGTCTCCTCGTCATACCAGTCCATCAGTCTGTAAATGCTGCAGCTTGCCACACCGATGTAAGGCATACCGCCGTAGATTTGACCCTTTTTAATGTCGTCTTTGGTTCCGTTGGCATTTCGGATGTAGTTCCAGCTGCTGTCGGGAGTCCACAAAGCGGACTTGGAAAAACGGAAAAAGTCTGCGCAAAGCTGACGAAGCTCGTCGGTGGACATTCCGCTTCCGGGAGCAATGGGGAATGCATTGATCTTTTCCCAGGTAAGCTTGTCTTTGATCTCGGGATACTTGTAGGTATCGACAGGTTTCTTGGTTTCTTCGGTTGCCGTTTCTTTGGTTTCCTCAGCAGTAACGTGCGTTTCTGCGGGGAGGGAAGAGGCGCAAGAAGCAAGAATGGGCAGTACCGTCAAAAGACAGAGTAAGAGTGAGAGGATTCTTTTCATTTTTTTATTCTCCTTTTATTCAGGATACCAAAGTACCCGTATAAACTGTAGCAATCTCGCCCGTACTGATTTGGCAGGTAACGGTAACGGTGCGATTTTCCTTGGCAAGCTTGTCTAATTCTGCGGGGTAAAGCCTGGTTCCAAGGCTGAAACTTTTTTGATTTATCTTTTCCGCAGGAACGGATTGTGACCAAAGCCGATTTCCGTTTTCATCCGAAACGGTGATGATCGCGTGGGAAATTGCATAGTTTGAGGAAATCATCCCTTCCTTCATTTCCGCAACGGACATGGTATCCTTGGTGTGGCTGAAAGAGGTTTGGGATTTTTCCACGGGATCTTTTCCCAACAGCTCCCCAAAGGTAAAGGGGAGATAATTTTCCTTGAATGTTTCCGCAAAACTCTTTTTGGAATAGGGAACGGTTTGCGCGCGGAAGGGGGAACCGTCGCTTTGCTTTTGGTCGGACCAGGAGGAAGCCTGATGAATGTAGGTGAAATAGCTTTCTTCACCGTTGATGCTTCCGTCGGCGTTTTTCACCACCACGGGAACCGTGGCACACATCATTACGTGACCTCTTCCCACGGAACATACTACACCGTCTGCAGGCTTAAGCTTTGCGTAGGACTGGAACATAATCTGCGAACCGTTTTGCTCACAGATCTCCTTGGTATTGGGATTTCCGAATTGATCTATGGATTGATCGTAGGTGTAAGGGCCGATGGGAATAAAGCCGTTTTTTGCAACCAAGTGGTTGGTGCCGCCAAAGGTGGCGGAATTGACTACTCTTGCCCAAGCCCAGAAGGAGCCGAAGGAGCATTGATTGCCAAACAGCTCGGCGCTGACACCTGCTTTTTTCATATCCACTACGCCGGTTTCCTCATCGTAGTGCTCCATCAGGCGGTAAATGTTGCCCATGCCACTTGTCACGTAGGGCAGCCCACCGTAAACCACGCCACGTTTCAGCGTAACGTCTCGGTTTTTGGAGCGGATGGTGTAGGTATAATCCTGAGAGGGAGTCCAGGCAAAGCTTTGACAGTAGGCAAAAAACTCCACGCAAAGTGCTCGGAGCTCATCCTCGGTCATATCTGCGGAAGCGATAGGAAAAGAATTGATCTTTTCATAACTCAACTTGTCGCAGACCTCGGGGTAATTATTGGTTTCTGTTTTTGTTTCTGTCATCATCGTCTTATCTTGAGTTTCGGTTGGATCTGTTTCTGTCGTCAGTTCAGAAGGCGCAAGCCCCGTCCCGCAGGAAATCAAAGGGAGAAGGGCGGAAAAAAGGAGCAAGAAGCAAAGTTTTTTCATTTGGTCAGCTTTCCTCCGTAAACCGAAACGCGCTCACCGGTGGAGAGCTGAACTTCCACGCGGATGGAATAGTCTTCAGTTGCATATTTGCCAAAGGTAGTGGAGAAAACTGCATTTTTCAAAGACATAACCTTCACGCCTGCTTTTCTGGCGCGAACCGCCTTGTACTCTACTTCCTTTCCGTCCTTGTCCAGAACGATCACGTACGTGTCGGAAATGGCGTAATTGGAGGTAACTTTAGAGGCTTTCAATTGACCGATGGAAATTACGTTGCCTTCAGTAAAGCTGAAGGTGGTTTCGCTTTTTTCAACGGGGTCTTCTCCGATCAATTCGGGCATCGTAAAGGGGAGGTAACTGGAATTGAAAAGTCTCTGGAAGGTCATTTTTGAATCAATGCCGCCCTGTCTTTGGAAGGGATCTCCGTTGGTCTGCTTGTCTTCTTTCCAGCCGGAGTGCTGGTCAATATAGCGAATGTAGCTTTTGTCTTTGTCGATCTTTCCGTTTGTGTTACGTACTACGTTGACCTCGGTACACATAATGACGTGTCCCGCGCTTTTGTACTGAACCAGTCCGTCTGCGGGAGCCAGTGCGGCGTAAGACTCAAACATCGTCTCATCTCCGTTGGCAATGCAAATATCCAGCGTGTTGACGCCCCTTGAAAAGTCTTTTACGGAATCGTCGTAGGTATAGGGACCTACGGGGATAAATCCGTTTGCTTTCGTCATTGCTTGCGTCCAGGAGTAATTTGCCTTGTTGCAGACTCTGCTCCAACCCCAGAATGCACCGATGGAGCACTGGTTTCCGAAAAGAATGGGGTCTGCGCCCGCTTTTTCCATATCGATCACACCGGTTTCTTCATCGTAATAGTCCAGAATTCTGTAAACGTTTCCGCTGCCGATGGTCACGTAGGGAAGACTGCCGTAAACCTTGCCTTTTTGCAGGGTCACTTTTCTTCCGCTGGATTCAATGACGTAGGAATAGCTCCGGGAGGGAGTCCAGGCGAATTTTTTGGTGAAACGGAAAAAGTCGATACAAAGCTGTCTTTTTTCCTCCAAGGTCATATCGTCGCTGGCAATGGGAAATTCATCGATTTTTGCTCTGGTGAGAACGTCGTGAACCGGGGGATAATTTTCCTCTTTTGTTTTGATCTCTTCTTTTACTTCACCGGTTTCTTCTGCCGTGGGTTCTTCCATCTTCAGTCCCGAGGAACAAGCGCAAAGGGGAAGAAGGGTGATCAGACACAGCAAAAGGGCAATTATTCTTTTCATAATACTATCCTGTTTTATACAAGCTCGCCGCTGTAAACCGTGATGAGTTCACCGGTTCCGATACGGCAATCGATTTTGATTTTATGTTCGCCTTTTTTCGCAAAGGAAGAAAGAGTTGCAGGGAAGATGGAATTGTTCAGATTCAATTCAAATTCTCCCCAGTTGCAGTTGGTAATGTATTTGTAAGCCTCTTTTCCGTCGGGAGCGAAAACGCGGACCGTTACGTCGGAAATTTCATAGTTTGAGGTGATCTTGGCAGCTTTCAAGGCGTCCGGCGTAGCCGTCGGCTCCGTGTAATCCAAAGTCACAACGCTCTTTTCCACGGGGTCTGTACCGATCAGTTCTTTAATGGTAAAGGGGAGATACGAAGCTTTGAAAAGGTCGCTGAACGTGTATTTTTTGTCCACGTTGCCCTGCTGGGGAAGGCTCTTGCCGTTGAAGTCGGTTTGCTTCCAGGAGGAGACCTGCTCCAATACGAGCACGTAGCTGTTCTTTCCGTCGATGCTTCCGTCCTCAAGATACTTGACCTCGGCAGCCTTGGACACCATCATAACGTGACCTGCTCCGTTGAAGTTGATGACGCCGTCTGCAAGCTTTAATTTCGCGTAGGATTGAAACATTACCTGCTCACCGTTTGCATTGCAAACGTCGCGGGTGGATTTGTGCTCCTTGCCTTCGTTTTCATACTTGTATGGGCCCAGCTTGATGGCTCCGTTTGCCTCTGTAACCGACCCCGTCAGACCGAAGTGGATGGTATTGCTTACTCTGGACCACCCCCAATGAGAGGCGGAGGTGCAGTGGTTGCCGATGAGGTCCGTCGTGTGTTCTCCGTTCTTCGAGGTGGTGAGGACACCGGTCTCCGGATCGTAATAATTCATGATCTTGTAGAGATTTCCCCTGCCGCCGTCGTAGGGAGAACCGACGTAAACGGTGCCCTTTTTCATATCCACCATTCGGTTGTAGGCTTCGATCTCATAGCGGAAGCTCTCCGAGGGAGTCCACTGATAAGTAAGCTGCAGTCGGAAATAATCCGCGCAGATTTGGCGAAGCTGATCCTCGGTCATATCTGCCGTGGCAATGGGGATGGCGTTGATCTTGTCCCAGGTCAGGGGATCGGGAACCGTAACGCTTTTTTCTTCTTTTTTCGTCTCCTCGTTGTCTTTCGTTTCAATGCTGCCTGCGGCTTGTTCTGTATTCACGGGAGCTTCCAAGTCCGTGGAGGAACAGGCGGAAAAAGGCAGAATAAAGGACAGACAAAGGATTAAAGCGAGAAATTTTTTCATGCTTTTTCCTGTTCCTTATTTGGTCAGTTCAGCCCTTACAGCTTCCAAACAGTCGCCGCTTCCCACCCATACGCTCAGGCATAGGGTGTTTCCTTTGTTGGCGTGTGCAGAAAGACTTGCGGGGAAGATCACCTTGGAAAGGTCGTACTCATAGGAAGCTACCATTTCTTTGCCGAGATCGGCGTAGGAGGTATATTTGTAGATTTCTTTTCCTTCGGAATCCTCCACGGTAGCAACAACGTGGGAGATCGGATAGTTGGTGGAAAGGGTTGCATTTCGCAGGTCGTTGGCTTTTACGCTTTCACCGATTTCAATATCAAGCGTAGCTTCAGCCTTTTCCACGGGATCGGTGCCGAGAAATTCCTTGAGTGTAAAGGGAATGTAACCGCTTTTCAGCAAGGACGCGAAGGTGGACTTTATGTGTACACCGCCCTGCACCTTGTATTTGGTTCCGTCGCTTTGCTCCGTCTCACGCCACCTTTGCCCCTGATCCAGATAGGTGATATAGCTTTCTTCACCGTTGATGGTTCCGTCCGGATTGGTAACGACTACGGGCTTGGAGGAACACATGATCACGTGTCCTGCAGTAGAATAGTGGATCAGTCCGTCTGCGGGTTTCATCGCCGCATAGGATTGGAACATGATCTGATCGCCGTTGGCTGTGCAAACGTCGCCCGTCTGATCCGCCTGGCTGAATTTCTCTTTGGTCAGATCGTATTTGTAGGGGCCTACGGGGATACAACCGTTTGCAAAGGTCATACTGCTGGTGTAAAAATATTCCAGACTGTTGCTGACACGGGACCAGGCCCAGAAAGTACCGTAAGAGCACTGGTTGCCGATCTGCTTGGGAGAGGAGGTCTTGGACAGGTACATTACACCGGTTTCGGGATCGTAAAAATCCATCCAGCGATACACGTTGCCCAGTCCGTTAGTTACGTAAGGCATACCGCCGTAGATCTGCTTGGAGGGCAGGGTTACGGACTTGTCATTGGTGGTAATGACGTACTGATAGCCCTTATCGGGAGTCCAGGCAAAGGTTTGCGCCAGTTCAAAATATTTCAGTACCACGTCGCGCAGCTGTTCCTCGGTCATATCGGCATTTGCTTTGGGAAGGGCATTGATGCGATCCCAGCTGAGCTTATCCGTTACCGCGGGGTAATCCTTTTTGGGGGTGGAGGGAGTTTTTTCTTCTGTAGTTTTCTGCACGGCATCGCTTGTTTCGGTTGCCGCTGTTTCAGGCTTTTTTTCCACGGTGGAACAAGCGACCGCGGAAAGAAGGGTGCAAAGGCACAAAATGACAGCACAAATGCGTTTCATTGGAATTTTATCTCCTTATGTTTACGAATATCTTTGATTATAACATAAGATAAAGTCTTTGAAAATGGGAAATATGACAGAATTTTTCCGTATCTATCGTGCAAAATCACAGTGGAAAAATTATAAGGTCGGTTTTCCTTTGAAGACGGTAAATTCCTGACCCGATCCCACGATGACGGAAAGGGCGATCTTTTCATATTTTTCGACAAAGCGAAGATAGTTTTCTTCTTTACTCAAAAAGTCAAGGGATTGCTCGAAGCGGGCGAACGTCTTTTCTCCCCGCAGAGGATACCAAACGAAGCGGTCTGCCTTCGCACCGTCTTTGTCAAAGGCGGTGAAGATCAAATGGCTGATGGGAAAGTTGGAAGAAACCGTGCATTGCTGCAAGGGAGTATTGCCGTCCTCGCTCATTCCCGAAAGCTTCGCGGTGGGGATGTCCATACGCTTTCTTCTTTTGCCTTTCACGTGGCAAAGCTCGGGAATGGTAAAGGGAAGATATCCGCTGGTGAAGAGCTTTTCAAACGTAATTTTCTTATCGATTTCGCCTTGTACCAGATACTCACTTCCGTCCGAGGTCTGCAAGGGATGGTACTTTGCAGACTGATCCAAAAACGTGGTATAGCTTTCTTCCCCGTTGATGGTGCCGTCTTCATTGTAAACAACCACGGGAGTGGTGGAGATCATTCGCACGTGTCCGCCGGTGGTAAAGTTTACGATACCGTCCGCTTCCAGCAGCAGCGCGTAGGAGCGGAACATCACCTGCCGCCCGTTTTCTTCGCAGATTCTGGTGGTGGTGTAATCCGCAAAATCCGTGATGGCATCGTCATAAACGTATTCTCCCACGGGAATGCAGCCGTTTTGCTCCGTCATATCGTCGGTCAAGCGGTAGGTCAGGGAATTGGAAACGCGACTCCAAGCCCAGAATGCGCCGAAGGAGCATTGATTGCAAAAGATCTTATAAAATTCGCGGGGAAGATTTTCGGGAACCGTCAGGATTCCGCTTTCCTCGTCGTAGATTTCCATCCAGCGGTACAGATTGCCAAGACCGCCGATGGCGTAGGGAATTCCGCCGTAAACCGTACCTGCATTCAGTTTCGTGATTTTGTTGTGTCTCCAGTTCCGCAGAATCTCAAAATCTTCGGCAGGTGTCCAGGCAAAGCCCAATTGCAGACGGAAGGCGTCGGTGCAAAGCCGTCTGAGTCGGGAGAGGGGCCAGTTTCTCTGTGCGATGGGAAGTGCGCGAATGCGGTCCGCGGTTAATTTATCGCAAATAAATTGTTTTTCTTCCATGGTAATCCTCGCTTTTTCTCTGTATTCGGGGCAAGACCCCATAATTAGATTTATTATATCATTCTATACCGGGAAAAGCAACTTGTTTTTTCAATTTCCGCCAATGTTGTCCAGGTAGATTTCCGGTACGTCGCCCACCAGAATCCGCTCTCCCAAAGGCAAGGAGATTTCCGTTTTGATTTCTACGCTTTCCTCCGGCAGAACAAGGTGCAACTTCGTACTGATATCGACGCGGATAAGGTGCCTTGTCTGGTTGATTCCGCAGTCCTCCAAAACGGTGTAAATCTTCCCGTCGGTGTTTCCGATGGGGAAGACTTGCGCCCGTACGGGAAAGCCGAGTCCTGAAAAAATATTCCATCCGCCCAGACTTCCCAGCGGCACGGAAAGGGTGATTTTCTTCTGCTGCGCCAAAGCATTGTCAATGTATTTTACAAGCTTTGAGGATGCCTTTGCCAGCGTTGCCGTATCTACCTCCAGATAGATGACCTCTCCCGAAGAATCGCGAATGGTTTTTACCATGGTGGAATAGGATAAAAGTCCTTCGTCCGCCAGCTTTTCCACTGCAGAGTTGACCGTTTCCGAAAGGTATTTTTCCGCTTGGCTTTTGGCAAGTTCCGCAAATCGGTCGGAAAGCAAATGCTCCGCGTAAAAGGTGAGCAAACAAGTTGCAAGAAATAGGGAAAACAGGGGCATAATAAGGCGACGGAGAGAAAAACGGAAGCGTTTTTTCTTCTTTGAAAACGATACGATGGGGGATTTTCGATTGTTTGGAGTTTGGGTGTTTTCTGCGATTTTAACTGCCCTTGGTGCATTGCTGTTGCATTCGGGAATTTGGAAGATTTTGTTTTCACTGTCACTGTTCATGATCGGCTTCTCCTGTTCCTCTGCTTGGAGCCCTTGGCAGCAGATCGTTTTATATGAGGGAGTGGGAATTTTTCTCGTATTGCTGAGAGCGGCTTTGAAAGGTGTACTGAAGCGAAAGAGAGAGGCTAAGGGAAAAAACGGAGAAATTTACAATAGCACTTGAAACTTTTTTTAAAATACGATATAATATATTTTAAGTGTATTCTAAAATAGCGGAAACTTGTTCCGGAAAGGAAAATTTAGGAAAAATATATGAATTTGATTGAGAAAGTGTTCGGTACTCATTCCGATGCCGCCATTCGCCGCATTCGCTCCAAGGTGGATGCCATCGAGGCGCTTGCCCCCCGTTACAAGGAAATGAGCGATGCCGAGCTTCGGGGAATGACGGACGTTTTGAAGGCAAGACTTGCCGACGGTGAATCCTTGGACGATATTTTGCCCGATGCGTTTGCGGTAGTCCGCGAGGCAGGTGAACGTGTGCTTGGCACCCGCCATTACCGTGTTCAGTTGATCGGCGGTATTATTTTGCATCAAGGCAGAATTGCGGAAATGAAAACCGGTGAAGGTAAAACCCTGATGGCAACCCTTCCCGCATACCTCAATGCCCTGGCGGGAAAAGGGGTGCATATCGTTACCGTTAACGATTATCTTGCCAAGCGTGACTCCGAGTGGATGGGCAAACTGTATAATTTTCTCGGTCTTTCCGTGGGTCTTGTGATTCACGGCATCGTCGGTGACGATAAAAGACGGGCATATGCCGCCGATATTACATACGGTACCAATAACGAATTCGGTTTCGACTATCTCCGTGATAATATGGCGCTTTACAAAAAGGATATGCTTCAGCGCGGACACGCTTTTGCCATCGTGGACGAGGTGGACAGCATCCTGATCGACGAAGCAAGAACTCCTTTGATCATTTCCGGCGAAGGGGACGATTCCTCTGAACTGTATAACCGCGCCGATGCCTTTGCCAGATCTTTGACCCCCTATAAGATCAAAGAGGCAGATACCAAGGCTTTGTATGAAGACCTTGAAGCAGACTACATCATCGATGAAAAGGCAAAAAGCACTACCTTGACCCCCCGCGGTGTGAACAAAGCGGAACGCGCTTTCGGAATCGAGAATTTGTCCGACCCCGAAAATGCCACCCTGTACCATCACCTGAACCAAGCCATCAAGGCATACGGCACCATGCACCGCGACGAGGATTACGTGGTGAAGGACGGACAGGTGATCATCGTAGATTCCTTCACGGGACGTATGATGTTCGGCAGACGCTATTCCGACGGTCTTCATCAGGCGATCGAGGCGAAGGAGGGTGTAAACATTCAGAAGGAGTCCAAGACTCTTGCTACGATTACCTTCCAGAACTATTTCCGTCTGTATACCAAGCTTTCCGGTATGACGGGTACCGCCTTGACCGAAGAGCCGGAATTTCGCGAGATCTATAATTTGGACGTGGTGGAGATTCCTACCAACCGTCCCCTTGCAAGAGTGGACCATTCCGACGTGGTATATAAAACGGTGGCGGGAAAATACCGCGCCATTGTGGAAAAAATCCGCGAGTGCCACGAAAAAGGTCAGCCGGTGCTTGTGGGCACCGTGTCCATTGATAAATCCGAGTATCTTTCCAGATTGTTGAAGAAGGAAAAAATTCCTCACAACGTGCTGAATGCCAAGCATCATATGCGAGAGGCAGAGATTGTTGCGCAGGCAGGTGCTTTCGGTGCGGTGACCATTTCTACCAATATGGCAGGTCGAGGAACCGATATCAAACTTGGCGGTAATACGGAATTTTTGGCAAAAGCGCAAATGCGCAAGGAAGATTTTTCCGAAGAGCTGATTGCCGATGCAGACGCCTTTTTTGAAACGCAGGACGAGGAGATTCTTGCCGCCCATGCAAGATATGCCGCTCTTCTGAAAGAGTATGAAGAAAAGATCGCTCCCGAAGCAGAAAAAGTGAGAAATGCAGGCGGTCTTTACATCATCGGTACCGAGCGCCACGAATCCCGCCGAATCGATAACCAGCTGCGCGGACGTAGCGGCCGTCAGGGAGACCCCGGTGCTTCCACCTTCTATCTTGCGCTCGAGGATGATCTGTTCCGTCTCTTCGGAAGCGAGCGTATCATGGGCATCGTAGATAAACTGGGTCTTCCCGAGGATCAGGCAATCGATGCCAAGATTCTTTCCTCCTCCATTGAAAATGCCCAGAAGCGTTTGGAGGGCGATAACTTTGCTCGCAGAAAGAACGTTTTGATGTACGATGATATTATGAATCAGCAGAGAAAGCTGATCTATCAGCAGCGTCAGGAGGTTCTCGACGGCAAAGATCTGGAAGAGGATCTGCGCGGAATGGTTGTCGGCCTTGTGGAAAGCTCCGTTATGGAACTTGCTCCCGCAGACCGTGACGAAGCATATCCCTACGAGGAACTGAAAAAGAAATTTATGGGTGTGCTGTTAACCCCCGAGGATTTCATCTTCGAAGAGGGCGAAGAACAGCCCGATACGGATGATCTGATCTCGCTTCTGACACAGCGTGCAAAAGAGTGCTACGATCAGAAGGAAAAAGCCTTTGGCGAAGAACTGTTCCGTTCGGTAGAGAGAACCGTTCTTTTGCAAAACGTCGATCGCCTTTGGATGGATCACCTGGATGCAATGACCGAACTGAAAAACAGTATCGGTCTGAATGCCTATGCCCAGCGTGACCCCGTGATGCAGTATAAGATTCAGGGTTCCGTGATGTTTGAGGAAATGGGAGAAGCCATTCGCAACGAAACTGCAATGACGATTCTTCGCATTATGCCCAAGCGCAAAGAAGAGGCTGCCGAGCGCAAAGCGGTTGCCAAAATCACCTCTACCTCCGTGGGGGGAGACGGCACCGTGAAGAAAGCGCCCGTAGTGAAGAAAAAAGAAGTTGGTCCCAATGAGCTTTGCCCCTGCGGCAGTGGAAAAAAATATAAAAAATGCTGTGGCTTGAAGGAGAATAACTGATGGGCTTCGGTGCAATTTTTCTCGGAATTATGTTCCTTTACGATTTTCCCATTCCCGTTGGAAAAGGCGGCGTAGCTTATATGGCGCCGGATATTTTTCCCGACGTCATCGGCTGGATCCTTCTCTTTTTCGGTGTTCGCGCCTTGGCGAAAAAAGCATCGGGACTGGATCAGATCCGCTGGATTCCTTTGCCGATGATGGTGTTTTCTGCTTTGTCCCTTCTCAAGGAAACTCTTTGGTTTCGTTCTTTTTACACGTATGCGGAACGTCAGATTACGCAGAATCTTGCAGGCGTTTCCATTGACGTTTGTATGAGACTGGTGGAAATGGCGTTTTTCGTTCTTCTGTTCCTCCGTTCTGCGGTATTTTGCCGCAAAAAAGGGGAGGATAAGCTTTCAAACGCCCACCGAATGGTGCCGAGAATCGCCATTGTGGAAGGCGTACTTTTCGCCCTTTCCCGCATCGGCTTGGTTTTGCCCCTGACAAAAGAAATGGCGGGAGTGTTTAACGTGCTCTCCCAGCTTGACAATCTTTTTATGATTTTTCTGGTATGGTATGCTGCCATTGCTATGGTTCGCGCTTTGATCCGTATTACCGATTGAGAAAGGATTGATATGGGTACCGGTCTGATTTTTATTGGCTTTTTGTTTCTGATCAATCCGGAATTGATCACCTTGGATTTTTTTCCGGATTTTATCGGATATTTTCTCATCGCGCGGGGCTTGTCCCGCCTTGCTCTTCTGGAAGAGCGAATTGCATCGGCAAAAAAATGGGCGCTTTTTTTGTCTCTGACAAGTGTGCTCAAACTGCTTGCTTGTACCATTACCTTTGGTACGCGGATTGAAAGCACGCGTCTGACCGTTTGCTTCTTCTTTCTCGTAGCAGAGCTTTGGATGTCCTGGCTTTTCTGCGACAATGCCTTTAAAGGACTTCATTATCTGGCAATTCGCAAAAACGGCGACCTTGTTTTGAAGTCTTACGATCTTGTTCGCAACTTTATCTTCGTGTTTTTTATGGCAAAAGCCGTTGTTAACTTTTTGCCTCAGCTTCCCGTTATTTTCTATACGAATATCGATGCGGAAGGGGACCAGGTAGAAAACTATACCGCCATGGTTCGCTCCTTTCGCTCCGTTCGCAGTATTCTCTTTATTTTCGGCGCGCTTATCCTTGTTTTCCTCGGCATTTATGCCGCGCGGATTCTCAAGGCTTATCTGAAGCGTTGCAAAGAGGACGCGGAATTCTGCGAAAATATATTGGAGGCATATCGGAAAAACGTAGCGGAAAACGAGTCTCTCCAGACCCGCCTTGCCATCAAAGGCGCATTTTTCTGGTTTTTCCTTGCCTTTATCTGTATGGCGGATCTGTATCTTGATTTTATCAATATGATTCCAAAGCCCCTTTTTCCGCTCTTTGTATTCTTCGGAATGAAGCGACTTGCCCCTGCCGTGAAAATACCCGTTTCTCATCGGATTCTGGCACTGGCATCTTTTGCCGTACAGCTTGCAGCCTATGCCTTCCGTTTGGTAAGACTTGGCATCACAACGGGGAATTTCCCGTATCTGTTTCCTTATGAGACTTTGGCATGGGTGGCAACCGTCCTCCAACTGATTTTCACCGTCCTTCCCCTTGTTTTGGTGTTTCTTGCCGTGTCAAAATGCACGATAGTGTACACCACGCAAACCTATGGAAAACGGGGAATCGTGTTGCTGATTTTTGCACTCTTTGTTGCGATTTTGAGCGCTTGTCAGTATCTCTTTGTGGGCAGAAGTGACCTTGTTGTGTTCCTGCAATGGGGCTTGTATGCAGTGCTTCTTTACCTCCATAAGAGCAGTTTGGATGATATTTTTGCGGAAGCGGAATATAAATTAATGTAGAAAGCCTTTCGGATTAGGGCTGATTGAGAAAAAATCTTGACAAGTGCAGGTGCTTTGTGTAAAATATGCGTGTCTTGACATTTGAAAGTAAATTCTTGAAAGTAAAATTCTTCTCGGACTTGAGAGATAGATAAGGAGATATCATGATTGAAAAAGTAAAAGACCTTTTGGCAAAACAGCTTCGTCTGGATGTTGCCACCATCGATGACGATGCAAGCATTTTGGATGACCTCGGTGCAGACAGCCTGGAAGTGGTTGAAATGCTTATGACTCTGGAAAGCGAATTCGGCATCATCGTTCCCGATGAGGACGTAATGGAGCTGAAGACCGTACGCGCAGTTGCAGAGTACATCGAAAGCCACACCTGAGAAAAAGCCCCTTGAAGGGGCTTTTTTCATGCAAATGACCACCGTTTTTGAACAAATTGCAAATTCTGCATATATTTGCAAAACAAAGAAAAAAACACTTGACACGAAGTGTGTGCTGTGTTAGAATAGTTTGCCGCATGTAAAAGGCTCATAAAAAGCTTCGGCTTGCCTCTATCAGCGAGACATAAAAGAAAGAGAGGTGCTTTTCGTGTTTGCTATTTTTGAAATTGGCGGAAAGCAGTACAAGGTTTCTGAGGGTGACGTCGTATACCTTGAGAAAATCAACGCACAGGAAGGCGAAACTGTAAAGTTTGAAAAGGTTCTCGCTATCTCCGACGGTGAAAACTTTACTGTAGGAACTCCCGAAGTTTCCGGCGCGTTCGTTGAAGCTACCGTTGCTAAGAACGGTAAGCAGAAGAAGATCGTTGTTCTGCGCTACAAGGCGAAGAAGAATGAGAAGAAGAAGCAGGGTCACAGACAGCCCTACACCAAGGTTCAGATCAC
>JAEIGA010009973.1_pt1 | contig 14392 bp, 15 predicted proteins | sample 9270691 | NCBI WGS metagenome assembly JAEIGA01 (sample SAMN17057246, study PRJNA624740) | gut metagenome | biome: biome; isolation source: fecal sample | host: Bos grunniens | place: China: Xizang | collected 2019 | reverse complement strand
CTGATAGTAAAGAAGAAAATTTTAGTATTAAATTTGGTCGTGGTGGTTCATTTGAATTATCTGGTGCTATTATTCCTGTAGCAAATACAGAAAGTAGCCACTATGGTCAGAGTTATGGTTCTACTGGTAAGATATTTTATCTAAAAGAACCAATATCAACAAACTCTCTAGTAAGAGTTAATTGTTCATGCTCAGACTACCACTATACCTGTGCTTGGTATAACTATGAACAAGGAGTACACCTTGGACCAAGACCACACGGATATTCTGGTAGAACTGGTAGAAGATTAGACCCTGTTAGAAACATCAAGAAAACAGCAGGTATCTGTAAGCATTTAATGGTAATGTTAATGTTACTTATGTCTGGTGGTATAATAGATACTAAAGGTACATCTAATATGCAGGCTAATAGAGAGCTTTTAAACTCTAGACAAGAGAAATTAAATGTACCACAGAAACTTACTGACGGTAATAAATTGTCTGTTATGTATAAAGCACTTGAGAAAGATATTAGGAAAGCCGAAAAGACTAGGGTATTTGATATTGGATACACTGGTTATGACCATCAAAGCGAAGTTCTCAGAGGCTATGATGACTGGCAGAGAGGTAAGGTTAAACAGAACGCTAAAGATTTACGAAGTGGTGTTAGAAAAGACGCTATTCGTAAAGGTGTCAGCCATGCTGGTTACCGAAATGAATGGACTAAGCAAGCAGGTAAAGACATTAAATCTGCAATCAAGAATAATAAGAGTTACGACGAGGTTGTTAGACAACTTAAATCTCGTACTATCAGCGACCTTAAGTCATTAAAACAAGATATTAAGAACATAAAAGATGAGGCTTGGAAACAGGTGTACGGTACAGACAGACCAAGTAAAAGGAATGAATTATAATGTTAGAGAAATGTGTTGCGTGTGGTAGCCCTGTATCAGCTTACCCTTGTAAGTTTTGTGGGTATGTACCTAAAATCAAATATGAGTGTCCGAGGTTGAACGGAGCTATATGTACTATAACTAAAAAGGCGTGTGGTAAGAAAGGGGATTACCTTAATTGCGACACATTATACGGAGAATAAATTATAAGATGATAAAGTTACAAAAACTTGGTAAAAAGAGGATACCGTGGTGGTCAGAAGTACCATATAAGGGTTGGTGGAAAGCGTACAGAAGACGACAGGCGAGAATAAGAATTAAAAAGGCAGGATAGATGAAAAGACTAATAGCAAAATGCAAAGAGCTTAAAGAGTGTATAGCAGGGTTATCAGCTAACCTAGCTCCGTATCCTGTAGCTCCTGTAGGTGATACTCCATATAAACCATCGACTAAAAAGGTAGTAAAAAAGAAGAATGCACAGAAACCTAATAGCACAGATATACAATAAATTTGGAAAAGTAGCTCCAAAAGTAACAGGTTCGTATGAAAAGACATACGGCTACCCTTGTGATTTGTACTTTCCAATGCATGCTCCAAGAAGAAATCATGGCTATCAAGCAGTAAGTTTATTTGAGCCCCATGAATTACCAGATTATCCAGAAGAACCAAATGTAAAGAATGTCTACTTTTATATCCCTAATTTGATTAGAAAAGAAAGTATGAACTCTATTGCCGAGCAGTTCGATAACTTCGCTATGAACCTCAAGGGAGATACTAGAAGACCTTTCATTGAAACAACCCCAAATAAAGAGTTACCTATAGCTACTAAAGTAGTTATTCATATTGGCGACTCTGAAATGTATATGTATGTGGATAAGAAGACAGTTGTTAATGGTGCAGGAAATCAACTATTGATGAGGCAATATTTATCTCCCCTAACTAAGGATACATCATCTACTGAAGAAGGGGGAAATAACTAATGGCTGTATTTAACTTCTTAAACAACACTCTGGGTCAACTATTTGATACTATCGAGGCGAAAGCAGATATTAAGTTTGCTACATTTAATATGAGTGAAACTAAGAAGGTGGAGCAGGGTAAAGATGGCGAAGATAAAATCTTCATGCAGAAGTATGAAGAAACTTATGACGAGCCTGTTTACAAATACTTATATGACCCAAATCTATCATTTGATGAACGCTTCCACCAGCGTATCGCTTCAATAGGCTATAAAGACAGAAATAAACCTTGGTTGACAATTATGTTCAACACAGGAACAGTAAGAACTATAACAGGCGTAGACTCTAAAACTAGATATCTAACTGTACATAACTCTGACGGGGATTATTTTGACTTGAAAACTAAAAGAGTTCGTGTACCTGTCAATATGGTTTTAATTTCAAATGACATATCATATCTATATCAAGCAACAGAGCGTATAGCACTTTATTTCGACAGGATAATAAACTTCCCATATTGTGAGTTTGTTAAGTTTCCGACAGGAACAGAAGATGAGTACGAACATATAGCTCAAGTAATGGATATTACCGAAGTAGACCTAACTAAGCTAGATACAGACTCTAGAGGTACATTAGTTACTTCAGCATTCTCATTTGGCTTAGTATATTGGGTTACAAAATATCCAGAGTATGTTCATTTACTTGACCGAATTATATTAGATATTGCTGTAAAAGGACATGGAACTTTAATTTCTCTTGATGTTCATTAAAAACAACCCATTTAGCGACTCTAGTCTAATTATCTGTATTAAATTATAAGCTGACCTTTAGTAATAAATAAGTCAATGTTTAGATTTAACATAGTAATTACGGAGATACAGTATGACAAGAGATTTACCAAATGTTTATACCGAAATTAACGACTTATCTGCTCTAATTGAAGCTGATGAAAGTTTAACAATCGGTTTAACCCTTCGTGCTAACCGTGGTAAAATTGGGGAAGCTGTAAGAGTAACTGACTCTGTTGATTTCTTAAGCAAGTACACATTTACAGGAAAACCAGGAGCTAAGCAGGATACAACTTATTTTGACATCTTAGAACTATTAAAAGTATCTAACAACATTTATGTATCTCGTTCTGCTCACAATCCTCTTTATGGTGGTTTGTTAATCAAGAAAACAACTAAAGTTGGTAAGTTCTATCAAGCAGTTGAAAGCGACCCTAAAGCATTTTTAGTAGAAGGTAACAAAGCTAAGTTAGCAAAAGCAGGCGACGCTATTTACATCGAAGGTGTAGGTAGATATACATTAGCAGTAAACCCTGCATTAACAACTATTGATACAGAAACAATCATTAAAGAAGCATACATTGACCCAGAAACTGGTGAAGAAGTACCTGCTGAAAAAGAAGTTGTATCAACAGAATACACTAAGTTCACTTCAGTTACAGACCTAGACGACACTAAACTAGCAGGTAATGTAGTAGTTTGTGTTGCTCCAGTAAAACTTACTGATATGAAAATCGCAGACGAAATCGTAGAAATCGCTAAAGACGAAAATGACGAAGATTATGTTAAATTCGCTGGTAAATGCGAACTAGATTTCGGAACTGGTGACAGAGTTAAAATTGGCGATAATTACTTCACAGTAACATTAGCTGAATACTCTGCTAAAGCACCTGCTGGAACATTAGTTAAATTTGAAGAAGAAGTTGGAGAGTTAAAAGTTGGTAAGGTAGAAGTATACAGACACTCTATCGCTAACCCTAACCTATTCAACTTTAACTTGGAAGAAGACTTATTCTTAGTTACTGGTGTAGACCAAGGTGAATACAACAGCAAATTAGGTATTGAAATCCTTTCTAGCAATGAAACAACTACTTTACCAGAAACAGATTGTTTCCAATTATCAGTAGTTAATAAAACAACAGAACAAACAGTAGAAGAATACTTAGTATCAATGAACATGGTTAAGAAATCAACTGATGGTTCTAATATGTTCATTTCTACAATCATCAACGGAAACTCAGATTACATTCAAATCATAACTCCAGATGAGCAATATATTCTTGAAGATGAAATTCCTGCTTCAACAGAAGGAACTAAATCAGTTGCTTTAGGTGGTGGTTTTGACGGTAAAGCAATAGACTCTGCTGATGACATCGAAGCATTAAATGTATTTGCTTCTAAGTTAGTACCTGTATCTATCTTAGTAAATGGTAACAACGAAACTGCTGATTACCAATCAACTATGATAGCTATATGTGAAGACAGAAAAGACTGCTTCTGCTTCTTAAGAGCACCAAAAGGATATGAACTAAATTCAATTCCTGCTCAAAGAATTAAAGGTATCGTAAACTACAAATTAAATACATTAGCTTCTACATCTTACTTAGGTGCTATGTTTGCACCACACGCTAAGATTATGGACTCTTATAACGCTAGAAAAGTAACAATCGGTATGGACTCATTAGCTTGTAAACAATACTTAAGAGTTATCAATACAGATGGTTACCCATACGCAGGTGCTGGTCCAATGAAAGGTAAACTAGATAACCTAGTATTAGACTGGAAAGTGGGCGACGAGTCTATCGAAGCAAAAGCTATCAATGACGCTTCTATAAACTTCTTAGTTTATGAACCTCGTCAAAAGTTCTATTACTTCAACACTCAAAATACACTTCAACTTGCAAATTCTGCATTTAGAAACATCGGGGCTGTATTGAATGTATTGAATATTAAAGAAACTCTTGCTAAACGCTTGAAAGACTATATTCAATTCCCTATTACAGACTCATTACAAGAGAAAGTAATTAGAACTATTGAGCAATATATGGACGGTTGTAAATCAAGTGGTCGTGTTTCTAACTATCATTTAAGTAATAACACTACTAAAAACGATATTAGCAACAACGAGCTTCACTTCTTACTAACATTAGCTCCAGCATACTATGCTCAAAAAATCTATCTAGTAGTAAATGTAGTAAACGCAACATTCGACTTCGAGTTGTTGCAATCAGCATAAGGGAGAGAGGTAATAAATGGCAAACGAAAGATTTAACTTATCTGACACTACCGAAACTGATATAGCTGTCAATTTTCGTTACGAAGTTGTTATAGGATTACCTACTGAAACAGCAGTTTCAGAAAACAAACTTATGAACGAAATTGTTGGATACAGCGTATCAGCAGAACTACCTTCAGCTCCAGGCGAGGCTATCGAATGGTACATGCCTATGGGCATGAGAAACCATCAAGCAGGTAAAAGAAAGACAAAACCTATTCAATTAGAGTTTGTTGTTCCTACTAACACAGATTTAGCTAAAAAATCTATTTTCTATATGCTAGAAATGTGGGGAACTAACTGCTATAACCTAAACCGTGGTACTAACATCGGTAAAGCTAAGTATTGTACTGACGCTATTTGGATTAGATTGATTACTCAAGATGACCAAATCGCTTATACATTCCAATTACTTAGAGCACAACCTACTGAAGTAAGCTACGGAACAATGAACGCTGAAGGTTCTGAATTAGTTAAAGTGTCAATGACATTAGTGTACGATAACTATAAAATCTACTCTGGTGGAGGTGGCTCTAACACTGGTTCATTACTAATGGACGGTCACAACGCTTCAACTGCATACTCCTAGAGTATAAGGTAATAATGATAATAAAGAGGCATTCCCTAGGGTGCCTCTTTTCTTTTTAAAAAAAATTCACGATATCGTGACTTTGGTTGACATATATCACGGTTTCGTGATATAATGTTGTAAAAGTATACCAAAAATCATTTGCTTGTGTTATCATGTTGGTTTGGTCAATCACCTAGTTTTAACTAGGTGATTTCTTAGGAGGGGAGTATGTACGAAACACTTTGCAATAATCACAATCAGATTATATGGAACCTAACTCAGTTTAAGAAGACTGGTGATATCAACCTTATCAATGAAAGCATTGACATTAGCAGGTATTGTAAGAAACAAGGTCAGCGTATGGAAAACCGTATGAAGCAATACAGACGAAGTATAGAAAAATTAGGATTTACTAGAAATGGTGGGCGTAATTAAATTCTGTATAAGAGGTGTTATATGGGTTCCGTTAATTATCAAGTCTTAGGTTCTAATTCAATCAAATACATAGGTAGTAGAAATGATACAGCTATATCAAGTGCTAACTATGACACTAACAGCTATTTTAATATTGATATGCAACAATCAGCATACTTTACCATGCTAATAGAAGGTTTTGAGTATAACAGATACCACGCTAACATTAAGTCTGCAACATCATCTATGGGTAACTTTGACCGTAATGAAATGATTTATTGGTTACCTTTGAAGTCTATGCAATATTCTGAGGGTGGTATGGAAAATCTAAGTATCCCTTGTGGCGTATTTGCAGATTTACCGTTACCATTCAGAAAACATTGCCCTACATTAACTTGCGAATGTTATGACCATAGAAGCGACTTCTTTGAAATGAAACTTAGGGAGTGGCATACTCAGTCAGTGGTAACGCAAGGGTTTGTACCTGTTTTAGACAGTATTGTTAGAAATGTCGAAATTAGGTCTTACGCTACCAATGGTGAAATAAACGCACATCAAGTATGTCAATGTATCTTAGTAGATGATATATCAGTATCACGCTCTTATGAGGATAATGGTCTTAAATCAATCCAATTTAAACTCGTAGTTGTTGGTTACTAATTTACATTATACGATGTAAAGGAAATTTTGGGGGAAATCACTTATGAACTTTGATAGAAATTACAAGATTGTTAAAACTGACTGGCTACCTTCAAGAGGTATTCCATACCCAGATGACATTGAGATTTATGTTGCTCCTATGACTATTAGGGAGCGTAGATTATTAGAAGGCGTATCTAACGCTGAATATTTCAGAAGATTATTAGATGGCGTTCAGATTAGAGGAAACCAGAATTTTGATAAGCATAAATTATTACTAGCTGACGCTCAGTTAATCGACTTAATTAGAAGAATATACACCTTTGAACCAGATAGAAAGATAGCTATCAACAACTACAGATGTAACCATTGTGGTCAATACAATGTTTCAGCTAGTTTCATGTTCACAGATTTGGAACTAGAAGACTTCGGAGAAGGTGTATTTGGTAAAGATAAAACATTTACTGACAACGATAGTGGAGAAGAGATTACAGTTCACACAGAAGGTAAAGAGTACAAGTTCGCTGATGGAACAACTGTATATGCTACTCCAATGACTGTAGAAGACTATGTTGATTTAGCAACTAAATATATATCAAATGAAAACGACCCTAATACTCCTAATCAATTAACAAAAACATATATTGCTCAATTTGCGTACTTAATTAAGAAGATAGAAGGTAGAGAGTTCTTCGACGACCAAGGTATGAGAGAATATTTGGTAGAATACATCGGAGCTTTATATAAACCTGCTGATGAGGAAGTTATGAACGCTATTGAGGTAGATACCACAAGTATATTGAAACCTTTAAAAGCTAAGTGCCCCGATTGTGGCAAGGAAGTTGAGGTGATATTAAATCCTTGGTTGCGATTTCAGCAATAGATTTAAAGTTTATTCATTTATGTTAATGTTTAATGACTTTAAATATAGGGATTTGTTATCTTCCATAGATAACCTTATCCGTGATGGTCATTATGGCTCTTATGTTGAACTTCATAATTTGACCCCCAGAGAATTGACGGAGATATTTAACATAATCATCTCAAAACAACAAGAAGAGGCATTATCTGGAGCACTAACATAAACATGTATAAAGTCAACCCTAATCTGTAACATTTCGTTACAAAAGGGTTGACATTATATATAAAAGATGATATAATCATAGTGTAAGCAAACAAATTAAAGGAACTATCACACTATGATTAAGATTAACACTGCTGAGGCGAATGAACTTGTTGTTAAAGCTAACAAGGTTAAACTAGATAAACAAGTACCTACTCCTACATGGACTATAAGAAGTATCGAAAGATTAAATGGAACATTAGAGTTTTCTTATGGTAATAAATATGATGACTTTTGTGGGGGTCGTGAGGCTTTATTAGGTCGCTCTAGGGAACTTATTGCTAGTAGCTCTAAGTTTACTTTCGCTGAAAAGAAGTTTTTAAAGGATAAATGGGGAGCGTGTACTAGAGAATATAACGACCATTATAGAAAGCGTTTATTCGCATAGTAGTTTCCCTTATTAAATTCTAGCTTGATAATATATACTCTTTAGGCTAGGAAAACATGGCAAATAATCAATCAAATAATCCGTATGTACAAATGTACGAACAGAATGTACAAGGTATAGCCTCTGCATTGAGGTCTAGTTATCGTAAAGATGGGTCTTTTGATAGTCTAGCATGGACAAAGGAATTAGAAAAACTATACAGCTCTAATCAACAATTAGTAGCTGAACTACGGAAGTTTGGGGAACAGTTTGAAAATGCTGATAAAAGTACTACACACAGAGAAGAGAGGGCTGAGAATAGATTTCTTAAGGGTATTTTAAAGTCTTTTAAGTTATACATAGATGAATTTAGTAATAATAGTACCATTATTCAATCTGGAATTAAGGGAGGTAAAGATACCAACAAGGGGTATATAAACATCTTAAAAACAGCAAACTCAGAAGGTAATCAGTCTTTAAGAACAATACTATCTGAGGTAAAGTCAATATCAACTGATATTAAGACCATTGCTCAAAGGGATTATACGAGTCATTTTGCCGAACTTTCTTCAAATTTAGGCTCTATAAACACATCTATCCAATCACTTAGTACAAGTATATCTGATGTGCAACAACAAGTACAAACTAATAACACTAATGTAAGCAATCAGATAAATCAAACAATGCAACATGTTCAGCACCAGCTTAATTTAATGGCAATGATGAACCATGTAGGTAATCAAGGACAGACTACTCAACAAGCACAAGAAGAGGTTAATCAAGAAAATCAAAGACAAAATGGTTTTATAAATAGACTTATACCTAGGTTAGCAAGATTATTAGGACATAACCCAATGACAGACTTGCTGAGATGGGGGTTTTTATTATTAGGTCAAAATCACCCAGTATTGGCTTCAGCAGGTATTTTAGGTTTACCATTACTCGCACGCAACTTAAGTGGCTTAAACGGAGCTATTCAATGGCTTGGTAGAACTCCATTGTTTAGAAGACTACCTACAGATATTAGTTTTAGAGATTTTAGAATAGCTAAATCTCACACGCCTGCATATTATAACAACCGTGTAGCTTTAGGAACTCAAGCGTTAGCAAAAAAACAGTTAAGAATAGATAACTTTCATGCTAACGGTTTTACTAATCTTGCAGACCAAAAAACCTACGATAACTTATTAAAGGGTAGGGCTAGATTAGAGAGAGCTATTGCTAGAAATCAAGCACTTGGTCAATTAAGTGGTGCCGACAATTTTGCCTCTTTAAATAGACTTCGTGCTGTTAGAAACATATTTAGAGGTGCACCTTTATTAGGGTCAATAATTGGTGTTCTAGCAGACCTTCCAGATATAATGAAGGCGAGAAGAGAGGATAGGCTTGGAAGACAGTTAGCTCAAACAGGTGGTGGGCTTGCAGGAGCTTGGGCTGGAGCACAAGCTGGAGCAGGCTTAGGAGCTACAATAGGTACATTTGCAGGTCCTATTGGAACAGCTATAGGAGGAGCTATAGGAGCTGTTGTAGGAGCCGTACTAGGAAGCTGGTTAGGAAGACTCTTAGGGAGAGTACTCGGGGAGATAGGAGCATTTGTTGGTAGAGGCTTCCAACAATTTAGGGAAGGTATACAAAATGGATTAGCTCCAGCAATAAACAGATATAGGGAGGCAACAGAGCAATTACACAACGCATTTGCTAATCTTAGAAATGCTCTAGGACAAGCACTTCAACCTGCTTTAAACGCTATATCATCTAGGCTTAACCAGTGTGGAAATGCTATTGCTGATGTATTTGGTAGAGTAAATAATGTATTAAAAAATGGGTTTTTAAGCACTTGTGAAAAAGTAGGTCGAGTTTTAGGTAGAATACCCGATGGTTTCACGAATTTGTTAAACTCTATAACAGGTTTTGTAAACTGGATTACTGATTGGCTCCCAGGGGGTTCTCGTAGAAGTTTACAAGAACATCTACAGGACGCAGGTCGTGAAGATAATTATAAACGAAGGAAGGAGTACTTTGATAGAGTTACAGCTAATCCTACCAGTCGTGATATAAGAGGGCGAACAGAAAAAGATAAAGTACTTGACAACTATAGAGATGAATATTACAGAAATAAAGCTAAGGAAGAAAATATATCTGAATTTATGGCTCGGTTTAGATATGGCAAGTCTGGTGAAGCTGACAAATACGCTAGAACTCGGTGGGATAACTATGTTTCTTCTGAAAGGGCTTGGTTAGCAAGAGAAGGTAAGGCTTTACAGCTAAATGATGTAATAAATGGCGTATCTGCTGTTCATTTAGGTAGTTTGGGCTTAGAAGGTGGTATAGGGAAAAGAAATTCTAAACCATATATTGCTCAACAAAATGTTGGAAGACTAAAAGAGTTAGATAGCTTATTAGCTGGGTGGGGTGTTAAGTTTGATTACACTTCTGCTATGGGTGGAGCACACGCAGGAGGAGCCAGAAGTCACGGAGCAGGAGCTAAAGTTGATTTAGTACTCAGAAATGGAGGTCGATTAACAAAAGCACAAGAGGACGAACTTGAAAGAAGAGGTTTTTTTGGGAATGGTACAGGAGCTGTAGGTTATCATAACCAAGGAGATGGGTATCATTATGACTTATCTGTTTTAGCTAGGGGAGCAAGAACAATAACACCTACAGGAGTTGTAACTGAAGGTTCAAATATAAATAGTGCTACTTCGTCTTCAGAAGTATACAAAAAGGTAATGGAAAGAACAGGAGGTCTAAATGGAGATGAAAAGCAATCAACCATCAGAAACCTAGTCTTTTCTGCAACTGATGTAACTGGTTCATTAGGTGTTTGGGGTATTACTCACAATAATAACACAGGAAGACCAAAGGGGGCATAATCTATGGCGAGTATAAAAGATTTAGAAGATGTACAACCTAAAGTTACTGAAGAGAATATAGATAAGAAAGACCTACATTATATGATGGATATTACAGGGTCACAAGAGTTTTGGGGAGTGATAGAGGAATAAATGGCAACATTCATACAACAAATGGCAGACCAAGTAGCAGGCATGGTAACTTTTGGATTACCAGACTGTAACGGTGGTGCAGTAACAATAGACGGTTTCTTAATAGAAGACCCGTCAATATCATTAAAGAATAACTTTGAGTCTATTATTCCAGATTTACAAGGTGTTAATGACTTCATGCAGTTGGCTAACATAGATACTACAAGTTGGTTATCTACATCTAAAATGGCTTGGAAGGGTACAGACCCAATGACTGTAACTTTCAATTTCTACCTACTTACTTGGTCAAAAGACCAACTAACAGGAGCTAAAATGCCAATAAGTAAGGAAGCGTCTTATTTCGCAAGACTTTTAGCCGTATCCCCTGGTGGTACATCTGGCTTAAGTGAAACATTAGGCGTAACAGTCCACGGTGGATATAGACCAGACTATTTCCAAAGAAATAATGATTTCAAGATACCTTCAACGATTTCAACCGAGAAATTTAATGAGGCTGATTATTATCACGCAGATACAAATGGTACTTGTACTATCGTAGTTAATGGTGGTGGAAACAGAACATTAACATTTACTAAGATGTTACTAACAGACGCTACATTTACACCTAGTACAGTAAGGGCAGGTTACTGGAGTGGAGATATAAATAAAGGAAACCCTAGTACATTTATTAAATCTAAAGAACCTTTATATATCAGAATATCAGCGTCATTCAAGTTAATGCACGCAACAACTGTTGAAGACGCTACTAGACTATTTACAGGAGGTACATCGTTATAATGGCTACAGATAGTAAATTCGATGGTTTATTCGTAATGTCTAATTATTCATCTGAGGAACGCTATGACATGGCTAAGTTCATGGAGTATAAAGGCGATACTTATGATGTATTAAATAGCCCTTTCTTAATTGGTTTAAAGAAACTCCCTGTATTCAGTTATTATCGTTGTGCTGAGGGGTATAAAGACATAGATTTAATATCTTTTGACGCTTATGGCACTTACTTTTACGCATATCTAATTCAGTATTATAACGATACTATTGCCGAAACATTTGATGAAGAAACCGTGTTATATCTATTCGACATAGAAGCTCTAGAGGATATGTACGCACAGCTCTCAGATAACAATTTGACTATGTTGACTTAATACTATAAATTATAGAGTATGATAAGATTAGAGGGTAACGGGATATATTTTGACATTGACCTAGGTGGTCAGCGTATAACAGAGGAGTTTGCTCGTGTTAATAGCGTAGAGGTTTATGCTTTTCGCTTGACACGAACAGCAGGATTTGCCATACCTACTATTCAGTTTCATATTGGAAGCACAAATGAAGCGTGGCTTAGAAAGTTTAATGAACTAAACGAAATCAAGGTTTATATAGGTTCTACGCCAGATGACTTAGATTGCTTTAATATGGATATCGTAGGTCATCATATTCGCAAGAACGCTCAATTAAACAAGTTCATATTGGAATGTGGAGGCTGTGTTAAAAAGGAAAAATTAAGCTCAATGTTCCTAAAAGACAAGCTAGATAACATTTATACTGGAAACGCTATATCTGCTTTAAGCAAGGCGTGGACTGATTTAATTGGAACAGAAATAGACTCTAATCTCCCTGCTAACTCAGCAGATTTACCAAGAGCTTATAAAAGACACAGAAGAACACTAAACAACTACCTTGTAGAAATAATGATGTATGCAGATGTTAGACCTTCATTTCCGTTAGTTACTATTGATAAAGACGGAAGGTTAATACTTCGTGATTTTCAAAAGATTAAAGCTGAAGGTTATAAACATACACTAGCACCAGCTAACCCTGCAACCTTAAAGTCTGGAGAAATACCTTATGTAGGTTCTGTAGAAACCGTATCTTATAAGACTTATGTAAATAGGTTTACAGGATATACCCAAATAACAACCAGAAACACTAAAACAGGGGAACTTGTTACTATCGGTAGTAACTTATCTGATACTGAAAGTGGTTGGCAACAAAATAGACTAGCAACAACTCTAGAAAATACAGCCAACCCTATAGAACATAGGTCGAAAGATATACAGAATGTTCTTGTAGACGATACTATTACTGAAGAGCACCAAAAAGTTTATTTACACAACAAGAATAACCTTTTAAATATGTCTTCTATATCAGCTAAAGTATTAGTACAGGGTAAATACCTTAATGAGGTTAATGTTCTAGATATAGTTAAAGTTAAGACTCAACGACCAGAAGATAGGCGTTCTGGCTTGTACATTATAGAAGCTATTGAACAAGGTTTTGTATGGGGTGGAGCATGGTCAAATGCTATCTGGTTATGTAGAGATAACGAAAACGATATTGAAACAACTGTTGCAGAACCTTATAAGAAAGCAACAATAAAAGAGCTAAATATTGACCCAAAAACAAAAGCCTACATCGCTAATATGGCTCGTAAGTCTAGACAGTCTATGATTTATACTAAAGATGTATTAAGTGGCGACTATTTTTATGACTACCAAAGATACTTAATTAGTATGAGAACGAACACTCTTACTAACTTTAACCTGTATGACACTAACTTAAATCTAACCGACCAAAAATCAGCAATTAGTTCTATGAAATCTACTGCTACTAAGTTAGTAAACAGATTTATTAAGAGATACATAGATGAACCATACGCTTCATTAGTCTATAATAAGTTACTTGGAAACAGTAACATATTTACTATATTTACGACAATACTATCGAGCTTATTTGGTGCAGAAGTTTACGGTGCTTTCTACCAAATGTTTAGTGATATGAACTCTTTTTATGAATTTCTGAATAGTAGGTACGCTAAAGTATCTACAGCTTCTTTAGCGAGTTCAGATAACTATGTTAGCAGGGTGGCAACAGGAGCCGTAGTATTTAATGAAAGAGCCGATGGAACTTTAGAGTTTTATACGGAAGACCTAGGACTAGAAACAACCCTAGAAGAATTAGGAGATAAAATGTCAACAGCTATAACATCAACAGATAATAAGAGTAAGCTACTTAGTTCGGTTGTATCTGAAATTCAAGGGAATATACCAAAAGGTGTAGATATTCCTATCCCACAAATTACATTGTCAGACTCTGACGCTGTGAAACCGACAGAAGAATTGAAAAATGATATTACAAATGTAATCATAGAAGACTTAATTAAGCGTGGTTATGTATATGACCCAGACTCTGTAACTACAAATAGCTCTAAAGCATTTATTTCTGGTAAGGGCGAAGTACTATCTTCTAAAGAAACTAGAACTAATGTACTATCTGCAACAGATTTAAAAGAGATGTTACTTGGTAAGAAACCATTTGACGCAGTTTCTATAAAGAAACTGAAGCAGGGTGTAAGCTCAACTGTACATGTTCGTCATTG
>JAEIGA010009972.1_pt1 | contig 14392 bp, 8 predicted proteins | sample 9270691 | NCBI WGS metagenome assembly JAEIGA01 (sample SAMN17057246, study PRJNA624740) | gut metagenome | biome: biome; isolation source: fecal sample | host: Bos grunniens | place: China: Xizang | collected 2019 | reverse complement strand
TTTTCTCTTGAATTTTTTGAGAGCTCTTTCAATATTCTCGCCCTCCTTAACAGGTACTACAATCATTTCCTATTTTATTATTTAGTTTATATTATTTATCACTTTACACAAAATGCAGCGCAAAAGTAGATACATTTTCCCAAATGGCAAAACATTTAATTCACTTTTTACTGAAAAAGTTGTTTTTGCCACGTTTTGAGCCTTTACGGGGGTGCCAAAATTGACAACAAAATAATTCTCCACCCCAAAAAACATCAAGAGCCCTTCAGTAAACACCGCACTTTTGGCAAACAAGCCACAGAGCAATGCAGCGATGGCTTGCAGCCACAACACAAACAACACCCACACAGCGATGCAACCACGCCCGACAATAAAAAAAACAAAGGGTGCCCCAAAAGTAAAGGGGCACCTCGTTTGTGAGAAGTTGAATAAAAAGAGCTGTTTTTAGGCTTGCGAAGCCCGAAAAAGCGCAACCGACGCAGCACGCGAGAGCAGAGAGTGCCTGCACTCTATGCCGAGCAGCAAGGAGCAAAACCCTGCATTGCGGATTAATTTACTAAGCGTAAATGAGCATTTTGAGGGCGAGTATAATAACAAAAGAGCCTTTTTAGTCAGCTTCTAAACTGTATATACCTTAATAATATATTAAAGGTTAGGATTGATTGAGCTCCACTCTGAAACAGCAGGAACAATATTCAATGTAACAAGCTCATCACGCATCTTGCAAAGATGCTCATAGCTTGCGTCGAGCTTTGCAATCTCCTCGGGAGTACCAACAGGCATCTTATAAGAACAGCCGTTAGCATCGAGAGTTGTGTCCATAGCCATCATAATGTGGTTGTACTTCTCGTTTGAAACGTATGTACCTGCAGGGTAACGGAATGTTTCACCACCCATAACCGAACGAATCATCTCAACTGAGAGATATGAAGGGCTCTGGAATGAAGAGCGACCACGCAGCTTGATGATAGCAGCACCACCCTGTGTAACATCCTTCTTCATCTGCTCCCACTCCTCCTCGGGGAACTCGGCTGTGCCGATGATATCTGTCAAAGGCTTGCCTGCAATCTTAACAGCGCTACCAAATACAGCCATCTGCTCGCCGTGGCCACCATAAGTAGCGCAACCTGTTACCTGGTTCATCATAACACCGAACTTCTTGGCAAGAGCGTTCTGCAAGCGTGTTGAGTCGAGACCGGCAAGTGTTGTAACCTGACCGGGTTTCAAACCGGAATAGAGAAGTGTTACAAGACCAGTCAAGTCGGCAGGATTAAAGATAATCACCACGTGCTTCACATCGGGGCAATATGTCTTGATATTCTTACCAAGCTCCTCGGCAATCTTACAGTTACCGGCGAGCAAATCCTCACGAGTCATACCCTCCTTGCGGGGAGCACCACCTGAAGAGATGATATACTTAGCATCCTTAAACGCCTCGGCAACATCGGTTGTTGCTGTAATGTTCACACCGTCAAAGCCACTCTGACGCATCTCCTCGGCAACGCCCTCGGGAGAGAATACATCATAAAGGCACAGGTTTGTTGTCAAACCCATCATAAGAGCAGACTGAGCCATATTAGAGCCGATCATACCGGCAGCTCCTACAATCACCAATTTCTCGTTTGTCAAATACTGCATAATTTTTAAATTTAAAGGTTATTCAGTTATCTATTCAAATTATATTCACTTTCCAAAAAGCATTGCTACTAAAGCCCGAGATGGGCAAATATGCGCGATGTGGCACCCGCATTTTCAGCAACAAGGTCTCCGGCAGCCTTGCCGGCACGCTTCAGCAAAGAGTCATCGGACACAAAGGCCTCCATCTTCTCCACGAACTCGTATGTAGCAAGTATCTCCACACCTCCACCACAAGCCTTTAGCTGCTGCACCTCCTGAAATTTGCGATTATTGGGACCAAAGAATACCGGCACACCATAAACTGCAGCCTCCAAAACATTGTGTATTCCGGCACCAAAGCCTCCACCAACATACGCCATAGTGCCATAGCGGTATATAGAAGAGAGCAGGCCATAGCAATCCACTATCAGGCAATCGGCAGCGCGCGCCTCATCCATTGTGGCTGTCGAATAGCGCACACAAGTTCCTTCATACACACTTTCGATATGTTTTATGCGCTCTTCGCTAACCTCGTGCGATGCAATAATAAGCTTCCAATCCCTGTGCTCATTAAAATAGGGCATATAGATAGCCTCATCATCACCCCACGAGCTACCAACAACAAAGACTTTTCTATCGCCCTCTACAAAGGCATCCACAAGCGGCAAAATGCGTGCCTGTTCGTAAATCTTCATCACACGGTCGAAACGTGTGTCGCCCACCACCGTTGCATTATCCACATCAATAGACTTTAGCAACTCCTTTGACCTCACATTCTGCACAAAGAGATGGTTGAAGCAGTGGAGCGCCAATCGATAACGCCCACCCCAAGGCTTAAAAAACACCTGCTCCTTGCGAAAAATCGATGAGACACTATATGAGGGCACCTCTCGCTTCTTGAGCTCTATCAGATAATTGAGCCAAAACTCATACTTGATGAAAAAAGCCATCTTAGGCTGTACGGCATCAAGAAAACGCTTCGCATTGCTCTTTGTATCGAACGGGAGATAACAGACAACGTCGGCCTGCTGATAGTTCTTCGCAGGATTATAGCCCGAAGGCGAGAAGAAGGTGAGCACAACACGGTATTCGGGGTGCTCGGCGCGCAGCTTCTCTATCATTGGTCGTCCTTGCTCAAACTCGCCAAGAGATGAAGCGTGAAACCAAACGTATGAAACGCCCGGCTTTATTTTCCCCTTTAAGATTGTAAATACCTCTTTGTGCCCCGCAAGCATCTGCTTGGCTTTGCGGTATCCAAAAAGAGCCGCAATCCTCACCAAAAAGGCATATATATATATTCCGAATGTATACATATCAATTAAAAATGCTTGAGGCTTAACCCAACACTTCTATTGCGCGGTGCAAACGAGCCAAAGTCTCTCCCTTGCCAAGAGGAGCCGAGATGTCAAACATCTGGGGACCTTTACCCTCGCCCACAAGCGCCAAACGGAAAGCATTCATTATTTCGCCCATACCATAACCTTTTGCCTCAATCCATTCGTGCACGGCTTTATCTTGATTCTCGGCCGAGAAATCATCAAGCCCTTCAAGAAGAGTTGCAAGCTCTGCCATTTTCTGAGCAGAATCCTCTTTCCAACGTTTCTTGACAGTCTTCTCATCATAGCTTTGAGGAGCAACAAAATAGAAACTGCTGGCATCCCATAGCTCGTGAACAAAATTCACACGTCCCTTCATCAAAGAGACTATCTTCTCAAGGAAGGCGGGCTCTGCGCTGAAACCGTGAGCCTCCACAACCGGTTTAAAAATCTCGGCAATTTCGCTATCAGCCTTGCGCAATATATATTCGTGATTGAACCACACCATCTTCTTATAGTCGAAACGGGCACCGGCCTTACTGCACTTTGAAAGGTCAAATTTAGCAATCAGGTCGTCCATAGTCATCATCTCCACATCATCACCGGGGTTCCAGCCAAGCAATGCCAGGAAATTGATTACGGCCTCGGGCAGATAATCGCTCTCGCGGAAGCCCGATGAGATTGCACCACTCTTGGGGTCGTGCCATTCGAGAGGAAACACCGGGAAGCCCAAGCGGTCGCCATCACGCTTGCTGAGTTTACCGTTACCCTCGGGCTTGAGCAGCAGCGACAAGTGAGCAAAACGAGGCATTGTATCTTCCCAACCGAATGCACGATAAAGCAAAACGTGAAGAGGAGCCGAAGGCAGCCACTCCTCGCCGCGAATAACGTGCGACACCTCCATAAGATGGTCATCCACAATGTTGGCAAGATGATATGTGGGAAGTTCATCGGCCGACTTATAGAGCACCTTGTCATCAAGAATTGACGAATCAATGGTAACCACGCCTCTAATCATATCATTCACCACAACCTTTTCACCCGGTTCAACCTTGAAGCGCACCACATATTGGTGGCCGTCGGCAATAAGCGCTTCAACCTCCTCGGCAGACATTGAGAGCGAGTTGCGCATTGACATACGGGTAGATGCATCATACTGGAAATTCTCTACCTGAGTGCGTTTCGCCTCAAGTTCCTCGGGGGTATCAAAGGCAATGTATGCCTTGCCACTGCCGAGAAGCACATCTACATACTCCTTATAAATTGCACGACGCTCCGACTGACGATAGGGGCCTTTGTCGCCACCAAAAGAGACACCCTCATCGAACTTTATGCCTAACCAACGGAACGACTCCAGGATATACTCCTCGGCACCGGGGACAAAGCGGTTGGAATCGGTATCCTCAATGCGGAATATCAGCTCGCCACCGTGCTGCTTTGCAAACAGATAGTTATAGAGAGCAGTCCTCACACCGCCAATATGAAGGGGACCTGTGGGACTCGGTGCGAAGCGCACCCTTACTTTTCTTTCATTCATAGTGTTCAAATTTTAGCAATATCAGGGGCCGGCCAAACTCTTTTGCACAACGGGAACCAACCGTTCATAACGCAAAGTGGCTTCTCATCAGTGGGCACAAAAGCCGGCATCACACACCGAGCCGCCCGCAATAACCCCAAAAAACAATATATTCAGCACAAAAATAGCACAACTTGCGCTGTCGGCAAAATAAAATCAATCTTTTTTGTCCCCAAGCCGTTCAAGCACATTGCAGAAGGCCTAAAAACCACCTTTAGACACAATTGCACCGCCAAGACTTTGAAATTGGTTATTTTTTGGTATTTTTGCGGAACATAATCTGTTATTATTGATAATATGACCAACCACGAACAGACAACAAACAAGCTCAATGGGTGGATAGATAAAGTTCTCGCTTTCACGAAGAAGAACAGACGCAACATAATGCAAGGTCTACTTGTTGTACTATGCATCGGATGCATCATATATTTTATGCCCAAGGGCAATACAGCGTTCAGCAACTACAAGGAGGGCTCGCCCTGGGAGTATGAACAGCTTGTTGCCGAATTCAGCTTCGATGTTCCAAAAACCGCCAAGGAGATTGAAGAGGAGAGAGACAGCATCAGAGAAAACACCCCGCCGGTGTTTAGGCAGCTTGGTGCCCCCAGCGAGTTCTACTCGGCTGCAATAAGCACCTCGTTTATGGGACACGTGGACATTGAGAGCAGACGCCCATTGTTCAACAACCTGAAGAGCCTTTTCGAGCAGGGCATTATAGCCGACAGCGACACCATTTATCTGCCGGCACGCAACAACAGCGTCATAAGCATATACAACAGCACCGGCACACACACAACCGAGATAAGGAACTTCACAACGACAACCGAAGCATCTGCATCACTGCAAAGGCACACCCAGCCAACAGCAAGCGACACAATCGATGCAATTGACATTTCAACCTTCATAAAGCCCAACTTCGTATGCGACACGGCAGCCACAAGCCTTGCAATTGCCAAAGGCGTCAATGCAGTAGATTCGACAATAAGGCACATAGATGAGGGAAAGGTCATCATAAGAAAAGACGAAATTGTAGACAAAATAACTGCCAGAGCCATAAACACCTATATTGAGCAGAAAGAGAAGCTGGAAAAGAGCCAAGGCAAAGGCAACTGGCTGTTTATGCTATTGGGGCAGATAATCTTCATAATCCTGTGTATGTTGCTTCTTTTGGCCTACATACGCCAGTATAAACGCGAGATTATGGAGAACTCAAACAAGTTTGTATTCACAATACTTGCTGCAACACTCTACCCGGTGATGGTTGGCTTCATCACAAGCAACGCAATAACAAGCGTGTTTGTGTTGCCCTTTGCCATTGTCCCCATAATGTTGTGCCTGTTCATCGACCACAACACAGCATTTGTAACCAACCTCATAACCATTGCAATGTGTTCAATAATGGTGGGCTCGCCCTACAAGTTCCTGCTACTGCAATCAATAGCCGGGTGCAGCGCCATATTGAGCCTTAGAGACCTGTCATCACGCTCACAGATGTTCCGTTGTGTAATAACCACATTCATAACCTATTCAGTAACATACCTGTGCTATGAATTGGTAACATCATCGGGCCTGCACAACATAAGCTACAGAATGTACACCTACCTCATTGTAAGTTCGGTGCTCACACTCTTCACCTACCCGCTGATGTTCATCATTGAAAAGACATTCGGTTTCATTTCGAGCGTAACACTCATAGAGCTCTCCAACCTCAACAGCAAACTGCTGCAAAGAATGTCCCAAGAGGCTCCCGGCACTTTCCAGCACTCAATGCAGGTGGGCAACCTTGCCGCCGAGGCTGCGCTTGCAGTTGGCGCCAACCCCTTAGAGGTGAGAACAGGCGCAATGTACCACGATATCGGCAAACTCTACTCGCCAATAATCTTCACCGAGAACCAGAATGGCGGCATAAGCCCACACAGCAAGATGACAGCCATAGAGAGTGCCCAAGCTATCATAAAGCACGTAACCTATGGAATTGAGATGGCCGAGCACGAAAAGCTACCCAAGAAAATCATCGATTTTATAAGCACCCACCACGCTGCCGGCAAAACAGGCTATTTCTACATAACATACAAGAACGAACACCCCAACGAGGAGATTGATGAGCTTATGTTCACCTATCCCGGACACAAACCCACCACAAAGGAGCAAGCCATACTATTGATGGCCGACTGCGTGGAGGCTGCCTCGCACAGCTTAAAGGAGCACACCGAGACCGGCATCAGCGAACTTGTAGACAAAATCATCGACAGCAAAGTAAATGACAAGGAGCTCTCCTTGAGCCCTCTCACATTCCAGGATATCTACACAATAAAGAATGTATTCAAAAGAAGGCTTATGGCAATATACCACACAAGAATAAGCTATCCCAAAGAGAAGAAACAGGAATAAAAGTGTAAATAATGTTAAAAGAAGGCTGCAAGCCGGGTAAAAATTTCTTTTCAGCCCGTTTGCAGCCTTTCTTTGTGTTTAAAGAGGAAATGCTATGAGAGGAACACTGCTTTTTATGTGGGAGAACGGACTGCTCGAAGTTGCAGACCTGAAGACAACAGAAAGAGAAAAAATTGAGATTATTGCACGCGGAGACTGTAGCGCAATTAAAGACACAGCCACAAACGCAATAGTAAAGATTGGCGACACAACCTGGAGTGGAAACGTTATGTTTCACAACAACGACAATGCAGAGCCAAACACCCAAGAGAAGGGAAATACAATACTGCACATAGCAGAGAAAAAGAGCAATGCCACGCACAACAATGCACCCTGGGCTGTAATTGAGATACCGCAAGAGTTAAAGGATGAAATAGACGCCACAGCAAGACACAGCCATAAATTCCCTTGCGGGCCTGCAATAGCAGCACTACCCGCTACGGAACTGCACCAAACACTTGCAGAGCTGTTCACCGAAAGATTGAAAGAGAAAGAAAAACTCATAGAGAGAATCTTTCTGCAATGCGACCGCAAATGGGATGACACCCTCTTAAAGACTGCAATACGCAGCTTTGGATTCGGAATTCAAAGCCCTGTATTCGACGAGTGGGCCACACTGCTCAACACAAATGCATTAGGCAAACACCGCGATAACAAGAGACAGGTTGAAGCCATCCTCTATGGCCAGGCAGGACTGCTGCAAGATGAGAGTATACCTTATTATTATAGAGAGGAGGCTGCAAAAAGCGAATACTATAATGAACTAAACAGAGAGTTCCGCTTCCTGCAGAACAAATTCGGATTGCAAGTGCTTGAACACACCAAATGGGGCAACGGCACTGCAACACCCCACCAACGCATAGCAAGGATTGCAAACCTCTACTGCAACGGGCTCTTCACAATGTCCGGGATAAGCTCTGCCGGCACGCTCACCAATATGTACAAACTATTCAGCGCCCCACTCGACGGGTATTGGCAAAACCACATCTGCTTTGGCAGCACAGAGACAGCGGGCGCCCAACCTATGAAACAAAAACAGATAGATGTAATAATCATCAACTCCATAATCCCAATGCTGCACATATATGGCACACACCGCCAAGAGCCGGAGCTTTGCAAGATAGCACAAGAACTGCTGCAACAGATTGAAAGCGAGGAGAACAGCATCACCAAACAATGGCGTGCACAAGGCGTGAAGCCACGCAACGCCGCCGATTCACAGGCCCTGCTGCAGCTCAACCGCGCCCACTGCCGCATTAACGGCTGTGCCAGCTGTCCAATGGCGCGCCACTATGTTGCCGCCGCTCTTAACGGCACAAAATAACAAGAGCAACCAAGCTCAACCAACAAACAGTAGCGGCGCGTCAACGCTTTGACGCGCCGCTAACTTTATATATAGTTCAACTATTACTTCTTTCTTGTAACTACCTTGTAGGCAATAGGAGCAGCAATGTAGATTGATGATATTGTACCAAACACAACACCAAGAATCATTGCGAATGAGAAGCTGCGAATGCTATCACCACCGAGCACAAAGATACAGAGAAGCACAATCAATGTACTGAACGAAGTATTCAATGTACGGGCAAGTGTGGTGTTGAGCGAGATATTGAACAACTCAAACTTATTGCGCTTGGGATAGAGGTGAGTAAACTCACGCACACGGTCAAACACAACCACCTTATCGTTGATTGAATAACCGATAGCTGTAAGGATAGCACCGATGAATGTCTGGTCGAGCTCAAGAGACATAGGCAACACACCATAGAGGAGTGAGTAGCAGCCCATAATCATAAGAACGTCGAACGACAGAGCAAGGATTGAACCGATGCTATAAGCCACATTGCGGAAACGGATGAGGATATAGATGAAGATTGCAACAAGAGCCAAAATCACCGAAATAACAGCACCTTCGCGAATGTCATCGGCAATGCTTGGGCCCACCTTCTGTGAGCTCTTGATTGAGCCGCCCTCGTCATCCTGTGTATTGCAGAAACGCTCGAATGTAACATCTGCTGCAAGCAGACCTGCCTCGTTCAATGCTGCATACAACTTTGACTCAACCTTCTTATCTGAATCGGCGTCAGTGTCATTCACAAGGTAGTTTGTAGAGATGCGGAGCTGGTCGCCACTTGTACCATAAGCAATCACCTGAACATTTGCACCCTCGAACTTATCCTTCAGTATATCGCGTACCTCGGCATCAGAAACCTTCTGCTCAAACTTCACAACATAGTTGCGACCACCGGTGAAGTCGATGCTCTGGCTCAAACCGCGCAGGAAGAATGAACCTACCATCACAACAGCCAGCACAGCAAACACAACGCCGGTCTTCTTTGCAGCAGCAAGGAAGTTGTAGTTTGTATCGCGCATAAACTTCTCTGAAAGTTTTGTTGTGAAAGTGAGGTTTGTCCACTTGTTCTTTGAAAGGAAACGCTCATATACCACACGTGTAACAAACACTGCAGTAAAGAATGAGCAGAGAAGACCGATAATCAAAGTGGTAGCGAAGCCCTTGATGGGACCTGTACCGAAGTTGTAAAGAATTACACCGGTGATAATAGATGTCAAGTTAGAGTCGAAGATTGCCGAGAAAGCATTCTTGTAACCGTCGGACAGAGCCTGACGCACATTCTTACCGGCGCGAAGTTCCTCCTTGGCACGCTCATAGATGAGCACGTTTGCATCTACCGCCATACCCAATGTGAGCACGATACCTGCGATACCCGACATTGTGAGAGCTGCCTGGAACGAAGCAAGGATACCCATTGTAAAGAACAGGTTAAGCAACAATGCACCGTTGGCAACCATACCGGGGATAACACCGTAGATTGCACACATATAGATCATCAGCAACACGAATGCAACAACAAACGAGATGAGACCCTGATTGATTGAAGCCTGACCGATAGAAGGACCAACAACGTTGCTCTCTACATCTCTCAAAGGAACAAGCATCTTACCAGAGCAGAGCACTGTCGCAAGGTCCTGAGTCTCCTCAATAGTGAAGTTACCGCTGATGATGCTGTTACCGCCGGCAATTCTCTCGCTGGGAACAGGAGCGCTGTAAACAACGCCATCGAGCACAACTGCGATAGCACGCTTGTTGGCGCACTTCTCGGTGAGGTTGGCCCAGGTGTGAGCCTCATTGCGGTTCATTGACATATTAACACAAGGCTTGTTGTTCTGGAAAGAAGCCTCTGCGCTCTCAACAACATCGCCCTGCAAAGGAGCAATACCATCGGCAGCCTCATCCTTGATTGCATAGAGAGTGTATACACCACCCTTTGAGTCGGCACCCCAGAAGAGCTGAAGCTCACGAGGAAGAACTGTGCGAGGGTTCACCTCATCATTCTCCATAGCCTTGCCGGCAGCAAGAACCTCATCGATTCTGTGCTTACCCTCGAGAGTAACGTTAGCGATTACACAGCTACCGCCATTCAAGAGACCCTCAAGAGGATTAATTGCCATTCCCTTCTCCTTGGCAACAAGCTCACCAAGCTGCAACAGGCGGGGTCTTACAGATGCAAGAACCTCCTGCTCGGTATATGTCTCCCAGAACTGGAGATTTGAAGAACGGGTCAAAAGTTCGATAACACGCTCCTTATCCTTAACACCGGGAAGCTCAACCATAATACGGCCCTGGCCACCCTCAAGTTTCTGGATATTGGGCTGCGCAACACCGAAACGGTCTACACGCGAGCGTACCACATTGAATGAGTTATCGACAGCATTGCCAAGCTCGGCACGTAGAACAGCCTCAATCTCGGCATCAGTAGAGTTCTGTGAAACCTTGTTTCTCAATGCGCTTGTGGCAAAAACCGATGCAAGAGTCTTGCCCTCGGGAAGATTGGTGATAAATGCGCCGATAGCGTCGCCACCAACAACAGCAGCCTCCTTAGCGGCGGCAATTGCGGCAACAACATCCTTGTCATTGGTGTTACCTACAAGAGACTTGATGAATTCGGGAGCCGACACCTCGAGTGTTACACTGAGACCACCCTTGAGGTCAAGACCAAGACCAATCTCAAGCTCACGGCACTGCTGCAGTGTATACACACCCAACCACACCTTCTTGTCCTTGATTGTCTCGAGATACTCTGCTCTCTTAGACTCGAGAAGGGCCTCCTTAATCTCGTTGGAGATTGTGCTATCGCCCAACTCTGCAGCAACCTGCTCCTCGGCCCACTTGTCCATCTTCTCATTATTGCTACTTACTGCGTAAGTAAATGAAAGATAGAACACGCACACCAATGTGAGCAATACTGCAAAAACTTTTACAATTCCTTTGTTCTGCATTTCTATTAAAATTTATTGTGATTTATTTTGTTTGCTTATTCCTTGTAAAAACGCGCAAATATACTGTTTTTTTCTTTATAAAAGAGGATTTTCACCATTTTTCTTTGCGTTAGGAGAGCATTTTAGATATCTCGCACACAAAAATGAGACAAAACCGGCTTTTCTATGACAAAAAAGACAGCACACAAGGGAGAGCACAACACAAGCCGCACCCCAAACAACAGATACACAAAGAGATGTGTAAAAGAAGAGAGAAATCACCTCCTTGATGACGCATCGAACAAGCGACGCTTCTCCTCATCGCTCAAAGAGGCATAACCACCACGTTTTATCTTTTCAAGAATTCTATCGACCTCATCATCAGAGGCCTTCTTGCGGGCATTATATTCATAGTCCGAAGCCCTGCCACCCCGCGCGGCAGTAAATTTGGGCCCTTTTTGACGCTTGCGTTTAAACCTCTTGGCAAGAGCAGCAACCCAATCGAGCGCCCCATTCAAAAGAGCTGTGAAATCGACACCGCGACCAAGCATAAACGCAAACAGCGCGCCGGCAGCAGCACCGCCTATATGCGCAAAATTGCCGCCGGCATTGCTACCGGAAAGCATAAACAGAGATATAAGCACCGTTATAAGTGCAAAGGTCGAGAGTTTCACACTGCCTATCAGCAACAGATTTATTCTGCAGTTTGGGTTGCGCACCGCTGTTGCAGCTACAATAGCAAGCACCGAGGCCGAAGCACCCACAAGATAGGACACATTTACAACGTCGGCAAAATAGGGAAAAATATTATAAGCCAGCACAAAAAAAAGTGCACCCGCAACACCGCCAAGCAGATAGGTGCCCACAAAATGACGCACAGAAAAACTGTTAAGAAAGAGACCGCCGAACACATAAAGCGCAAACATATTCCACAGAATGTGCATAACGTCGGCGTGCAAAAACATATACGTAAACAATGACCAAGGCCTGCGCAACAGCATAGCTACAGAGGCCGGCAATTCAAACCAACGCTTAACATCAACCGCCACGCCGGGCTCATTGAAAAGACGGCAAAAAACAGCGATAAAAACGAGAATTATATAAACTGCGACATTGATATAGATAAACTTTTTCACTATGTCGGCAGCCCTGTATGCGGCACGCAATTTCTCAAACATAAGGACCTCCTATTTTATGTTTCTTGCGCCAGTAGAGGATGAGCAGCAATCCAAAAAGCATTCCGCCAAGATGGGCAAAATGAGCTATGCCGTCGTTGCTGCCCGACATACCCAAGAAGAACTCTATAACAGCATATACCGCAACAAAGAACTTTGCCTTTATGGGAAAAGGCAACGGAAAAACAAACATCCTCTCATTGGGGAACGACATTCCAAAACCAAGCAATATAGCATAAACCGCACCCGATGCACCAACAGTTGTCCACCCATTCAGGAACTCGCCCATTGGAACAACCGCGCCGGCGGACACACGCACCATTGCATAGCTGTCGAGCCCCATCTGAAGGTAATGCACATACTGCACACACTCCTGCAACACACCGGCACCAATGCCGGCAACAAGATAGTAGATGAGAAAACGCTTGGCACCCCACACATACTCAAGAGTGCGGCCAAACATATACAGTGCAAACATATTAAAGAACAGATGAGCAAGCCCACCGTGCATAAACATATATGTAAACAACTGATAAGGGGCAAAACCCGTAGCTTTGAAGAAATGAAGAGCAAACATATCATCCAAATTTACTCCCACCCTTCCAAGCACAAATGTTGCCACAAACATCAACACATTGATGATGAGCAGATTCTTGGTAACTTCAGGCATTTTTTCCATCATAGCAACACTATTCCATCAAGGAACATTTTAGTTTCAACACTGCGGCAAAGATAATACAAAATATCGCGAAAGGCACACCCCGACAGCCTAAAAGGATTGGAAACAGAGACCAAAATAGCATTTTTTAATATTAATATTAAATAAATCAACAATTATGTATTACTTTTGTAAAATATTTGACCAAAAAAACAGAAACAATTAAAAGGATTAAAGATATGAATCTCGAGAACACATTGGTACAAAGTGTTGCCGAAGCGGTAAAGGAGCTCTACGGAGCAGACTTCGACACACAGAAAATACAGCTACAAAAGACACGCAAAGAGTTTGAGGGCGATTTCACCCTCGTGGCATTCCCTTTCCTTCCATTATCAAAGAAGCGCCCCGATGAGACCGCACAGGAGATTGGCGAGTATCTGAAAGCCAAGCAGCCCATCATCGCTTCATTCAATGTCGTTAAGGGTTTCCTGAACCTCTCGATAGCGCCAAGCTACTGGGTTGAGTTGCTCAAGCACATCAATTCGGCAGAGAAATGGGGCACAACCCCCGTTACAGACGCCTCGCCATTGGTAATGGTTGAGTATTCATCGCCAAACACCAACAAACCCCTTCACCTGGGCCACATACGCAACAACCTCCTTGGCTATGCACTCTCCAACATTATAGAGGCCAACGGCAACAAGGTTGTAAAGACCAACATTGTAAACGACCGTGGTATACACATCTGTAAATCTATGTTGGCGTGGCAGAAGTGGGGCGAGGGAGAGACACCCCAAAGCAGCGGCAAGAAGGGCGACCACCTCATTGGCGACTACTATGTGGCATTTGACAAGCACTACAAGGCAGAGCTTGCCGAGCTTATGGAGAAGGGTATGACCAAAGAGGAGGCCGAAGCCGCTTCACCCCTTATGGCAGAGGCCCGTGAGATGCTTGTGAAGTGGGAAGCAGGCGACAAAGAGGTGCGTGCACTGTGGGAGCAGATGAATAATTGGGTTTATGAAGGTTTTGACCAAACATACAAGCGTCTGGGAGTAGACTTCGACAAAATTTACTATGAGAGCGACACCTACCTCGTGGGCAAGGAGACTGTTCTTGGCGGCCTTGAGCAGGGCAAATTCTACCGCAGGGAGGATGGTTCGGTGTGGGCCGACCTCACAGGCGAGGGCCTCGATGAAAAGCTGTTGCTGCGCAGCGATGGCACATCGGTATATATGACACAGGACATAGGCACAGCCCAGCTCCGCTTCCGCGACTACCCCATAGACAAGATGGTATACGTTGTGGGCAATGAGCAGAACTACCACTTCCAGGTTCTCTCGCT
>JAEIGA010009971.1_pt1 | contig 14393 bp, 13 predicted proteins | sample 9270691 | NCBI WGS metagenome assembly JAEIGA01 (sample SAMN17057246, study PRJNA624740) | gut metagenome | biome: biome; isolation source: fecal sample | host: Bos grunniens | place: China: Xizang | collected 2019 | reverse complement strand
GACCGCCTTCAAACTCGGTTGTGAGGAAAATCTTCACCAGTTCGATGGCTTTTTCTGCTGAAATATAGTTAGCAGGCAGACCGATAATATTGGCATTGTTGTGTTGGCGAGCGAGGCGAGCCAAAGGCTCGTCCCAGCAGAGGGCAGCGCGAATACCTTGGTGGTGGTTGCAGGTCATGGTGATACCATTGCCCGTAGAGCAGATGGCGATACCCATATCATTGGTTCCATCCTCTACAGAAGCAGCCATAGGGTGAGCGAAATCAGGATAGTCGCAGCTGTCGGTAGATGGGCAACCATAGTCGGTTACTTGTGCACCTTGCTCCTTGAGCCAAGCAATAACGGTTTGTTTGAGTGCAAAGCCCGCGTGATCGCAAGCAATGCCAATTTTGTAATTTAGCATTTGACTTTTATGATTTACAATTATTATACGGACAAATAATCTGACATTCCAAACAATGGTGTGTGGTGTATGCCACACATTCGCGAGCGTCCCACACGGGATTTCTCAATGCTCCCGTAGGACAAGCATCTAAACAGAGGCGACAATCGGCACATTCCTTGCCCGAAGGTTCGGTATCCATCAGGGATGGTAGCGGAGTATCGGTCTCTAGAGGTAGATTCAGCAGTATCTCCCCAGGATGGACCAAACTGCCTAGAGTAGGATGGATGAGTTGGTGATTTCTACCGATAAACCCTAGCCCTGCCTCTACACACCAACGCCGTTCGAGCATCGGCGCCGAGTCGCAAAAGATATGCTGATGGGTGGCGGATACGATATCCTCGCCAAAAGCCTCTTTCAGCCTTGCCTCCAAGGTATAGAGCAACGATTTCACTCGTCGATGGTAGTCGCGCCCCGAATGTTCGAAACTCAACAGGCACACCACCATCGTTTGCGCACCTGGCACCAGCACAGCAGGGTCGTAGCGCTTGTCGCAATTGCGCTCCAAATAGTCCATCTCGCCATGTAGCCCCTGCGCAATCCAGTTGGTCATAAATAGCGCATCGTCGTCCAAACGCCTTACGGGAGCTACGCCGCAGGCATCAAAGCCCACTTCCAGAGCGAGTTTAGAGATATTTTCGGATGTCAGCTTCAAGTGGCTTAAAGTCGAAATATCGTCCTTGCACATTGCCTTTGCGGTCGAGCAAGAAGAGGGTAGGCAAGCTCTGTACATTGTATTGCATTAACACAGATGCTGCTGCGTTTTGGTCGGCATGAACGGTGACCCATGGCAGGTGCTCTACCGTTTGTTCCCACAATAGTTTGTTGCGGTCGAGCGACACGGAGTAGATTTCCAATCCGCGTTTGCGGTATTGGTTATATAGCTCGCGCAACTCGAAGTTGTAGCCCACCGAGTTTTCCATCTCGGAAGAAGAGAAATCCAAGATCACCACATCGCCTTGCAAGTCCGAGAGGGATTGCATCTCGCCAAATTCGTCGGGCAAAGTGATATCCAATACTGAGTTTTCTGCCTTATCGATAAACTGGCGCATCACCTCGTTATTCTTTGCCGAACGCTCAGCTTGGATTACCTCGAGCACTTGGTTGTACAACACCTTTGTACGCTCATAGTCGGGCATCCAGATATTGAATGATGTGGCTACCGCTTGATACATACGGCGGTCGGAAGGGTCGAAGATATTCCAGATATATTGTCCGCCTTGCTTGAGGAATACGGCATAATAAGCTGCCAATGAAGCAGGATTGGAGGCAATCACTTTCTTGGCCTCGTCGCGCAACTGCTCGCGCGAAGCGGTGCGCGCAGTAGCACGCAGCTGAACCATGAGAAGGGAGTTATCGCTGCCTTCGATGGTGGTGGTATAAGGCAGACTATCGAGTGTGGTAGTGATCGTGATGGTCTCGGTAGAATCTACCGCCAAAGGCAATGAGGATGCACCCACGCGCAAGCGATAGAAGTCGGGATATTGAGGTGCAGGAGCTGCTAAAGCAAACTCGCCATCGGCCTTCAATGTGCAAGAGTCCACCACTACGGTTTTCACCAAGCCCGTGTGCTCCAAATAAAGCATCTCGCCTTCGGCGTTCGATACCGTACCTTCCACAGTAAACATAGGTGTGCGTTGGCAAGCCACCAACGCCATCACCAAAGAAAGAATAATATACTTTTTCATATGTGATAATTTACGCTTGTTTTATCCAGCAAATACCATGGCGATATTGGCAAACATCAGTTTACATGCGATAGCCAACACGATGATACCGAAGAACTTACGGAGGATGTACAACGAGGTCTGTCCCAGATATTTGTTGAGCCAGTTGGTACCCTTTAATACTGCAAACAGAGCTAGGGTATTCAACGCAACAGAGACAACGAGGTTGATGATATCATACTCTGCGGTAATCGATAACAGGGCTGTGAAGGCACCTGGACCCGCATACATAGGGAATGCCAGTGGCACGATACTACCCGAGCCGTCTAATCCCTCGTTTTTGAAAATGGTCACATCTAGCACCATCTCTAGTGCCATCAACAGGATGACAAATCCACCCGCGATAGCAAAGTATTCGATTTTCACACCGAACAACTTCAAAATCCACTCACCAGCAAAAAGGAATGACAGCAAAATAACGATGGTGGCTGTACATACTTTTAATGCATCGATTTTCACCCCTTTACGTTCGATATTGAGGGTTACTGGGATATTGCCAAATGGGTCAATAATAGCAAATAAGAAGATAAAAGATGACAATACTTGCCAAATGTCGAATGTGCCAAAAAATTCTCTCATAATAATTGATAATTTAATTCGGGCTACAAAGGTACTACAATTTTCGGAATTGTGCAAATTTTGTAGTTACTTGTTCATAATCGCTCTAATTTTGCGTAGGTGATAAGCAATGTTTTTTTGCCTACATTGTCAAATTGTATGTCGATTTTTTCGTTGTCGTTCTCTCGATAGACATCCAGTACGGTTCCTGGGCCAAACACGCGGTGTGTCACGCGGTCGTCTTTCTTCCACTCGGAGCGGATGGTGCGTTTCTTGGTCTTCTCCTGCAGTCCTGTGGTAGCGGTGAGGTTGTGCGTAGGTTTCACGGTTGGCAGGGATGGCATACGCGATAGGGTTACCTTGGTGGCACGCTGCGTATCCATATTGAGAATAAACTTGGAATCTATCTCCTTCAGGAATCGCGATGGGTTGGTGAAGGTGACTTGCCCATTACGGAATCGCTGTTTGGCATTGGTCAAGAAGCATCGCTCCATGCTGCGCGTGATGGCCACATATAATAGTCGGCGTTCCTCCTCTATCTCGCGTACTGTCTGGCAGAAAGCCGACGGAAAGAGGTTCTCCTCTAGTCCCACGATGAAGGTGGCGCCATACTCCAATCCTTTGGCTGCATGTATCGTCAGCAGGGTGACGCGTGCTTGGTTGTCGTCCAGGTTCTGATCTTGATCGGTAAGCAGACTGACCTCCGCCAAGAAATCTGCAATCAGCGTAATCTCTTCACCCTCGCGTGCACGCTGTTCGCAGAACTCATGAATACCCGACAACATTTCTTGCAAGTTCTCATACCGTGCTATTCCTTCGGGGGTGGTATCGTTCTTGGCTTCGCGCAGGATACCTGTTTCGGTCAGCAAGTCTTGTGCGAAGGTAAAAGCATCTTTCTTGCCCATGTTTTCTGCAAAGCGCTCAATCATCTGGGCAAACTCCACCACGCGTTTTTGTGCGGCTGCAGATAGGTCGCTGGTCATCTTGTCAGGAGCCACTGCCACCTGCATCAGCGAGCATTTGTTTTGGCGCGAAGCATCATACAGCTTGCCCACGGTGGTGTCGCCAATGCCGCGTGTAGGATAGTTGATCACGCGCAAGAACGCCTCGTTATCGTCCATGTTGGTCACCAATCGCAGATATGCCAACGCATCCTTGATTTCCTTGCGTTGGTAGAAGCTCATGCCGCCGTAGATGCGGTATGGGATACCCAACTGGCGCAGCTCATCCTCCACCACGCGCGACTGCGCATTCGTGCGGTACATCACGGCTATATCGTCGTACGAGTACTTGCTTGGTGCGAGCGAATGGATGGTCTTTGCCACCGCTTTTGCCTCATCGCGGTCGGACATATAGGTGGACAACGATATGCGCTCGCCTATGTTCAACTCCGAGAACACGGCTTTAGGGATTTGCCCTTTGTTGTGGCGTATCAATGAGTTGGCGGCATTCACGATAGTCTGGGTAGAACGATAGTTCTGCTCCAGTTTGTGCAACTGTGCATCGGGGTAATCCTTTTGGAAATTGAGGATATTGCTGATATCGGCACCGCGGAAGGAATAGATCGACTGCGCATCATCACCCACCACGCAGATGCGTTGGTGGCGTTCTGCCAACTTGCGGATAATCATATATTGCGCACGATTGGTATCTTGATACTCATCCACCAAGATATAGTGGAACATTTCTTGGTATCGTTCTGCCACTTCGGGGTGCTGCTGCAATAAGGTATGCGTATTGACCAGGATATCGTCGAAGTCCATTGCGTTGGCGGCTTTCAGTCGGCGGTTGTATTCGGCATAGATGCGTGCCATATCGGGCATCTTGTCGAATCGGTCGCGCATGAGATACTCGCGGTCGCTAGCATAGAGGTTAGGCGTCTGCAAGCGGTTTTTTGCCATTGAGATGCGTCCGTGTACCACGCTGGGTTTATACACTTTGTCATCCAAATGAAAATCCTTAACGATATGCTTGATTACCGAGTTGGAGTCGGTGGTGTCGTAGATTGTATAGTCGTGGGTATAGCCCAATAGCTCGGCCTCTTGACGCAGCAGACGCGCAAAAATAGAGTGGAAAGTACCCATCCATAGATAGCGGGCACTCTTTTCGCCCACCAATTGGCAGATACGGTTTCTCATCTCTCGAGCGGCTTTGTTGGTAAAGGTGAGGGCCAGGATATGTCCTGCCAACACCCCTTGCTCCAGCAGATGGGCTATCTTGTAGGTCAGTACGCGTGTCTTACCGCTACCCGCTCCTGCAATTACTATCTGTGGACCATCGTTGTAGGTAACTGCCGCGAGTTGCGATTGGTTTAGTTCTTTGGTATTCATGAATTATGTGATATGTAGTAAAACAGTTGCAAAGGTACAAAAAAAAATGCACATACGCAAGCATTCTACCCAAGTTGTACTTTCAATCCTGTTTTTTTTCTGTCTATTACGCACTATTCACGCACAATACACGCACAATAAACGCACAATAAACGCACTATTCACCACCTTTCTTCATGGGTTTTCTTGCATATATCACAATTTTTCTGTACCTTTGCACCCGACATTGGGCGATTGGCTCCTCATTACTATTTGTTGTTTTACTAGTCTATCCATATGACACTTGAATTTGCCCCACTGCATCGTAAAGAGCTCCGTCAGGCGGCAGAACTGGCCGCTCGCGCATTCTCCGATTACGAGTATTTCACCATCTGGTTTCCAGACCCAGAGGAATGCGCCAAGGTAGAGATGGCCATTATCTGGCACGCATATAAGACCAACTTCAGCAGGGTGCAGCAACTCACAGCCCGATTACATGGAAAGATTGTAGCCACAGCAGAGCTCAATGCTCCCGATTTCAAGGAACCTTCCATCTTGTCCTATATCCTGCACGGCTGGCTCAATGTATATCGAGCCGCGAACATAAAGCGTGTGAATGATTGGATTGCTATGGATGCTGCTGCAGGACAACCTAGTCACGATTACCAGAAAACAGGACCTGGCATCTGGTATCTCAGCTCCTTGAGTGTAGATCCATGTATGCAGGGAAAAGGCCTTGGTACTAAATTCCTCGACTACTTGGAGAATTATATCCGTGAGCATGGCGGCAAGCAGATTGTCTTCTACACCAACTCCCAGAAAAATCTGGACTTCTACCTCCATCGTGGCTATGAACTCTTCGACGAACGCGTGTTTGAATATCACAATCGCAAGATGGGAAGCTGGAGTTTGAAGAAGGTCCTATGATTTTTCTAATGAGGATGGTGATATCTTCAAGGGGAATATGGATGTGGTTTCTGATGTTGCTCCTATTTATTTTTCAAAAATCTTGCTCATCTCGATTTTTTTTACTACCTTTGCAGCCGATATTGATGAAATGTGCGAATGCTACCCGTTGACTTCATAGAAAATCTGCACGAGGTGTTTTCTCCTGAAGAGGTGCAAGAGTTGTGCCAAGCGTTGGAAACAACGCCTGTTACCTCTATCCGCCTAAATGATAAAATAGACTGCCTCACATTTGAATACGACACCGACGAGGTACCTTGGCACGTAGATGGATACTACTTGAGTCATCGTCCACAATTCACCCTTGACCCACTCTTCCACGCAGGTTGCTACTATGTGCAAGAAGCCAGCAGTATGTTTGTGGGAGAAGTGCTGAACCAGTACCTCAAACCTAATAGCATCGTGCTCGACCTTTGTGCTGCGCCTGGCGGCAAATCCACACTTATCAGCCAATTTCTAGGCAACGAGGGATTGCTGGTGAGCAACGAGGTAGTAAGACAACGGGTGTTTGTTCTCTCGGAGAACATCCAGAAATGGGGCAATGGCAACACCGTAGTTACCCATAACCCCGTGGCAGATTTTGGCAACAAACTGCCCGAACTATTCGACTGTATCCTAGTGGATGCCCCTTGCTCGGGCGAAGGCATGTTCCGCAAAGATGCGGACGCAATAGCCGAGTGGAGCATGAAGAATGTGCAGGAGTGTGCCGAGCGTCAGTGTGATATCCTAGACGATGTGTGGGATGCACTGAAGCCAGGAGGTGTACTAATCTATTCTACCTGCACCTTCAACAGCGAAGAAAACGAAAAGAACGCACAATGGATTGCCGACGAACTCGGTGCTGAAATATTACCTATCAACCACGATCCGCAATGGGGCATTACCGAAGGTAAACCAGGATATCATTTTTACCCACACAAGACCAAAGGCGAGGGCTTCTATATCTGCGCCTTCCGCAAGCTGGGTGCTCCTACGGGCGTTTTCCGTATCCCTAAACAGAAGAATCCTGTGTCAGAAACCGTGGAGTTTAAGGATGTGATGCGCAGCTGGCTCAAGCACCCAGACCAATGGACTATCCGCCAACAAGACCGCTTCGTGGTGGCATACCCTGCAAAATACAAACAACTGATAGAGTTCCTCAACTCGCAGTTTATCTGCATTAGCACAGGATTCGGCATTGGCGAACTGCGCGGCAAAACCGTCGTACCTCAACATGCGTTGGCAATGCTGAAAGACCTGAACACCAAAGCTTTCAACAAAGTTGAACTATCCCTGGAGCAAGCCCTTGGCTATCTTCGCTGCGAAGCCATTGCGCTGCCAGAGGCGGCAGTGGGAGTGCTATTGCTGACCTATGAGAATGTGCCTCTTGGATTCGTGAAGAATGTAGGTAACCACTGCAACAACCTTTATCCAAAAGAGTGGAGAATACGCAAGTTATGATAGCTCTCTATGTGGGTTGTTGGACCGCTGGCGATGATAAATCATGACAAATAAAAAATTACATACTATCTTATTTCTTTTGCTGGTAGCACTGTCTTCCGTTGCGCAACAGCAATGGTATTTCTCGGTGGATGAGCGTTATCCCGCAGAGCGTATGCAGCTGCAAGGCAAACAGCGTATCTTGGTGGTGAATAATGCTGTGGTCCAACCGAATGATTTTGGACATACTACGGCTATCGACGGCGAGAGTAGTGGCAGCGTGGAGGTGGATTTGAGCAAGAGTGTGCTCTATTGCTTATTCGCCACCACCCAAACGATGAACGCTACAAGGGTTTTTGATGCTGTAGAACTGATGGATATATCGCAGAATCACTCCAGTAACTACTACACCCGCACTCCCCTCACCTTCTCGCAAGCAGAGCGCTTGTGCGCTAATTATCAAGCAGATGCACTATTGATACTAAATCAGTTGGTGCTATACGATATCGCAGAGAGTTTCCCTACCGAAGAGGGTGCCTACTACGCCTATCTGCAGGCGTATGCCCAATCTCATTGGACCATCCACTATGCAGGTGAGTCGCGCGAACATTCCTTCGCGCAGGCAGACACACTCCTTTGGGAGAGCAATCTCCATTACAACCGTGCGCAGAGTCTCAGCGAGTTGCCCGCTCGCCAAGAGGCATTGCTCTATCTAGCACGCGATTTGGGCGAGAGACTGGGTTGCTGCTTTGCCCCTTCATGGCAGACTACCCGCCGCTATATCTACGAATTGCCCGACCTAGAAGCGGGATTAGATGCTTTCCGTCTGCAACGATGGAATAGCGCTATTAATCAGTGGAGTACTATTATCGATAGCAAGGATAAAAAAGCCGCAGCATGTGCCGCGGCGAATATCGCTATTGCTTATGAGATGATTGGCGATTATGTTTCGGCTTGCGATTATGCCCAGCGCGCCATCCGCCTTTTCGGCGCTTGGAAGACGGCTTACGGTCGTCAGCAGCAAGTGAACATACGCTACTATCAGGCGCAGCTCCAAGCTCGGCAGGCAAGGGAACGCGATCTATAACCTTCTGCAAGAATCGTTCAATCTTATTAAAGAATCGTTTGTCTTCGGGGCTCACCAGTGTGATGGCCTCGCCTTTGTTGGCAGCACGCGCTGTGCGACCAATACGGTGAACATAGTCCTCTGCATCGCGAGGCACATCATAGTTGATAACCAACGGGATATCATCCACATCAATGCCGCGTGATACGATATCCGTGGCCACCAATACATCTACCTTACCATTGCGGAAATTTAGCATCACCTCGTCGCGCTCCTTCTGCTCGAGGTCAGAGTGCATAGCACGCGCGTCTATATGATTCGCACGCAAGGCACGCGTCAGTTCCTTCACCCCTTGCTTCTTACCCACAAAGATAATCACCTTATTCAAATCCGCCCCGTTGGAAGTTTTGAAACGCTTAAAACATTCCACCAGAAATGCTGTTTTCTGCGCTTCGAATATATCTACCGCCATCTGACGAATACTCTCTGGTGGGCGAGAAATGGCTATTTGCACCTCTACAGGGGTGTGCATGATGGCTTTGGCCATCTTGCGGATATTCGCTGGCATAGTGGCCGAGAACATGATAGTCTGGCGCTCTTTAGGCAACTTATTCACGATGGTCATGATGTCGTCGTAAAAGCCCATATCCAACATTCGATCGGCTTCATCGAGAATAAAATATTTCACACCAGAGAAGTCAATATCGTAGATATTCATCTGGCTAATCAGTCGCCCAGGAGTAGCGATAACAATATCTGCGCCTCGTTGCAAACCTGCAACCTGCGTTCCCCAAGCGCCGCTATCGTTGCCGCCGTAGATAGCTACGGATGAGAAGGGTACGTAAAAGCCGAATCCCTCCATCTGTTGGTCGATTTGTTGCGCCAATTCGCGCGTAGGTGCCATGATGATGGCATTGAGTTTGTTGGGGTCGTGGTTGTCATACTCCAGATTGGTGAGCAGGGGTAGGATATATGCAGCAGTCTTGCCTGTGCCTGTCTGTGCACAAGAGATGACGTCGTGTCCGTCGAGTATTACAGGTATGGTTTGTTCTTGTACAGGTGTACAAGTATCAAAGTGCATATCCCAGAGGGCATCCAACACCTGATCTGATAATGCTAATTCGTCGAAATACATGTTTTGAAATTTGCTGCAAAGGTACAAAAAAAAATGTATATGCACAAAAAAGTTTATTTTTATTACTATTTTTAGGAGGTTATCAAAACTTTTATTTGACGAATACCCAAAAAAGCATGCAAAATTTGCATAAGTCAAAATAAACCTGTATCTTTGCAAGCAAATTATACTATAAAATCCATGGAAGTAATTATCGAATTAAACGATGCATTAGATACCGCTACATTTTACGGCGTGAATAATATCAATATATTGTGCCTGAAAAATCAGCACCCCGATGTACGCATCGTAGCGCGTGGATACCAGGTAAAGGTAATAGGTTCGCAACCCGCTATCACACGTTTCGAACAGAACCTGCGCAAATGCGAAGCGTTTTGCATCAAAAACAACACCCTCAACGAAGAACAGATTCTTCAACTGCTCCATGGAGAACAACCTACAGAATTCCTGCAAGATAATCTTATCCTACATGGCGTTAATGGCAAATCTATTGTAGCGCGTAGCGCCAACCAACAGCGATTGGTGGATTCCTACGAAGAAAATGACCTGTTGTTTGCCATAGGTCCTGCAGGTAGCGGAAAGACATACACAGCCATCGCATTGGCTGTGCGTGCGCTCAAAAATCGCGAGGTGAAGCGTATTATCCTATCCCGACCTGCAGTAGAAGCAGGAGAGAAACTGGGATTCTTGCCAGGCGATATGAAGGAGAAGATTGATCCATACTTGCAACCATTATACGATGCTTTGCAAGATATGATTCCAGGCGCTAAACTCAACGAGTATATGGAGCGTGGCGTGATACAAATTGCGCCATTGGCATTTATGCGTGGTCGCACCTTGGCAGATGCTATCGTTATTCTCGATGAGGCACAAAATACCACTACAGCCCAACTCAAAATGTTCCTCACTCGATTGGGTATTCATGGCAAAATGATTATCACAGGCGATTTAACACAGATAGACTTGCCTGCAAGTCAGAAATCGGGCTTGAAAGATGCCATAGAACGACTGCAAGATATTCGCGGAATAGCTATCGTAGAATTCAACCAAAAAGATATTGTTCGTCACCATCTGGTGAAACATATTGTGGCCGCATACAACACAGTGAGTAATCGCGACCAGAAAGAGTAAAGTGAAAACAGAAAGATTAGGTAAAGGTATTGCAATCACTAACTAATCACTAACTAATCACTAAGTAATGGAAGCAAAAAGTAAGTTACCCCAATTGTGGGTTTGCGTATTGCTTGATTTGATAGGCATGGTATCGTATTTCATTCCTGTGTGGAGTGAGTGGATAGATATTGTATGGGCTCCGATGGCAGCGTTTATTTTTTACTTGATATTTGGCGGCAAGACGGGAACTATTGGTGCTGCGCTCACCTTTGCTGAAGAAGCATTGCCATTTGTAGATGTAATACCTATGTTCACCATAGGATACTTTGCCAGAAAATCAGAGATTAAAAAGACTATCCACTAACTATGCCTGCTGCTATTGTATTAAATATCGCACGATATTCGGATACGGGCAGTATTGTGCATCTCTACACCGCAGAAAACGGGCGGATGCAATATGCGGTATATGGCAATAAGCTGAAAGGAGTACTCCGTCCGCTATCTATCATCGAATATACTAGCACTCGTCGCAACAACGCTCCTAGGCAAATGGGAACACTATCTGGTGCATCCCTACTCTACTCCCCACAACGATTGACTATAGAAGTGCAACGCCAATGTGTGGCGATGTTCATAGCCGAGATATTGGCAAATACTTTGCGCCACCCTATGAGCGATCAGCCGCTATATAACTGGCTATGCGAAGTGATTCAACACCTAGACCAAGACACCGAAATTAATAATCTACATCTGCGATTCATGTTGGACTATGCCACTCATTTGGGCATTGGAATCGACGATACGGAGCATCCTGATTGGTTTTTAGCCCCTAATAGCCGCAGCGACCGTCAACAACGATTACGCGAACTGACAGCGTATTATGAAGAACATATCGAGGATTTTCGAACACCAAAGTCATTAGAAGTATTGATGGAAGTGTTTGATTAATTACAAACACATTTTTGGCACGGTATTTGCATAGTCAAGAATGGCTATGCGAAAATACATCTTATATACAATAATTGGTTGGTTTCTTATAGGAATCAACCCTATTTTTGCTACAGCGAATAAGGATATTCCTGATTCGTTGCAAGTATTGCGTTTTGAAGTAAATGGGGTGCCATTCAGTATGCAACGCGTAGAAGGTGGGATGTTTATGATGGGTGGAACGCGAGAGCAACACCGCGAATACATATCCACAGATCTGCCTACACACATGGTGGCGCTGGATGCATATTATATAGCCCACACCGAAGTAACACAAGCACTATGGCAAGCCGTGATGCCCGAGTGGCAAATTATTGACGAATGGCACAACCCAAACCACCCTATCAGCGATGTGAATTGGTACGATTGTCAGGTGTTTATTCAGCGATTGGATAGTTTGACTGGCATGCCTTTTCGATTGCCAACAGAAGCCGAATGGGAGTTTGCTGCGCGAGGTGGAAATAATAGTATGGGATATCGATTTGCAGGAGGAAGTATGGTGGATAGTGTGAGCTGGGGATTGAGTAATGGCGGATTTCGTAAACACACCGTGGGATTGAAACGCCCCAACGAACTAGAGTTGTATGATATGACGGGTAATGTAAGCGAATGGTGCAACGATTGGTATGCACCCTATCAACTAGGCACTGAACCAAATCCGAAAGGTCCGCTGACAGGTACAGAGAAAGTGGTGCGTGGAGGAAGTTTCGACAATTGTCAGGCTAATAGTCATATATCGTACAGACAATTACAATCGCCTAAAGAAAGTACCCAATATTGTGGGTTGCGTTTGGCAATGACCTTGCCTAATGAACCTACCTTACAAGTAGTAGAAGAACCCATGATGGTAAAACGAGTGAAGGTGAAAAATCTAAAGATAAAACTGGTATATGTGGCCGCAGAAACACCATATTACATATCCGAAGAACCTATCACGCAGCGCATGTGGAATAAGGTGATGAAAAACACCAATGACGAAAACTGGTCGCAAGCAGTAGTGGATAAAACAAATCAAGAGTGGAATGAGTTTCTGGAGAAATGCAGGAAATTGAGTAATGAACCTATCAGCTTTGCTACAGAAGTAGAAATAGAACAAGCCATAGAAGCGAAAATCACCCAAAAACCTAGGATAAAAAAAGCTAAACAACACCGTTGGGAGAAAGATACACAAACTATCCAACGACATCGCAGAACGGCTAAAAAAGCCCAAAAATGGGCAGATTTGATAGGGGTGAAGATTAAGACTACCGATGATCCTACTCTGTTACTCTATTCGACAGATGAAAAAAATAATCAACCTAGATGGCTGATTATTCGATAACGATGGTGATAGCAGTAGATTGCATCAAAACTGTACCTTATCTATCAACTCCTTCGAATGGAGATTATAAGTGGAAATCACAAGCGTAGTATCAGTCACTATGATATGATGATATACGGGTTCGCCAGAAAACGAACTATCATAATTGACTTTTTTCTTGATAGGATACACCTTGGTAGAAGCATTTGTGCCTATAAAAACAGTAGGTTCTTCTTTCTTCCAAAAACGAGCTTTGTAGTGCACTGTACGACGGGCATAATTATGGTCATGACCAGAAAATACTATATCTGCTTCGCGCATAGCACTATGAAAAGCCAGCCACATCAGTGGATTACTTCTACCTTCCGCACTGCTATATACAGGGTGATGCATCATTACTATCGTAAATTTATCCCTAGCCTCACGCACTGTTTTCTTTAGCCAAAACGCCACTTGTGTATAATCCGATATACTATGCAGACCATCCGTATCAATTGCTATTAATCGCACTTGTGGAAAATCGACAAAATATGTAGTTCCTAAAAATCGAGCAGGACCATTTTTCGGATTATTGAAGATGGTTTTCCAATGTTCGGGCAGGGTTTTTACCACGCCTTTAAGATACTCGTGGTTGCCTGGAATAGCAATGATAGGCAGCGAATCTATTCGTGTACCCAGTAGCGAGTGGTATATCATCTGCTCATAGGAGAGATAAGGACGCTCCATCCAGTCGCCTAATTGTGCCCAAAATTGTATATCACTATGACGCTCTGAAAGAAGCGACATATCACTATTTGTTAGCGAATTGTGAATATCACCTAAAAGAAGAAACGACAATGTGTCACGCTGTAAAGCGTTGGACACACTGTCATTATCAAATGTAATGAACTGATGCGCAATGATCGGTTCGTTATATTCAGGTTCGGAAGGATTACCAAACCATGCTTCCCAGCGGATGGCGCAAACTGTAGCGCCACCAGCTAGAAGACATAAAAATAGTATCCATCCTATCCAACGACGCATTAGAATGGCAAATCAGTTGTTTCATCCACTCCAGCAGCTGCGTCAAAAGTTGCTGTATTGCTTTGTGGAGCAGCCACAGGAGCAGCTTCTGCTGCTGGTTGTGGCGCTGCAGTAGCATCTACCACACCTTGTTGGATTCGCCATGCACGGATAGAGGTGTACCAACGACCATTGAACTCGCGGCTTTCGATGTCGAAACTAACAGTCACAATATCGTCTAATTGGCAAGGATTGGCTTTGATACGATCTTCACCAAACACCTCAAAGTGCACTTTCTTAGGATATTGCTCTTGTGTCTCGAGCACGTAAGCTTGGAGTTTCCACTCCTTACCAGAGGTTTTGCTTACG